>Ga0315551_10002430_pt1 | contig 13625 bp, 7 predicted proteins | sample SalMarSW160290MG_FD_203678 | JGI IMG/M metagenome (GOLD analysis project Ga0315551, IMG submission 203678) | Salt marsh sediment microbial communities from the Plum Island Ecosystem LTER, Massachusetts, United States - Salt Marsh Sediment SW1602-90 ... | reverse complement strand
AAAGGCTGAGAATGTCCCTGCCGTACCCTCTTGAAGTATCATGCAGTGTCAGGTGGTGCTGATCCGGTAAAAGCCGGGAATGACCACCGTATTCAGGAGCATCACTGTTGAAAATAATCCGGTATTCACCGGGCGGCGCTTCAAAGCAATAATCGGTATATGATCGGACCGGATGGAAATTAAAGACAAATATAAGCCCTCCGCGTCCAAAAACGATCAACTTGTCATCATTATGCTCATAAAGAAGATTCGCGTCCGGCGACTCAAGGACCTTGAAACCTTTAGCCAACGAAATCATGTCCTTGTCAAAATCAGCAAGGAAACGATATTTCAAGTTGGTATTATCCAGCAGGTGCCACTGGCGCCGTGCATATTTTAAAGACCAGTTATTTCCGTTTCGCGGGAAATCAATCCATTCGGGATGCCCGAATTCATTCCCCATGAAATTGAGATAGCCGCTGTCGGCCGTCGAAAGGGTAATGAAACGAATGAGCTTATGAAGCGCCAGCCCCCGGTCTACCCTCAGGTTTTCACACCCTATATTCATGCAGTCATACATGTCCGAATCGATCAATCGGAAGATGAGCGTCTTATCGCCGACCAGTGCCTGATCATGGGATTCGGCATAGCTGATGGTCTTTTCATCCTGTCTCCGATTGTTGAGCTCATACCAAAGATGCGCCATATGCCAATGATCATCCGGTACGTCTTTGACGAGACGTATCCAGTTGTCGGAGATCCCCATGGCAAAACGATAATCAAATCCAAAGCCGCCGGATGAAGAGGGAACTGCCAGGCCCGGCATTCCGCTGATATCCTCCGCTATGGTAACGGCATCAGGTCGAATCGTATGAATGACTTTGTTGGCAAGCCCCAGGTAGGTGAGCGCATCCTCATCTACACTGGCGTCAAAATAGTCGTCGTATGACGAAAATGGTTTAGACAATCCATGATGAAGATAGAGCATACTGGTGATACCGTCAAAACGAAACCCGTCAAAACGGTATTCATCCAGCCAAAACCGGCAGTTGGAAAGAAGAAAATGAAGTACCGGGTACTTGCCGTAGTCGAAGCATCTGGAATCCCAGGCGACATGAAGACCGCGCGAACCGTCATGAAAGTACTGATACCGTGTACCGTCGAATCTGCTCAGCCCTTCCACTTCGTTTGAAACGCCGTGGGAATGAATCAGATCCATAAGTACACGAAGTCCCGAATTATGGGCCGCGTCGATAAGCTCTTTGAGCGCCTCGGGGGGACCGAATCGTGACGAAGCGGCAAAAAAACTTGATACCTGGTAACCAAAGGACCCGTAATAGGGATGCTCCGGAATGGCCATCAGTTGCAGCGTATTGTAGCCGGCATCAAGTATGCGGGGAAGCGTCTGATCGGTAAATTCTCTATACGAACCGATCTTTTCTTCTTCCTGTGCCATTCCAATGTGAGCCTCGTAAACCAGGGGCGCTTCATTTGAGGCCCGAAAATTTGAACATTTCCAGGAATAAGGTTCCGGAGGGAGCCAAACCTGGGCATTGAAAATCAGCGTGTCCGGGTCTTGAACCACCCGTCGAACCCAGGCCGGAATCCGGTCACCCTGGCCGCCGGGCCAGTGAACGCGAAGCCGATAGAAATCCCCATGTCCCAAAGCATCCGATGGAAGTCGAATCTCCCAGACCCCCTGCCAATTGATCTGCTCCAGGGCAAACCGCTTGTTTTCCCGCCAGTCCGTCATGTCTCCGATGAGATATATCGCATCGGCATTGGGGGCCCATTCTCTGAAAATCCATTCGTTGCCGGAAAAATGAAGTCCAAAGTACTCGTGGCCCGAGGCAAAATCAACCAGGCTGATCTTATCGCCGGTAAGCATCTTTTCCGCTTCTGAAATGTTGTTAAACCGGCGGCGGATGACTTTTTCGTAAGACTTAAGATAAGGGTCGCTTTCAAAAAGAAGTTTTAAGGGATCATGAATCATAAGTAAACACGTTAGCTCCGTAATGGAATTTCCGGGACGTTATGTAAATTGGCGGACAATCAGCGGACGCTGAAGCATTTTTTCATAAAGCTCAATATACTTCTGGGCCGTAACATCATGATTGAACGTGGCGGCACTTTCCGTCATAATGCGATCGATTTGACGGGCTTTGGTTTTCCCGGAGAGTTTATAAAATTTCATGGCCTCCTGAATGGCCCAAAACAGGCCGGCGCTGTCATAGGTTTTAAAGACAAAACCGTTCCCTGAATTCTGTCCCACGTCTAAATGGCCGATCGTATCATGAAGGCCCCCCGTATCATGAACCACTGGCAAAGAACCGTAAATGGCGCCGATCATCTGCGGCAGTCCGCAAGGCTCAAACAAAGAAGGCATCAGCACAAAATCGGAAGCGGCGTAGGCCAGGTGCTCCAACCTCTCGTTAAAATCATATATGGCGACCTGCCGGTGCAAATGATGATGATTGACGATGTCCCTAAAATATTTCTGAAAGTCACCGTTGGCCACAAAAACAACCTGGAGACGCTCGGTCCAGTATGCAGATACCACTTTATAGAGGATTTCCGCCAGAAGTTGGCATCCCTTTTGTTTATTGTCCAGACGGGACGGCCAGAAAAACATCGGGGCATTTTCGTCTTCCATCAGGCCGAGTCTTTTTTGTAAATACCGTTTATTCTCCTTTTTCCCTTCGGTATGGTCTTTTGCGTTGTATTGGCGACAAAGTTCATGATCCTTGGAAGGATTAAATCCGGGGTCCGGCGCATTGAGTATGCCCGTAGCACATTCGGCATACCATTTGTTGGTGAGCTCTTGCCTGAGGGGCGGCTCGACAAAATCGTGTCTCCCTTCAACGATCTCCTTTAAAAAGGTCGGACTGACCGTATTGACAAAATGGGACGCAAATACACCGCTCGCTAAAAAATCCACCGGATTGGCTTCTCGAACTTTTTCGTATTCGTCGGCATAATGCATATAGTATAAATGCTGCCAGAAATATGCGGCATCGACCCCACGATCTTCGATAGAGGAAAGCGGGGTTTTAACGGTATGAATATTGTGAATGGTGAAAAGACACGGAATCCCCCCTTCTCGGGATAAAGCCGGGATGAGACCGGTCATCCAGTCGTTGCAATGAATCAGATCCGGCTGCACGCGGGGAATGATATTATTGATGACCTCCCTTTGAAAAGCCAGTGAAAGCTTGAGGTTTTCTCCGCCATAATCGGAATAGACCCGGTTCAAATAAAAAAAGGCGCGATCTTCGGCCAAATGTATCCTATCATCCGGCATGATGCGACGGAGGGTCTTCAGTTCTTTCTGCAGAAAGGAGGCAAGTCGGTCTCTGAATATGGCACGATAATCGGGAAGCGCAACATGGACATCGGCACCATGATCAAAAAGAGCTTTAATCAGAGCAGCGGAAACATCGGCCAAACCGCCGGCCTTGGCCGTAAGAAAGTTGGCCATGCTTCCCATGCGATCGGGCAGGTAGGTGACTTCGGGAGTAACGATAAGTATACGGGGATTTGTCATTTTTCAATCCCTAATGCTTTGTTATTAAATTTTAATTTAGACATCATGCCCAGGTAATGCATCCGGGAGCGAACTTAATCCGGTCATCTCCGCGGGGAACAGCCCGAACGGTAAATCCGTACCGGCCGGAAGTACTGCAGGTAATATTGCACGCATAAAGATACGTTCCGTTTCCTTTATCTTCTTTTACGGTCATTTCTTTAAAATGGCTTTCTAAAATCGTATCCACTGTTTTCATCGGCCCGTAATAGAGCTCTATGCTGACTTCATCCGGACGAAGTTCTCCCAGTTTCGCGACAGCTGTCACCGAAAAACTGTCCCCCACCCGATACGCGCCTTCTGTTTCCCGCACAGGCGGTTCAATGCTAATATTGCTCCACAATTCGCCGAGTCGATGATATTGTGTCGACAGCACAACGGCTTCTTTGGCATTGTCCGAAGTCAAAGACTCAAGACGTTTCGCAGCCGGTTCGTAAAAAAGCTTTTCATATTTAGATACCATGGCATGGGTGCAAAACTGTTCTAACGCCATCTTCATGGAATGTTTCATCATTTTAAGCCAACGCGCCGGAATATCCCCATTTTTTCTTTCGTAAAAGCAGGGTATCACCTCATTTTCCAATACATTGTAAAGGGCCTGGCTTTCTACAGAATCCTGATAGGCGGGATCCGTATACTCCTCGCCGTTGCCGATACGCCATCCGGTTTCTTCGGTATATCCTTCACACCACCATCCATCAAGGATGCTGACATTGAGGATACCGTTGGCGGCGGCTTTCATGCCGGAGGTGCCGCACGCTTCAAAGGGACGTCTGGGCGTATTCAGCCACACATCCGCTCCCTGGACCAGATGCCTGGCGATGTTGATGTCATAATCTTCGAGAAAAGCGATTCTGGAACGCACTTTATCTCTGCGGGCAAACTCAATGATACGCTTGATCAGTTCCTTGCCCTCATTGTCTCTGGGATGGGCTTTCCCTGCAAAAATAAACTGAACCGGCTGATTTTCAGATGCAATCATGGCTTCGAGACGATCAGGATTCCGGAGCAGAAGATAAGCCCGTTTATACGTTGCAAATCGACGAGCGAACACAATGGTCAGTGCATCCTGATCCAGTACCGATTCTGCATCTTTTATCCTTTCCCTGGGAGCGTTCCGACGGCTATACTGTTTAATCATCAAGGTTCTGCAGGTTCGAATGAGGCGGCTCCGGCTCATCTCGTGAGCCCGCCATAACTCATCGTCATAAATATCATCGATTCGATGGATCGTCTCCGGATTCGGTTCGTGCAGATACCATTCGGGGCCCAGGTATCTTTCAAACAGCAGGGCATTTTCAATGGAAATCCAGGATGGAATATGAACCCCGTTGGTGATATGGGTGATCGGGATCTCATCTTCAGGAATGCCCTCCCATACATGCGACCACATCCGTCGGGCAACCTTTCCATGCAGCTCACTGACGCCGTTAATGTATTGGGCCATACGCAGTCCCAGAACAAACATGGAAAGCGGCGCATCTGATCCGGCTTTCATCGCCTGTCCCCACGATAGCATCTCATCGACCGACACGCCAAATCGATCCGCCAGTGGTTCAAGGTACGGATTTACAAGATCTTTGGGGAATTCGTCATGTCCGGCGGCTACTGGCGTGTGGGTGGTCAGAACCGTTGTTCGGGACACAATCTCTTCGGCGGTTTTCAAATCGATTTTATATCTTGACATCGTTTGCCAAAGCCGTTCCAATGTGGCAAAAGCGCAATGACCTTCATTCAAATGACACACCTTGGGAAAAATATCCATGGCTTCAAGACAGCGCATCCCGCCGATTCCCAAAAGCACTTCCTGAGCCAGCCTTGTTTTTTGATCTCCTGCATACAGCCGAGATGTGATGTCCCGAATTTCCGGAGAATTTTCCGGCAAATTCGTATCGAGCAGATAGAGCGGAACACGCCCGACCATAAGTTTCCATACCACCGCTCGAATTTCGCCGTTCGGTCCGGCCACGGATATGGCGAGATCTTTTCCCGATCGATCTTTCGCCCGCTTTACGGGCAGATGATAGATGTCGGTCGCCGGATAATCCTCCTGCTGCCAACCATCCGGATCGAGGAACTGATGAAAATAGCCCTGGTGATACAGAATCCCCACTCCGATTAAGGGAAGCCCTTGATCGGAAACCGCTTTTAAGTGATCACCTGCCAGTACGCCAAGACCGCCGGCAAAGATAGGCACACTCTCGTGAATGCCGTATTCCATGGAAAAATACGCAATGGCTCCATTTTCTCCGTACGGTGAATTGCTGCGATCCACAGGAGATAAAACCTCTGCCACAAATCGCTCTCTCACGCGTTGTTGATGGGCCAAAAAACTTTGGTCTTCAGCCAGTTTCTCCAGTTGGTCTTGGGGAATCAACGTTGAAAAAACAATGGGATTTCGGCCGGATTGCTCCCAGAGCCTGGGATTAATTCTCCGGAACAGCTCAATGGCATCCAGCCGCCAGCACCACCAAAGATTGCGTGCCAAAACCTGGAGAAAAGAGAGCGGTTCGGGAACGGCTGGAAACACCTGAAAGGTTTGTATATGGCTCATATTCAGCTATCCTTATTGCGGGTTGAGACCTTTGCAAAACGCCCCTTTTTGCCCAATCCGCCGGAGGCGGACAAGTTTCTGCGCCTGCCCCGTGAAATGCCTGCCCAGTTAAATCTGCATTTAATATTTAACCGGGGCGAAGCCCATTTCTCTGAGGTCAGGCTCAAATTTTAATCCTCAAAATACTCAATGTATTCCTGCGGTTAAAATTATCGCCTTCCTTGAACTTGAACAAAAAATGAGCATTTTTCAAAGGTTTCGGGTTATTTGTTTATACGGACGATCCCTTTTTGTACCAGTTTTGGTTTTTTCATGGTCTTCGCTTTCAGCTTCGACCCAACAAAAAGAAGCCTCAGATACAAGGGATTGTCGATTGAAGACTGTAGATTGAAGTTCGCCAAAGTATGGTGACGAATTCAAATTTTATTCCTAAAAAGACAAAGCGAAGCGATGCTGTAAATTTCAAATCGTAAACTTTCAATTAGAAAATGAGCCGTAGGGCTCCATTAAATAACTACTAAATGATCATTCGATAGTCAATTTAAAGATGCAAGCAGTTTCCAGACCCGGACGATCTCACTGGCGCCCCAAGCCTGTGCATCGCACCCTCGCGGCAGATGCGGAAAATCTCCGTCCAGGATCTCCGGCACATGACCGATGCAACCCATGGAAACGAGGCCGGCGCTGCTTGCCAGCCAGTCCAATGCCGTCTTTTTCCCTTTTTTGCCGTACGCTTTTATCCAGGCCTCACAATAACTGGGAAACAGCCATGTCCAGGCCGTGCCGTTATGATAAGCCGGCTTTCGTTTTGTATCCTCATCACCGGTATATTTCCCCTGGTATGGATGATGTGGATCATTGATGGTTCTTCCCAGATGCTCGATGACCAGCGGACGCTGAACAGGTCGATCGGCAAGACTCCTTATCGCTCCCGGAATTAAAAGTGCCTCGCAAGCAGCGACAATTTTTTGACAAACATTTGGGTCGGACACCGCGCCGAAGGTAACGGCAAAAAGCTGGTTGGGTCGCAATGCATCGTCCGGCTGGGCCTGTCCGGCCGGCATTCCCGGACCGGCGTGGAGGCAATCGGCCAGATATCCGTCATTTTTAAGAAAATGCAATTCAAGAATCGATGATTGAACCTTAGACGCCCAGTGTTCCCATTTTGATCGATCATCTGCACGGTCGATTCCGGCCAAAAAAGAGAGCGCCGCATACCACAGGGCCTGTATGTCAATGGGGTATCCCTCACGAGGGGTCCCGGCCGGGTAATTGGTATCCATCCAGGTGAAATGGGCAGGACTGAAGATGAGGCCTGATTCCGAATCCATTTTGATGCCATTGGGTGTTCCGGCCATATATGCTTGAGCGATGGAAAAGAGGACTTGGCGAACCGTCCGGTCGCCGCATGTCATTTCAAGAAACGTGTCATCTCCTTCAGCCTTGCAAAGTGATTCGCAGGCCGCAAAATACCAAAGGGGTGCATCGGAAGTGTCCCTGTTACCCGCATTTTCTCCTTGAATCATATTGGGGATCGTCCCATCTTTTTCATACTGGCCGAACAGTTTGAGGATGTTTCTAGCTGTTTTTGTTTTTCCGGCGGCGATCAATCCCCGGGTAAAGATCAGCGCGTCCCGGCCCCAATCTAAAAACCAGGGGTACCCGGCAATGACCGTATGCAGCGAACCCCGATGCACGGTATAATGCTCCAGGGTATTTTCCATGGCATCGATCAATTTAAAAAATTTGTTTTTTTTAGTATCGGACAATTTTCGGTTCTTTTCTTTCGGTATAACGATCCCTGAATCAGATGGTTTGCTGTCCGAAACGCGTGCATAAAGCGTCGCAGACCCATCGCCGACCAAAAACGTATGAAAATACCCGGGACTGAAAAGGTCGGAATCCGGATCGAGTCCCCGTTCGGCTTCTTTTGAGCGATACACCATATAATGCCATTCAGGTTCCCTCACAAAAGTGCCGTCCATAATCCGCAGGTTCAGGCAATGCGCCTGATCCGGCGCAAAAGTGAAGCCGTCCGTCGCCGAATCAACAGCATTCGGCCAGGTATTCTCAGGTCCCCGGTAGGCTTTTGTGGTGTCATGAAAATTTCGGTTTTCAATATCAGGTCTTAAAATGAGGCGAACCGGTTCAAGGTCGGGAAGCTGCCCCTTTCGCCTTTTGGATGGTTCGCGCTTAAAAATCATGCGGGTACTGTTCTCCCCAGGGATCATTTCCACATCAACGGATAAAAAGACATGTTGCCCCTGACCGGTGGGCACCTGGAATCGCCATGTCCCTTTTGATTCTGAATCAGAATCGTAAGAGACGAAACAATCGTCACAGATCTCTTGGGAATAGTCCTGGTACACCAGCCATGCCCGGCAGCGGGTAAACATGATCCAGCGATCTACGGGGAACTCGGCGTCCATATTTGCCGCCAACAGCGCATCATATCGGCTGGAAAGGCTCCCCCAGGAAATAGGGGTTCGAAGCATACCGCCCCGACGGTTTGTTCCGAGAAATAGAAGGCTGCGATCGGAAAGATCTTCCCGGTAAAAAACCCGCTTGACGGTTGCATCTTTTTCTTTGGGAAGATAAAGAAGAGGGCCTTCGACATGCTGCGTTTTTCCGGAGGCGTATACGGTTATCTTCAAAGTGCAAGAATACTGAATCCCGGATACCGGCACTGGGGAAAAAAGGGCAAAAAAAGATCCGTCCGCACTCGGCAGACTCTCTTCTTGTAAAAGACAATGGTTTTTATCCATAATACGGGCACGAAAACCCGTATCCGAAAGGATCAGCAGGAAATGATCCGGCGGCACCATAACCTTGCGATGCTTGTCTCTGGGCCATCGCCAGGTAATGACTCTCGGTTCATCGCTGAAAGGATTGAGGCTGCGACAGTATTCTATGGGATTTTCCGCGAGGTTCCGGGCCATTGCATCCGGATCCAATGCCTCCGAATCCTTCATATTTCTGTAAAAGCGATAGATATCCAGGGCCTTTGCTCGTAATTGCTGTTGCTTTATTCGTTCCGGAGAACGTGAGCTTCGAGATTCCGCTTTTAAGATAAGATCCATTTCACCGGGATCATCGGTCAGACAAAAGACCTGGCCGGGAGCAAGGGACAAGGAATACTGTTTTTGAGATTGGGTGGGCAATATCTTTTCTCCGGAAAGGAGATCCACAAAAGACGACCCTGCCATTCCCGATTTGCGGGAATCCCAGACTGCCCGCGTCTCTTTGTCATCATTAAGATTTACCACGATGAGCAGCTTCTTTTCCGAAGGCAAATGACGGCGTAGGATCACCAAGTAATTCCCTTCGCTGCTTTGAAGCATCTTCAGCTCGGTCCGGTCCTGAAAAACCGGATGGTTTTTCAAAAGGGTATTGAGACGACGGATGTGGTCGACCTGGTTCGTCTTGGCACCCCAGTTCAATGAAGGCGCCCCGTGGACATAGATCCTTTCAGCGGCATACCATTCCACACCATTGGCAAAGCCGAATCCGCCCTGTGAACTGCAAAGGGCACACAATGCGGTTCGCATTCGGGCATAGGTCTTGGATCGCTGTGCAAGGCGCAGATTATCGTGGGTCTCGGCGAAATGAACGGCGATCCCGTCACTTTCAGATATTTTATTGACTTCCGGCAGATACGATTCAATTTGGCCGCGGTCATAGTTCTGAAACAGTTCCGAATACGCCCAGTTGAAATTGGCTCTGTTCAGGATTTCACGAGCCACTGAAATTTTTCCGCCGAGTCCCTCCAAAAGAAAAATGGTGTCCGGATACTGATTCCTGACCCTGGCCACAATGTACCGCCATGCGGGAACCGGGATCATGTATCCTGCATCACAACGGAATCCATCCACACCCCGACGGCACCAGGTAATAAAAACATCCGCCATATATTGCCATAAGTCCTTTTGGGTATAATCTAGCCGGGTCAGATCCGCCCACACCACTCCCCAGGCACCGGGCATTTCAATATAACCTTCAGGATTCCGCACCAGCCACTGCGGGTGGGTCTCATGGAGACCGGCAGCCCAACCCGTATGGTTGATGGCGATGTCGAGTAAAATTTTCGCCTGACGCGCATGAATTGCATCCACCAGCTCAATAAATTGTTCCAGAGGTGTGGCCCGCGTATCGAATTCAGCCAACGCCGAATCGACGGCGGTAAAACTGAGAGCGGCATACGGGCTCCCGAAACGGCCCATTCGGGCATAAGTGGTGGGTGTGGGATGGATTGGAAGCAATTGTATAATCCGGCATCCCAACTCATCAATGATGAAATCGAGTTCCTGAATGAGATCGCGAAATGTTCCTGAAGGTGGAATAACCGTATAGCCATTCTTGTCCAGACTCTCAACCAAATCCTGATCCCCATTTCGAAAAAAATCACCATTTTTGTTGGGACCAAACTGTCTGACAAAGGCATTGTAAATGATGTTTGCGCAGCAGGTATCCGCCGGTTCTACATTGATCGCCACATTTGGTCCTTCCGGCCACACCGGCCGTGACGCTTCTTGTGGCAAAAAGAAACATTTGGCCTCAAAATGTCCCACTTCACAAAGGGGAACCCGAATTTTAAAATTACCGCCGCCGGTTCGCTGCATGGGCAGGTCAAACCAATCCCTGCCAAGGGGTGGCTGATTCTCATCCACTTCCTTAACGATCTCTTTTCTGGCAACATTTGCATGTCCGATATTCGTTCGAAACCAAGCATTCCCTTTTTGAGGATGAGAAAGGGAAAGCGTGAATACCAAGGTATCACCCCTAAACATCAGAACCCGGGTTCCGGACGCAGGATGCTGAACGACCTCGCGTGAGTTTTCCATAGATTGCTATTATCAATTCATGTTTTTGATGAATTCGTAAAAAGTCGAATTCATCATGCCTATAAATTCAAAATATAATTCAATGGTAATCGAGTGTCAAAAGATAAGACGTTGTGATGGTAATGGCAAGCGATGATTGATTGATGGCATAAATATCGTCAGGCTTATTTTACGAAGCCGTTAACGGCTCATCCGCGATATTCGACTGATCCCGCAACAAGATGGATATTTTTTGTCTGAGTTCTTTACCCGCCATGTGGCTGTTGACCACGTACCCATCAGCCAGGGAAAGCTGAGGGCATTTTAGATGGGTGTCATGAATGGTCACCACCAGCACGGGGAGGTTTGGATTTCGGCTTTTTATTTCTTTTAAAACATCCCAGGCAAAAAATCCGTGTTTCAGATATTGATTCAGCAAAACAATATGGGGCTCAAAGGATGAAATATCTTCCGTCACCGCTTCGATATTGTCCGTTGCGAATATGTTATACCCTTCGCCGCTCAGACCTTCCCGGCATAATGCCTGAATCCATGCCTGATCGTCAACAATAAGGATATTTGTCATTTTTATTCGCCTTCGCCTGAATACCCTGCTGCTTACAGCAGGGATGAAAGGCAAGGTGAACCGCGCCGAAGCTCGATAGAGCGAGGGCGGGTAAAGGCTACGGCGCAATTCCACTTCCGGAATCGAGCATCCGTTTTTAATAGTACTCCACATATTTAACGCCGAAGCCGAAATGATTGACCTTCTTACCGCCGATATCTTTCCACCATTTTACGCGAGCAAGGGATACGCTCCGCAATCCTTCGTAACGTTCGGCGTCGGAAGTGTCACACAAACAGTCGTTAATTTGAAAATAAATATTAGCGCCTTCTTTTAAGAGCACCTCGGACTCAAAATACATCCCTTCCTTGCTGTAGTTGAGCATTTTGGCATTGAACAAATTTTTGTTGTTAAAACAGCCTAATGCAACAGATGCATCACATTTATGCCGTTTCCCGGTTCTCTTTTCCATAAGCTGCCAATTTCCTGTGACACGGCATTTCCAACAACCGTGTATTCATCAAACAAAGTCGTTCCTAAGCGTTATAAACTCAATGTAAAATTGGCTTTCCCCTTCCTTTTACGGTTTCGTCGTCAAGATATAAAGAGATGAATTCCAGCGTAAAATTGTCCAAGATATATTCTCTCCAACCCAGCCTTTTCAGTGCTTTCTTTACATCTGACGGATTAAAATACCAGGCGCCTCCGACGACGTTGGATACATCTTTAATCAGACGCATTATCTCAACAGGCGCCAATCCCCTGTCTTGCAATCTTCCCGATATCATATCTTTTATATTAATCACCAGGGCTCCGGTTCCATCATGGGCGATTGATTTTTGTTTCATAAAAATTAGGTTCTTATTAACATAAGAATAACGCCTTTGTTTATTCTTTTGTTTATCAGATTGCGACTCGATTTGTCTATAGAGCGGATGGTTCATTTTAATAGGATAAATACCTATAAAGTAGGAGGTTATCCTAATCATGGAATTGATTATTGACTTCTCTTTTTTAATTATTTATTGATATCAGATTGATAATCGAATACGTAATAGTTTTCATCAGGCTATTTGGATGCGATCATTCATCCTCCATATTGCAAGTCAAAAGGAGCAATGAGCATGACACTGACAAAAGCTCAAATCATTGAGAGAATCAGCGACAAAGACGGATTCACAAAGAAAAAATCCATTGAAATCGTGGAAACCTTGGTAGATGTCATCAAAAACACTCTAGAATCCGGCGAAGATGTCTTGATCAGCGGATTTGGGAAATTCTGTGTTAAAGAAAAACAGGCTCGTAGGGGCAGAAATCCGGCAACCGGTGAAGATATGATGCTTGAAGAAAGGAAGGTTGTCACTTTTAAATGCTCCGCCAAGTTGAGGGACATGATCAACAGGTAATCAACGGTACCATCATCGCAAATGGGTAAGCCGCCGGCATTGGGGCCACTCTTTTCATGCGGTTTATTGAGAGAACGGATAAAAACAACACACCATATAGATTTTCAGAAACCCATGGATATAATGAGATCCCGATAAAATTCGGCCGCCCATTGAACTTGGCTGTAAGGAACCGACTCCTCGGGGGCGTGAGCCATATGCAACTGACCCGGTCCGAGTAAAATTGGCTTCATCCCGGAAATCCATAATCTATTGGCGTCGGAATGGCTAGAAAACGCTTGCGGGGTCCAGGCCAATGATCGCTTTTTGTACAGGCTCTGCAAGACCTCTACCACCGGCCCCTTTTCCGGAAGTTCATAGCCGTCATGCACCGTGACAAAACGGATGGCGGCATTATTTTGTGGATTGTCCTTTTGGATCCGCTTAACAATTTGCTCCAGTTCCAAAGAAACTTCGCCGATGGGAGAATGGGGCGGAAGGTGAACATCCAACCAGACTTCACACCAATCCGGTACGGCAAATCCTACATGGCTGCTTAAAAGATCCCTGATATTATAAACCCCTTCGGGGCGGTAGTCCATCATATAACGGCAAACCTCCATGAGCACTTTCAGCATGTTTTCCACAGGATTACGAGTGCGGTCGGCCAAAGAGGCATGCCGTCTTCTGCCCCGGGCACAGATTTGTATCTCCAGGTACCCATAATGACTTAAACACG
>Ga0315551_10002429_pt1 | contig 13629 bp, 13 predicted proteins | sample SalMarSW160290MG_FD_203678 | JGI IMG/M metagenome (GOLD analysis project Ga0315551, IMG submission 203678) | Salt marsh sediment microbial communities from the Plum Island Ecosystem LTER, Massachusetts, United States - Salt Marsh Sediment SW1602-90 ... | reverse complement strand
AGTTGTAATAGACATCACCAGTTAAATAGACATTACCGATTATCCAGATGTCTATTCATATGATTATATTATATATATTGATTATTGATTAAGGATATTCTGGAAAAATTGATTCTTTTCTGCTTCGTTATAACCAACGGCACTTGATTTTCCAAACCACTGGGGCCACGAGTTAAATGTACTTATATTGATATCTTCCCTTTTTATAGAAAGTATCACAGGTAATATCTGAGTCGCCTGACTTATAGATATATTTGTCCAGACATATTGCCCCATTATACTTAGAAAACCAGCCAGATTTCCGGCATTTAGCATAGATCTTTTTTGTAAAAGTAAATCCGCAAGAAGCATTGCCGCTTGTCTCTCCCTCGAATAAGCCCCTCCTCCATAAAGGGATCTGCCATGCCTTGCCCTGGAAAGAGCAAGTGCCTGGGCTCCATTTAGATGATGTGTCCCTGGAGTCAGAAAGCATCCCGAAAAAGAATCCGCGATATTTTCTTCGACAGTGACATCAACACCGCCAAAGTAATCTATAAGAGGCGCAAATCCATCAAAGTCAGTGATAACGTAAAAATCGATCTTTGCTCCGGTAAACCCCTCGAAGGCACTCAATGCTCTGGCATTACCGCCCAAAGCATGATATCCATTGATTTTTCGTCCCCCATACCAGGTATCTCTCGGTATTGTCACAAGGTATGCTTTTTTTGTATCAAGATTTATATGGACAAAAATATTGATATCGGTTCTTCCATTGACCCGGCCTCCCGGCCTGTCATAAGCGCTATCATCACCCCAGATTATGAAATTGACTTTCCTTCCTGCCTGAAAACCGGACACTCCGCTTGAACTGTAACCCGAAGCAGCGGCAGTAGTGGTAGCAGTAGCGACAGTTGTGGTTGCCGCAGTAGAAGCACCCGCGTAGGGTTTGATACCGTAACTGTTACAGAGATTTGCAAATTCCTGAGATTCCAGGAATCCATTAAGAACAGCTTCCCTGCTTGTTCCGCTTGATAGTTTCCCCAGCCATAAGCTATAACCACTGGCATCCGGTTCACGGTCAAAAAATGCCCTGTATAGTATCTTCACGAACTCTTCGTTTGAGTGATTTTTTGCTTTGAACTCTTCACTAAAGACAAAACCTTCTACAACATCTGCACCGGTTTGGGAACCGTTAAGGAGACGCCCGACCCACTGGTCCAATCCTCCTGCATCGGGCTGCCTTTCCAGGCATTGTACGTAAAAACGTGTTACAAAACCCTGCAGCTGCTCTTTCGATCCACCGCTGAGAGTTGTTGGGAAAATAGTTATAACCAAAATCCCTACTAAGACGACTATCAAAAAATACCTGCCTCTGGAAAGTATCTTTCTAAGCATGATTTACTCCTTTTAAAATTAAATTACATTTTATTAAGTAAAAAATTCCTTACTATTATACAATCATTCTTATCAGGTTAAAAACATTAAATATATTTTTTAAACAAAGATTTGTAAATATTATTCATCCCGAGCCGTGTAAGGGCAAAATCATATTTTACAGGATCCCTTTCATCAAATTTCCTTAATGCATCGGTTATCTCAAGAGCCGTTTTAATATCGGCCTGTTTTCTTACAGTAAAACCAAGTCCAAATGAAATTCTGTACATATGGGTATCAAGCGGAATTATTAATTTTGATCTTGAAATCCCGATCCATCCACCCGGATCCACATTGTCCTTACGTACCATCCAGCGCAAATAAAGATTCAACCTCTTGAATGCACTTCCGCCCATCGGGGAAGGTATGAGGCTATCGCATCTGTTTTCAGTAGAAAAATTGAGATTTTTTGCAAAATCCAGAGCAGCGGAATGAACCGTTTTTTCTTCCTCTTTCATACTCCGCAAAAAACATTTATTCAATGATTCGTATCTGGTTATTGTATTTTTGATATTCGTCAAAAGACAGGATAATTCATGGCCGGTCGTAAATCTGTGTTTAAAATCTTTAAATGTATCATAGAGCATATCAGGGGAAGATTTTTTTAAAAATAAATACGGACCGGGTGTCATTCTTTCCAATACCAGCTTTACACTTTTCAATATCTGAGCCACTCTTCCGTATGCCAGTACAGCAGCAATAAGACCGGAGATTTCACGATCCGCTATGTTTTCATAGTCATATAAAAATTCCAGCGGATCGGGATGGATAAATTTTCTATCATTATAGCTTGAATATAATTTATCGAGTTCTTCTTTAAGTCCATCTATCCCTGTCATAGTTTTGATTTCTTTTCTCCCTTTCAGGTTATTTACGGGGAACAGTCTAATCCTCTATAGAAATTCCTCTATGTTTGTTGCTTATTTTTTCGGCCAATTCATCCAGCATCTTAAAATCAGCTTCTTTTGGATATCCCTTTATAATAACCGGTTCAATAATCTCAGCTTTTAAAGAAGAAACCATATCTGCAAGCATATCAACAGTTCTACCACCCCACCCATAGGATCCGATGATCGAAATGAATTTTAATTTTGGCCTTAAGGCCTTAACCAGATACGCAGCATAAATTATATTCGGATGTGGACCCGTAAGCACCGTAGGTGTTGCGATCACCACTGTAGCCGCATCCACCAGAGCCATTGCAAGCTCTCCTATATCCGAATCCGTAAGATGAAAAATCCTGACCGTTAAACCTTTTTTTACCAAAGATTTACTAAAATATTCGACTATCTTCTCGGTGCTGCCGTGCATTGAGATATAGGGGATTATTACTTCATTTTTTACCCTGTCAGAGGACCAGTCTTTGTAGGCATTAATGATAAAGCCCGGCCTATCGTAAAGTTGACCGTGGCTGGGAGCTATAATATCGATATCCAGATCCTTTATACTATCCAGGTTTTTTATTATGCTGGTCCGGAAGGGCATCATAATCTCCGCATAATAACGTTTTGCGGCCCTATATGTCCTATTTTCATCTCTTACGAAAAGTTCATCAGTTGCATAATGAGAACCAAAAAAATCACAACTGAAAAGGATTTTATCTTCTTTTAAATAAGTGGACATTGTTTCGGGCCAGTGCACCCACGGAGTAAAAATAAACTTCAAAGTTTTATCGCCCAGAGAAATCGTATCCCCGTCTTTTATCACCAGAAACTTTTCTTCGGGTATTAAAAGCAGATCCATAAGAAACGACTTGCATTTTTCGTTCGTGACTATCAAAGACTCAGGATATGCTCTGGCAAGCTCAGCCAGAGAACCCGAGTGGTCCTGCTCTGCATGATGGGATATTATGTAATCTATCCTGTCGGCACCCGCTTCTTTTAGATTATCTGTCAGGGTATCATACATTGTCGGATCTACACTATCAAGAAGAGCGGTTTTTTCCGATCCTTTTATTAGATAGGAATTATATGAGGTCCCGTCGGGAAGAGGTATCAGTTCATCGAATAACTTTCTATCCCGGTCTATAGCTCCAACAAAGTAAATATTTTCTTTTATTTTTTTTACACTCATTTAAATCAATCCTTTTTTTATTTTATTGTATATAACCACCGACATTATATTTTATCTTATGTAATCAGTGCAAATTTCAAAAAATTGCTGTCAGAATCAGAGGGACCTTACCAGATGTTTAGTGCTTAAGAAGGCATAATGCCAGGAAAGTATATTGTTTACCTTACACCGGAATCTTTTTTCCCTAACCGTCTGAAAGATGAAATAATCTTTTTTGCAAAAAAAGAAAGAAAGAAAATTATTGCCAGAAGTATGATTATTGTTGCACCGGATGCCAGATTCAATAAATAAGAAATCCACAGCCCCGCTATGGTCAATATGATTCCAACGATAATAGAGCTTATTATCAATTTTTTCATATTATAAGTAAATTGTCTGCATATGGATGACGGTATTGTAAGCAGTGCAATGACCAGAATAATGCCAACAATCCTTATAAGTATAACTACACTTAAAGCGACCATACACAGGAGTGCAAGGTATATAAGCCTGTTGGGAATGCCTATTACTGTCGAAAATTCTTCATCGAAAGATACTGCATAGAATTCCTTAAAAAATAGAACTATGATTATGATGATTATAGAATCCAGTAAAAGCATAATATACAGATCCGATACGGGGATAGTCAGGATATTTCCAAATAAATAACTGAAGAGATCCGGCGCATAGCCTGGAGTTAAATTGATAAATATGATACCCATTGCCATCCCGGCTGCCCAGACAATTCCTATAGCCGCATCTTCACTTAATTTGCTTCTCTTGCTTATAAGGCCTATCGTAATTGCAGATAGAAGACTGAAAGGAACGGCAGCAACAATTGGATTTATTCCCAGAAAATAACCCAGTCCGATACCACCGAAAGCAGCGTGTGAAATACCCCCGCTTATAAAAACCAGCTTTTTAATGACTACATAAGTGCCGACAATACCGCAGGCTATATTTACCAGAACTGCAGCTATTATGGCATTCCGTATAAATTCATATTGAAAGATTTCCATTACTTTTTATGCCTCCCCAGTACCCTGTGCGGAATCCCATGAGCCAGTATTTCCACCGGACAACTATAAGATTCTTCTAGTTTACCCAGACTGCCTTCCTTCGGACCATGATAGAAAAGTTTCCGGTTAAGACAGAGGACCCTGTCTATGTAAACCGAAATTGCGCCGATATCATGGGTCACAAATACAACCGCCATTTTCTTGTTCAATTCAAGAAATAATTCATAGATAGATTTTTGTGTCTCTGGATCCACGCTTGACATAGGTTCATCAAGTAAAAGGAGTTCCGGTTCCCTTGCGATTGCTCTGGCGATGAGGATTCTCTGTAATTGACCGGCAGACAGCATGCTTATATGCCTGTTTTTATATTCAAGCATTCCTACTGTTTCCAGGGCATTAAGTACAGATTTTTCATCTTTTTCCGAATATTTTTTTATGGGTCCCCTGTATCTGCCCATAATAATCATATCAAATACATTAATTGGAAAGTTTAAGTCAAAAAAGATATTTTGCGGTAAATAACCAATTGATTTTCTGCCATCTTCGGGGCTTTTACCAAAGACTCTGACCGTTCCCGAATCTGGTTTTAATAGTCCCAGTATAATCTTGAGCAGCGTAGTTTTTCCCCCTCCGTTAGGACCTATTATGGCCATGAGATCATTCCTTTTTATCGAAAAGCTTACATCTTCAAGGACAGGTATCTCACCATAATAAAAGAATATATTTTTTAGATCAACTACTATATCATTTTTCATATTGACCGGTTCCTAATGGAATCAAATCTCATTTCATCGATCCTGCAAAAGCCCTTGCAACTTCTTTCATATTTTTCATATAATTTTTCTTTAGTGAACTTACGAGCTTAACAGATCCTCCGATTTCTTTCGCAATAGCTTCGGCACTTTTGGTGCTGAACTCCGGAGAAGCAAAAATCACTTTGATATTGTATTTCCTTGCTTTATCTATCAAATCTTTTATACCTTCAACAGTAGGTTCCTTTCCCTCTTCTTCAATAGTCATCTGTTTGATACCGTAATCCAGTGCAAAATAAGTCCAGGTTGGATGAAAGACCATTATAACTTTATTCTCTTTTTCCGAAAACATTTTACTTATTTCTTCATCCAGTATGTCCAGCTCTGCCAGATAATTATCAAGATTTTTCTTATAGTATTCCTGATTCTCGGAATCTACTTGAACCAATCCCTCGTAAATATTTTCTGACATTATTTTTGCATTCAACGGTGAAAGCCAGATGTGGGGATCGATTCCTTTTAACTTGCTTTCATCCATGCTGCCCTTATCATATTCATTATAATCCACAGGCACACCATTTTCATAAGTTACAGCAAAAAATTTTACACCTCCGGATGAGTCTACAACCAGCATTTTTTCATTTATATTGATTATCTTATCCATCCATACCAGTTCAAACTCAATCCCGGAACCGACTTTGGCATATATCTGAGCTCTGCTTACTTCTTCCAGCTGAACAGGAGAAGGTTCATAAGTATGAGGATTAGCTCCCGGAGGAACCATTACCGTGACGATTACTTTATCGCCACCGACTTTTTCTACAAATTCAGCCTGCGGCGGTATACTTACAATAACTCCGATTTTATCATCATTGATATCCGTGTCGATAGTCCTGACGCAGCCTGAAAAGCTTAAAATCAAAAAAAATGATACTACTATAGAAATAACCTTTATAAATGTATGTCTCATTTATATCAATTCATTTTTTCCCGGGACATAACAAATCTCTCGACTAACATCGGATTAAATTGAGTTCCCGAACATCTTCTGAGTTCTTCTTTTGCTTCTTCCTCGGAAATCGCTTCCTTATAATGTCTTCCAAATGTCATAACATCATAAGCGTCCACAATAGAAGCAATGCATGCATTAACCGGGATATCTTTACCCTTCAGCCCCTGGGGATAGCCATCTCCATTCCACCATTCATGATGTGACAGAATATCCTCGGCTATCGACGCAATTTGCGGAGTAGATTCGGCAATCTTATATCCTATTTCTGGATGCCTTTTTATGATTTTCCATTCTCTGGCATTTAATTTGCCCTTTTTCATTAAGATTGCATCAGGGATGGCTACTTTTCCGATGTCGTGGAGAGTAGAAAGAAGTATCAGCTCGTCCAGTTTATTTTGCGGCAGATTAATGGCCATTCCAAGCTGAAGGATCAATTTTTTAAGACGTTCCGCGTGCTCCTTTGTCTCTCGATTCTTTTCCCATAATATTCTTTCCAGAGAGGAAATGATAGAATTATAAATACTCTTTCTTTTAAGCAGTTTATTCTTATACATATTGTTTTCCGCTTCTTTTATAACATCCTTTAAATCCTGATCCCGGCTCTCTCTTGCTGAAATTCCCATAGAAATATTTAAAGGTATCTTCTGGTCCAGGGTTTTTTCGCAGATTCTCTTTATTCTGTTTGATACCTCTTCCACATCCTTTTCTGTGGATCTGGGCATAAGTACAAAAAATTCATCCTCGCCCCATCTGGCAATGATATCCTCTTCGCGGGAGCAGAATTTCAATATCTTCGCTACTCTTTTTAACAATTTGTCGCCTTCATTATAACCAAAAGCGTCATTTATCAATCTGAGTCCGTTCAGGTCACATATCATAAAATTTAAAGGCAGATCTCTGTCCTTGTAAATATTTACCAGTACTTTTTCAAAATAGGTCCTATTGTAAAGTTCTGTCAATTTATCATGAAAACTCAAATATCTAATTCTTTTCTCCGCCTTTTTACGCTCGCTGATATTATTAAAAATCTCCATCCTTACTTTCTTTCCCTGGTGGACAGTCGGCCTGCCGGTCACTTCGGTAAATATCCTGTTACCGTTATTTTTCATAGCTACTATTTCATAAGGGATCTCATGTTCCGATTTCATTTTTTCTGTCATAATTTCCTTATACTCAGGCGCCATAAAATCCAGCAAATACCTGCCGACAGCATAGGAAGGACTGCATTTGAACATAAATGTAAAAGCATCATTGACCTCTAAAATTTTCCCATTATCATGAATAACGATCCCTTCCATTGAAGATCTAAAAAGTATATCGAATTTTTCTCTGTTCTCCCGGAACTCATTTTCCAGTTTTTTCTTTTCTGTAATATCCTTGATAATCATCCTGAAACCAATAATTTTATTATCTTTATTTTTCAAAGGTCCAAAATAGACTTCTCCAAAAAGAATATCTCCATTTTTTCGATGCTGTGTAATTTCAAATGAACTTACCTCTTTTCCATCCAGAATAGACTTAAATATCTCAAGATACTTTTGAATATCTTTTGTGTTGAGATTGACTCGCTTCGTTAAGTATTTACCAATTAATTCTTCACGGGAATAACCTGAAAAATCAAGTACGACATCGTTGCATGAGGTTATTATACCCCTGCTATTAATTGCCAGGATACCCACAGACTCTGTTTCGATCAGGCTGCTGTATTTCCCTTCACTTTCTGCCAGTGATTCTTTCAGCTGTGTGGATTGCATTTTATATTTCTCCAGATCTATAACCTTCCTGTTCAATTCCACCAGTTTATCTATTAGTTGTTCTTTTGTAATCTTTTCGATATCCATTTTTTTATATTACACCAAACAGCTTACAAATATAATTCCAAAATAAAAAGTCAGAAGTGAAATCTTACTTCTGACTTTTTTGAAGTCCTTAAATTATTTAGTTTCAGTTTATATCTGTATTTTATTGTTACCAAAAAATAATAAACCCTCATTTAATCAATACTTACAGCAATCTTTTCTATTTATTCATCATCTTCCAGCAGCAGCGCTTCTTCTTCATCATCATAACCATCTTTTTGGTATCCGGTTGTTTTATCTATATCTTCATCTTCTTCATCTATATCTAAATTATTCTTAAGATTATTTTGAAGAACTTCATTGCCTTCTGCCGGATTTACTTCATCTATTTTTTTAAAAAACATCCTAAACTCATCAGAAACTAAATTCTTGATTTTGTTTTTAAATTCATCATATTGATACTGCAGATAATTTATGTCTTCTTCCAATTCTTTCTTTTTCCTGAGAAGGTCCTTATACGATTTCTCCGATTCCATTTTTCCCTCATCGGGTTCCTCTCCGGTTTCAACTCTGTCTTCTATTTCTTCTAACTGTATTACCATGTCATTCTCTACTCCGATTTTACCTTCTGCCTGTTTTATTCCAAAACTATTCAGTATATTTTCCAGATCCTCTTCTCTTATCTTTATAGATTTCTCCATTTTTATGGCAGGAAGTTTTTTTTGGGTGATCATATTCATTACTTCCTGTTCACTTATTCCCAGCATGTCTGTAGCTTCTTTTATTGTATAAAATCTATTGCCTTTTTCCATATCACCTTACTAAATAATTATTATAAATCTATAATATTTCAGACAATTATAGCATATTAAATTTTTAAAATAATCGTTTTTTTTTGTTCTTGATTGAAATCTCCTGTTTACCCATAAAAAGGACTAAAATCATTATGGTTCCGAATTCATATGTCCACTATAATAACCAGATTATATATCGTATTAAAATTTCTTGAAAGAGATTTATAGCTGTTATAGCTTATTTTTCATCTAATAAAGAAGAAACTTACTTCAATAAATAGACAAATTCAGGATAAATGAATATAATAAAATAAATTTTTGATTAAATAATAGTTAGTAAAAATAAATCCTATTTAAAACCTTTTAAAATATGGACCCGCAAATAATAACACCGTTAATTATAACATCTATCGCGGGCCTATCTACTACTATCGGAAGTTTAATCGGTCTTATATTTAAAAGAGAAAACTCAAAATTTATGAGTGCCGTCCTGGGCTTTACGGCAGGAGTCATGATGGGAATCTCTTTTTTTGAACTTCTTCCTTCGGGCTTTAAAGAATTGGGGTTCACAAGAGCCAGTATAGCTTTTATTGCCGGCTTTATCTTTATTTTTTTAATTGATTATTTGATACCTCATGAATATATAGGGCAAAAAGAAAAAATAAATGACAAAACTGATAGGAAACTCTTAAGAACCGGCCTTTTCGTTGCACTCGGAATAGGAATTCACAATTTTCCTGAAGGAATGGCAACTTTTTATAGTTCAATGGTAGATGTCAAAATAGGAATGGCTATAGGCGTCGCCGTCGCCATTCATAATATCCCTGAAGGAATCGCTGTATCTGCCCCTGTATATAAGGCAACCGGCAGCAGAAAAAAGGCTTTTCTGTGGTCATTTTTATCAGGAGTAGTAGAACCAATCGGGGCAATACTTACAGCCCTGATTCTTCTCCCTTTTTTAAACCCGCAGGTTTTGGGGTACATGCTCTCAGGAATAGCGGGACTTATGGTCTTTATATCCATCGATGAACTTATGCCAGTTTCCAAATCTTATGGATATCTTCATCTTCCTATAGTAAGCTTCATTGCCGGAATGATAGTCATGATATTAAGTCTGGTGCTGATAAAATAATTATATCCTCAATCTGCCCACTAAGGGAAACCTTTTTAGAAAATCTATCCCATGCGGGGCTTCCTTGAGTTCTCCAGTCAAATCTTCTCCAGCAGAATGAGTCACCTGGTGTCTTCCATCCTTCCATAAAAAACTATCCGTAACATCATAAATATTCCCATCGAAGGCAACATAAGCTTTTCTTCCCTCTTTGCCATCATATTTTTGCAGTTCTTCTTTTGTAAGTTCTTCCATTTTATTTATCTTAACCTGTCATTATTATTGGTGAAGCTTTGAGATCGAAAGGATTGGTTCTGACAGCCAATGAGAATAAATATGGATAGTTGTTTTTCAGGTGTTTCATATATGCAATCCACTCTAAAATCATTGCATTGTAGGCTCTTTTGATATCACCAATCAAATGCTCATAATCTGCTCCGGGTAACTTTTTAAAGTTTTCCCTCTTTTCCAATTCTTCGGTTAAATGGAATACAGCCCACAGAAGATCTGTAAATGATTCATGCTCCAGCAAGTTGGGGTTCTCCAGCAATCTTAGTAAAAACTCCCGCTTTTTGATTAAAAAATCTTTCAAATTTCCAAGATTTTCAGGATTTATTTTGATATATGACTTATATCCTTTAAATTTTTTATATGTATCTTTGAAGTCCTTAACTGTCCATTCCTTAACCCCGGAAAGATGTTCAATCAAAATATTGCTGCTGGTATCATAGTCTGAAAGATAGGTTAAAAGTTTTGTACCGACTTCACTAAAGAAAGCCCCTATTACCATATTTAGTTTGGTAAGTAAAGCTTTCTTTTCCCTGTCACTCATAAGTCTATGAATAACTACTGTTACCAGAAAAACCTCTACGGGTAAAAATGCAATATCCCCCACCAGATATATGAAAATATGATGCATGTCTTTAAAGATGACATAGTGGAGTATATAAAGTAACAAAGATAAGGATATTAAAATTACTCCTAAAATCAACTGCCACTTCATTTTTTTCATATAAGCCTCCTCCTATAATAAGAAGGCTTTGCTTATGGTGCAAAGCCTTCTACTCTTAAGAATCTGCCTGCTTTGACTATCTAAGAAATTTTCCTACAAAAGGAGAAGTTTCTCCTCTTCTTAAGAAATGACCGGATGGTCCTTCGCCGAGGAATTCTGAAAACCAGCTTTCATGCTCTATTTCTTCATTAAGTATAGACAGAGCCAGGTCATAAGTCCTATGATCTTTTCCTGCTGTAATGTCGCAGAGATGCGTGTAACCTCTTACTGCGCATCTCTCAGCTTCAACCAGTACTTTAAGAATTGCCATTACATCCGTAGGATCTTTGGGTAGAGCGGCAGGAGGACAGGCTGATACATCATGAAAATCTTTCATGTGCTCTGGCAACTTTCCCCCAAGTTCATAAATTCTTGGAACAATTGCCTCAAAGTGATTTCTGTCTTCGATTCTTGCAGTTTCCGCTATCTCTTTTATTCCTTCTCCTTGAAGACCTATCAGGTTTGCTCTTAGTATGGTGTAGTAATAATAAGTGGTTAGTTCAGCTCCTGCGTTCTTTACTAAAAGTTCTATGATCTCATCTACGTTCAATCCTGCTTTTTCTACCATTTCTCTTGTTACTTTAGCCATTTAATACCCCTTTCTATTATTTTGATAGTTTTAATATGAGTAAATCTTTTCAGTTATCTAATTTATATCTATAACTATATAAGAATTAATCTTATTTGTCAATTATTTTTATAAAATAAAATACCAGGGTAAAGTATTAAGATAACATACACTATCGCTCCCCTCAAGAGCTCCTTCTAAATATTGACAATGCACTTCAAACTGATATCATTATTTAAGATACACAAATTATCATATACACAAAAGTTTGAAATATATGCTCAAGAGGTAATATATGATTAAAGAAAATTCAAATAAGATTATTTATTTTGCTATTATTCTGGGCATATGCCTGATAATAAGCGCTACAATAGGTGCTTTCACTTTTTATATAGTGAGGTCACCTGAGGATACTCTCTCTGTAACCGGCTCGGTCAGAGAAAGAGTTACTTCGGATGTTATCAAATGGACCTCTAATTTTTCAAGAACCGTTCCGGCCGAGGAGTTGAGGTCCGGTTACCAGATGATGCAAAATGACCAGATAAAGGTACTTAATTTCTTTGATAATAATGGATTTACCGAAGAAGACCTGATAATATCACCGGTATTTATGGAGCAATTATATTTGTATGATCCAAATGCTCCGAAGGAAAACGCTTTGAGACAGACCGTAGAAATTCAGTCTACCGATGTTGAAAAGATCACAAGTATGGCTAAAAATACACAGCAGCTAATAGATCAGGGGGTCATATTTTCAACTCAGTCCCTTGAATATACTTACTCTAAACTTCCGGAATTACGAATAAGTCTTATTCCTGATGCAATTAATGACGCTAAATTAAGAGCCCAGAAAATCGCCGAAGGAAGCGGCAAAGAAATCGGAGTCATAAAATCGGCAACCCTTGGCGTGGTCCAGGTTTTACCGGTTGGATCCACCGAAGTCTCGGATTGGGGAACCTATGATACTTCGACAATAGAAAAAGAGGTTATGATACCGGTCACGGTAATTTTTACGCTGAAATAGATTGACCCCGGTATCAATATTTTTATCAGTAGATATTTAGTCTTTATCAATAATTGATATTAATCTCCATGTAATAATCCTGTCTTATTTCCCTTTATCTAAGAACCGGCAAGTATTTATATTATCAATAGCTAATTATATAAAAAATACTATAATATTGTTTTGATCACGAGTCTTCGATTATATATTAAAGTTTTTTAGACAACTTACATGAAAATAGAATATTACAAACTTGACGAAAAAAAGTTATTCGAAACTCTCAAAGTAAACTCAAATGGCCTGACAGACAAGGAAGCAAAAAAAAGACTTGAAATCTATGGACCAAATGTAATCAGGGAAAAGAAAAAAAGATCCCTTGTTTTAAGATTCATTGATAATTTTATCCATCTGTTTGCAATAATTCTCTGGGTCGCTGCAGGGCTCTGTTTTATTCCGGGGGTTGACATGCCTCAGCTGGGGTACGCAATAATTCTTGTCATCATAATAAATGCAATTTTTAGTTTTATGCAGGAATATAAAGCAGAAAAAGCTCTGGAGTCTCTAAAAAAATTTCTCCCTTCAAACTCTACAGTACTAAGAGGCGGAGAAGTTATCGAAATACAATCAATGGAGCTTGTACCCGGAGATATTCTTATTCTAAATGAAGGAGATAATATTTCTGCAGATGCAAGACTCATTGAATCATTCAATATAAGAACCAATAACTCTGTACTCACCGGCGAATCCGACCCGCAGCGAAAAAGCACCGTACCCATAATAGGAAGGAATATCGATCCTTTAAGGCTTACAAATGTGGCTTATGCCGGTACCAGTGTGAGTTCCGGAAGCGGTAAGGCAATCGTTTATGCAACCGGAATGGAAACCGAATTTGGTAAAATAGCTAACCTGACCCAGGGGATAAAAGAAGAGTTGAGCCCACTTCAGAAAGAGATAAACAAAGCAAGCCAGACACTGGTATATATCGCATTGGCAATAGGATTTCTATTTTTCATTTTATCTCTTACTATAGCCAAACTTGGTTTTATAGGTTCCTT
>Ga0315551_10002428_pt1 | contig 13641 bp, 10 predicted proteins | sample SalMarSW160290MG_FD_203678 | JGI IMG/M metagenome (GOLD analysis project Ga0315551, IMG submission 203678) | Salt marsh sediment microbial communities from the Plum Island Ecosystem LTER, Massachusetts, United States - Salt Marsh Sediment SW1602-90 ... | reverse complement strand
TCCTCTTCGGGATTGCTAATGCCTTCGTCCCGATTATTATCGCTGCGTTTCTGGCAGACCTTTCAGGTGTAGCCTGGTCACTAGCGGTACCAGCTATCTTGCTTATTGGTATCGTGTCAACATTCCTCGGACTCTTCATTGCGGTTTCGGTAAGTGAGGTATTTGAAGCCCAGACTTTTTCAAATTTCTTCCGTTTTCCGATGATATTCCTGTGCGGGTTATTCTTTCCCATCATGTCACTGCCCGTATTTATCCGCCCGCTTTCTTATGTATTGCCCGTGACCTACGGTGTTGACATTCTCCATGGGGCAGTCAATGGTGAGCATATCATGTCCTACACGCTTGACCTCATCATTCTGGGGGTCTTTTGCATAGTCCTGTTCCTGCTGAGCCTGCGCAACCTCAAGCGTAGATGGATTCTCTAAACGCAAACCATCTCCGATAATCCTATCTAGACACTTTATGAACAATTCATGGAGTAGCTTCAATGGATTCATTATCTGGGTGACCCTCGCCCTGGTGAGACCTTCATTCTAGGCAATCTCACTTAGAGAATTTAATTCTTCATTATCCAACATTCTCTGCCATTGGATTGCTTTGCGTATGATATGTTTTGGGGCCTGTTTTACAGTTCACTTTTCCTATGGGTTGGTTTCCTTGGAATTTCAGGCTTGTAACCTATTGAGGCTATTGCATCTGTTGGTCGTAAATCATGTCCGAGGGGGAGCCATTTTAGAATCGAAATACGGTTACGCAACCTAAGGTGGGGTTCAGGTATACTGCTATAGATCTGAAATCCCCAACATATTCAAAAAGCTAAGATATGATGTTTATATCTTCAGCGTCGCGATTAAATGAATCATCGTAGAACTCCTCTCATAAACAACCTTACCAAAATGTAATCTTCCTGAAAGGAAAATGAAAGGTTTGGTGCTTATTGTATATTAAAATACCAAGAGGGGCCAGTGACAGAAAATCTACTCAATAGGAAAGAAAGAAACCTTATAAATCCAGTCTTAAAGGAGGAATTATCAATGAAAAACAGAAACGCAACCGCACGAAAGTTAGTTGGATACCTTTTCATAATTGTAAGCATAACGCTTTTCTCGGTCCCGCATTGGGCATTTGCAGCCGGTCCCGGTTTTTGGAAGAAGGCCCCGCCATCTTTTGCAGACCTGGCCGAAAAGGTCAAACATTCGGTCGTGAACATCTCAACTACCCAGGTAATAAAGGGATCGCCGCTCCAGCCCTTTTTCGGGCCCAACGCACCATTTGGCGATTTCTTTGGGAGGGACTTTTTTAAGCACTTCTTCGGGAATGTGCCTCAGGGAGAGATGAAGACCCACGCCTTGGGATCCGGGTTTGTAATCAGCCAGGATGGTTTCATCCTTACGAATAACCATGTCATTGACAAGGCCACAGAGATCAAGGTGAAGCTTGAAAGTGGGAAAGAATATGACGCCAAGGTGATCGGGCATGACCCTAAGACGGACCTGGCCTTAATACAGGTAAAGCTTGATGAAGGCTTTCCCACACCGGCTCCCTTGGGTGACTCTGACGCCATTCGGGTCGGAGACTGGGTGATGGCGGTGGGAAATCCCTTTGGCCTGGGGCAAACCGTGACCACTGGTATTATCAGTGCCAAAGGGCGCATCATCGGGGCAGGTCCTTACGATGATTTTCTGCAAACCGATGCCGCCATCAACCCGGGCAATAGTGGAGGCCCCCTGTTTAATATGAAGGGGGAAGTAATTGGAATCAACACCGCGATCATTGCCCAGGGCCATGGCATCGGGTTTGCTATCCCCATCAACATGGCAAAAGATCTTCTACCCCAGCTCAAAAAAGGTAAGGTTATCCGTGGATGGCTCGGGGTGACGATTCAGGATATAACCCCCGAACTTGCCAAATCATTTGGATTCAAAAGCTCTAAAGGAGCTCTGGTCTCTTCTGTTGCCAAAGGTAGCCCGGCTGAAAACGCGGGGTTGCGGCGAGGAGACGTGATACTCCGGTTTAATGGAAAAGAGATTGAAAATACACATACACTGTCGCAGCTCGCAGCAGCGACCGCACCCAATACCCAGGTTAAGGTTGATATCCTGCGCAATGGGAAATCTGAAACCATAACCCTGACCATCGGCACAATGCCGGCGGAAGAGCAAAAAATGATTTCCCCTAAAAAGGAAACCAATTGGGGGATGGCGGTTCAGGAACTTACCCCGCAACTGGCCGAGCAACTTGGATTGGAATCGGGAACAACCGGTGTGGTGATTTCCGACATCGAATCAGGAAGCCCTGCTTCAGATGCAGGATTGCGTCCCGGCGATCTCATCAGGGAAATGAACCGAAAGGGGATTGAAAACCTCGATGATTACAGTCAGGCTTTAAACCAGGCAAAAAAAGGCGACAATCTTCTGTTGTTAATTAAGCGGGGCAGCGGGGCATTATATGTCGTACTTACACCACCCACAAAAAATAAGGGATAATACCCTGCCGGTCCACAAAGATTTCTGGCAGGGCGTGGTTTTTGTCCGGAGGGTTTCGGCCATTTGCCGGAACCCTCTTTATTCTTCCGAGTGAGAAATCAAATGTGTCTATCGGTCTGGCCTAATAACTCAGCATCAATCATGGGGGAAGAGAGTCAGGTAACCTTGGGTAGTCAGTGAGCAAGCTACAGTCAAGCGAGCCCTCTATCATTCTGAGAGGGACGCCAAATATTCACTAAACACTGGGAGGAGAAATATGCGAAAAAAATACTATGAGATTGTCATCGAAGGGCCCTTTGATCTAATAAAAGGCTTCATCATCGGCTTCTTTGAGGGGAGAAAGATCGGCGGTGCAATCATTTTTGAACGGGAACATCATGTGAAACGAGAGGATGGCCTCGAACACCTCTTGCGCGCGATCCATGTAGAGGAAGACCGAGTCCACATTCTTATGAGTGAAAGAACGTTTCGAATCCTCGATCAAGCGCTCAATAACCGAAAGCATATGATTAATCTCAAGGTTGTTTCTGAAAAAGAAATCGTGCGTGCTCATTTCAATTTCACCTATGCGGCATATGCCAAGCGATTCAGTAATGAGCTAAAGGAACTGTTCAGTAATCTGCCTGAAGGGGTTCGGCTCGAGGGGTATCAGCCCGATGAGATTGAAAGAGAGACAAAAGACAGTACGGCCGGCTACGCACCATTACACAAGTACGAGATCAAGGCTAAAGGAAGAGTAAACGGCCCGGCAAATGAAGTAATCGATTTCTATGACAAGATAGAACATAACGACTGGATAGAGCCTGAGGAGATAGAACTCGAATTCTGAGGCTCACCCTTGACTTGTCAATGATGGCATTGGTTCTTAAGTGGGGAAGGATAAGAGGTTACTAGTGGTTGTCAGGCAATATAGAGGTGAAAGTGTTTGTGTGGTAATAAATGTGAGTGATGATAACATTACACTGCCTGAATACGAAAGAAAACTAGATATGATTACCCAGACACTTTTCTATGGAAACGTGGCCCCATATGGGGTCTATTTTTTGGGGAGGCCGGTGCCGTCCATTTGAGCTATTCCTCGCATGGCTTCCGAATGGTTGCACCCTCCGCCCGGCAACTCAGCTTATTGCGCAATCTGCTAAATCTATCCTGATCAGGAAGGAAGGGTGATTCGTACAATAACAGTTTACGCAGAAACGGGCTTCCATGTTTTATGCTAGGTTTCCAAGATATATGAAAGATGGTCATATCAGGCTGAGACCCCTGAGGATCCTTGATGGCCCTTTCATGAGACATGGGTTCAGGAAAAAAGAAATTCAGGAGGCAAATTGTTTGTCTAAGCCCATATCCAGCGCATGGTTTTCTGTCTGGTGGTGGCTGAAGATAAACTTTGCCGTTTCTTACTGCATAGAGATAGACTCAAAGCGCGTAGGATTTATTGGTTTATACAACCTGAGGCTTGGCAAATCCAGTGAACTGACACTGATGATATTTGACGAAAGTGTCAGGCGACTTGGTCTTGGCAGTACAGCATTTGATCTTCTTGCACAAAATCTTAGAAAGCATTCTATAGTCAAAAAAATAGTTGTTCGAGTCAAAACTGAGAATGAGGCTTCAATTTTCTGGCGAAAACTCGGGTTTGAGGAAATTGGTAGTATGGATGGTGCAAGAGACATACTCATGGACCTGGATATTGCGAACTCAGTAGAAGAGGATAGGCATTACGACGTAACGCCAGAGTTCAGATTGTTGACGAGCACGCATAGGTGAATCCAATAATGCCAATCATCGATGGGTAAAAACATTACCAACCCACCTGAGTCATCCCATCTGTAGCAGTGAGGAGAACTGTGCTACCCCTCATGAACAACCTTTCCAAACTGTAATGTTCTTGAAAGCCCAGTGAAAGGATTGATGCATATAGTAAGGGAAAAGCCTAAAAGAGAGACACTGGCTAAATTCTTGATCGATATGAAAGGAGGAGACATTATGGATCTTACTTTAAAACGAGACATACGGAAACTCATGGTTGATACCGAGGACGTCAAACGGGCCTTGGATATGCTGGAACAGGACCACGCCACATGGGCCAGAAAGCGCGAGGAAAAGGACCTGAAGAAGATCATCGAACGTGTCAAAGGGCTGGAGTTTGACGTGAGCACGATGATGAGTGATTGCTCATCCCTTCCCCACCAGGAGGAAAGCAAGGGCATCAGCGAAGATCTTCACCAGGCCTTTAGGCGTCTGAATGCCCTGTTTGAAGATATAAAGGAGGTGAGATCGGAGCTAAATGGTTCATATATTCACGCTGGAGAACTCTGGCAATTGGAAATCGATTGGGGCAGATTCAGAAAGACCATCCGGGAGATCCAGAAACACCTCCAGGCTGGCGAGAACTCTCCGAGAATAAAGAAGGAAAAAATTATTTTTCAAAATCATATCATTTAAGGGAGGAATTAAAGATGAAACACAAAAACACAAGGATTCGACAGTTAGCTGGAATCATATTTTTATTGGGGATCATGACATTTTTCTTGATAAACCAGAGTGCACAGGCCGCGGTGCTTGGGCTCGGGAAGAAGGCGCCAGCCTCTTTCGCTGATCTGGCCGATAACGTCAAACATTCGGTTGTGAACATCTCCACCACCCAGGTGATAAAGGGATCGCCGCTTCAGCCCTTTGTCGGACCCAATGCCCCTTTTGGGAATTTTTTTGGAGATGACTTCTTCAAACACTTTTTTGGGAATATGCCGAAGGGAGGAATGAAGACACATGCCTTGGGCTCCGGATTCGTCATCAGCGAGGATGGCCTTATCCTCACGAATAACCATGTGGTTGAAAAAGCGACTGAAATCAAGGTGAAGCTTGAAAGCGGTAAGGAAGGTAAGGAATATGATGCCAAGGTAATAGGCCGGGATCCCAAAACAGACCTGGCCTTGATTAAGGTAGAAATTGATGCCGATTTCCCCAAACCGGCTCACCTTGGGGATTCTGATGTCATACGCGTTGGAGACTGGGTGATGGCGGTTGGAAATCCCTTTGGTCTGGGGCAAACCGTGACCACCGGTATTATCAGTGCTAAAGGGCGCATCATAGGGGCCGGCCCCTATGATGATTTTCTGCAAACCGATGCGGCCATAAACCCGGGCAACAGTGGCGGTCCACTGTTTAATATGAAAGGGGAAGTGGTTGGGGTCAATACGGCGATTATCGCACAGGGGCAAAATATCGGCTTTGCAATTCCTGCCAACATGGCAAAAGAGCTGCTCCCCCAGCTCAAATCCGGCAAGATCATCCGGGGCTGGCTCGGTGTGATGATCCAGGATATCACTCCTGAACTGGCCAAATCCTTTAATCTCAAGGAAACAAAGGGGGTCTTGATCTCGGATGTCACGGAAGGCAGTCCGGCCGACAAAGCCGGCCTGAAGCGAGGAGACGTTGTCAAGCAGTTCAATGGAAAGGAAGTCAAAAATGCGCACATGCTCTCTCGAATCGTAGCAACGACCCCGCCGGATGCAAAGGTCATGATTGATATTATTCGGGATGGAAAGGAGCAAAGCATCGAAGTAACTATTGGCACCATGCCACAAAAAGTGGCAGGACAACTGCCGGAAAAGGCAACGGCTTGGGGCTTGTCGGTTCAGGATATCACGCCGGAACTGGCCCAACAGTTGGGATTGAGCCCAAAAGAAAAAGGTGTGGTGATTTCCGGCGTGGAGCCCGCGAGTCCAGCAGCACAGGCAGGGCTGCATCCCGGCGATGTGGTCAAGGAGGTAAACCGTCAGAGTATCCAGGACCTTAATGATTACAACCAGGCATTGGAGAAGGTCAAAAAGAGTGAAAGCGTGCTCCTTCTAATCAAACGGGGCAGTGGTACCCTTTATGTAGTTCTTAAATCAGTCTCCAAAGGCTAAGGCCCCTCCCACACCGCAGACGGATTCCTGACGGTTTCTGTCTGCGGCAGGCTCATCAGGGAAATGACCGCTTTTGCATAAGGCCGATATTCAAAGAAGACAGGTTCCCTGATACAGCTCTTAAGAAAATGCGTTTGGGGCAATGAGTTACTACGAATCCTACACAAATTTTGGCGTTCAAGTAAAGGGACAAGGTTGTCTTGCAATCCCAACATAATTTTTGAAGACCTATGCTTTAGTCAATGGGTCCAAGAGACTGGAAAATAAATATGTAAGCAAGGGGGAACTGATGGGTAAGATCAAGCGTACTCTTGTTGTGAGCAGAATGACTAAATATTGCCGAAAATCCCTTCATTAAGGTATTTTATTTGGCACAAAAATATGGGGCTGAGCTTTATGTTATCCATGTGATTCATAATCCTTTCGGATATGAGGGATGGAATTTGCCCATAACATCCCTGAGGGAAAACTACTGTAGAATTCAAAAATAAGCAAGAGAGGGACTGGATGCACTCATAAGTTCGGAGAAAACTAAAGGTATCACTGTAAAAGAATTAATTAGAGAGGTAGAGCCCATCGAGGAAATCCTGAAGCTGGTTAAGAATGCAAATGATAGATTTAAAAATAGGAGGTTATTTATGATGGAATCCATTTCCGTACCAAGACAAAAGACAAAGTTCCTGGTTAATGATTTTGTAAGAAGCGTTTATAATTGGATGTTCATCGGTCTGGCACTGACCGGCTTTATGGCCTATTTCGTATCCACCAATGAGGCCATATTACACCTGATCTACGGCAACAGGCTTGTCTTTTTTGGTCTCATCATAGCGGAATTGGCCCTGGTTTTTTCCATAGCCGGTATGGTGAACAGGATGAGCGCAAGTACCGCCACCGCGCTATTTGTTATCTATTCAGTTCTGAATGGTGTAACCCTGTCATTCATATTTCTCGCTTATGCCCGTGCATCCATAGTAAGCACATTTTTTATCTGTTCGGCCACTTTTTTGGCGTGTAGCATTTATGGCTGGACCACCAAGAAAGACTTAACGTCCTTGGGTGGGTTTCTCGTGATGGGCCTGATCGGCATCATTATCGCTTCCCTGGTCAATATGTTCATTCGAAGCAGCGCCATGAGCATGGTTGTGAGTTATATTGGTGTGATCGTATTTGTGGGCCTGACCGCTTATGATACCCAGAAATTGAAAAATATGGCTGTGACTCAACCTACCAATCTTGATGGGGCTGTGGTTAGGAAAGGAGCCATTTTAGGTGCGCTCTCCTTATATCTTGATTTCATCAATCTGTTTTTGATGCTGCTCAGGATTTTTGGCGGAAATAGGAATTAGGGCGGAGACCTTCTGTGATCGTGATGGTCAAGGTCTTGATTCTGTCCCTCTTTGGGAGTTACCAATCGTCATAAAAAAACAGTAAAATATACATGTTCAGAAGTTGCCATTTTGCTGGGCGCTATTGGGATACTTCTGGTTATTTATTTGGTCCATGTGTTAAAAGATACATGCACAGGCACCGCTTGATGGAAACAGAATAATACGATTAATCCAGCACTGGACGAATACTGTGGGTCACGTAGATAGTGCATGACAACTCTAACTAAGTGGACAGGTGCTTGACAGGATCAAGAACAAATAAGGGAAATCTTATCCATGCCTTCGGTCGAGATCCTAAAATATATAAAGCACATCCTAAGGGTAATTTATTCAAAAGAGTCAGCCAGTGAAGTTTTTGGAGACTTAAAAAACCTTATGGATGTATATGCAAGAACTGAGGTCATTAAAGAGAAACGAAAAAAGTACAACGATAAGGTTCTACTCAATGAAAAAGATGCAATTCTTATTACCTATCCAGATACAATATACAAAAATGGCGAAAGCCCTCTTTTTACTCTTCACAACTTCTTAAAAAAATATATAAAAGATGCCGTTACAGCAGTTCATCTCCTCCCCTTTTTCCCCAGCAGTTCGGACGGTGGATTTGCGGTTAAAAATTACAAAGAAGTCGATCCCAGATTCGGCTCGTGGGAGCATATCCGAAAAATTGCCCAGGATTATCGTTTAATGGTCGATCTTGTCATGAATCATGTGTCGAGTAAATCAAAGTGGTTTGCGGGGTTTTTACAAGGCGACAAGCGATACCGGGAATATTTTATCTGGACTGACAAGCCGATTGACATGCCAAAAGTGTTCCGACCCCGAGAGACACCTCTTTTTACCAAATTTGAAACCGCCAGGGGGGAAAAATATGTGTGGACGACATTTAGTGCGGACCAGGTAGACCTGAATTTTAAAAATCCGGAAGTGCTTCTAAAAATAATTGATGTCCTTTTGTTCTATCTCTCTCAAGGAATCGAGATCATACGCCTTGATGCCATTGGATACGCGTGGAAAGAACCGCATACCAGTTGCGTAAATTTAGCGAAAACCCATCAAATCGTCAAACTTTTGAGAAGGATACTAGAATATGTTGCACCATACGCACTCATTTTGACGGAAGCAAATTTCCCTTATAAGGATAACGTATCGTACTTTGGAGAAGGGCATGAGGCGAATATGGTGTATAATTTTTCACTTCCTCCCTTGGTGGTAGATGCCTTTGTGCGAGAAGATGTTTCCTATATCTGCGAGGAGACTAACAGGCACAGGCAGGATCTTCTCTTCTTCGACTTTCTTGCATCCCACGACGGGATAGGGCTGTCGAGTGCAAAGGGAATTCTCAAGAAAACAGACTTCGAGAATCTGCTCCGCATCACCAAAGCCCACGGTGGGTTAATATCATATGAGGTGAAAGATGGCATCAAGGTCCCCTATGAACTCAATATCAGTTATTTCGATGCTATTAACAATCCTCATCAAGAAAGGGATTCCCTCGCTGTTCGGAGATTTATTGCCTCTCAGGCCATTATGCTCGCTTTAAAGGGCGTTCCCGGCATTTACATACACAGCCTGTTAGGCTCCAGAAACTATTACAGGGGCGTGGAAGACTCAGGAATAAAACGAATGATCAACCGTGAGAGACTTTCTCAGGACGTCATTGATCCGATTCTTTCGGATGTCCATTCTCTGCGATATCAGGTATTAGCCGGTTTTTTGCAATTGCTAAATGACCGCAAACAAATCCCTTCATTTCACCCGTCCGGTACAAGACAAGTCCTTGATGTTGATAAGAGTTTATTGGTAGTTATAAGACAGTTTAAAGACGAAAGGGTATGTGTGGTCATAAACGTGAGTGACAATACGATTAAGTTGCCGGAATACAGAGGAAAATTAGATCTGATCACTCACACATCATTTGATGGTAAAGTAGCTCCATATGGAGTATATTTTCTCAAATAGATGAAATTGCACCAATGTTGATGGAACATATAATGATTTGTCATACCCTATTCGGCCATAAAAGCACTTCAAATACGTCTTGATGCAGTCATGGGCCGCATTAGCGGGTACACATCTCTTTATACTGGTAGCACAGGAGACAAAAAATATGAAAAAAACAAATTTTCAGATTCATCAAAAAGAACCGGATATTCATGTCAATAAACCGGCTGAACGCAAATTCTGGCAGAAACAGGGTCCCTTTAACATCTGGTTTTTTATTGCCATGATGATCTTCTTATATTTCTTCCAGACCACAATGCAGGTAAAAAGAGAGCAGATCCCTTACAGCCAGTTTCAGCAGTATCTGGAGGCAGACCAGATTGCTGAATGTGTGATCAGGGAAAAGTCCATTATCGGGACATTGAAACAGATGGACAATAAGACAGGCAAACCGGGACATTTCATAACAGTACCGCTTTACAACGCCGATCTGGCCAATGCCCTGGAAAAACATGGGGTCAAATACAGCGTGGCAGTGGAAAGTCACTTCCTGAGTAATCTCTTCTTTACGTGGATCATCCCGTTTGCCGTAATCTTCCTACTATGGCGTTATCTTGGCAAAAAGATGGGCTCGGCGGGAATGAATTTCATGAACATCGGTAAGAACAAGGCGCATATTCATGCCGAAACCGGGCAAGAGTTCACTTTTAAAGATGCTGCGGGCGTCGATGAGGCAAAGCAGGAGCTTGGGGAAGTGATTGAGTTTTTGCGAAATCCCGAACATTTTCAACGGTTAGGAGGGCACATGCCTAAAGGGGTGCTCCTGGTGGGTCCTCCGGGCACGGGCAAGACTTTACTGGCCCGTGCGGTATCCGGAGAGGCCGGCGTACCCTTTTTTAATATCAGCGGCTCAGATTTCATCGAGATGTTTGTGGGCGTAGGGGCTTCCCGCGTGCGTGATCTGTTTGAACAGGCCAGGGCAAAGGCCCCCTGTATTATCTTCATTGACGAACTGGATGCTGTCGGCCGTCAGCGGGGCGGTCCTATGGCTATGGGCGGACATGATGAAAGAGAGCAAACCTTAAATCAGCTTTTAGTGGAAATGGACGGCTTTGATACCAGTAAGGGCGTGGTGGTTATATCTGCTACCAATCGGCCCGATGTTCTGGACAAAGCCCTGTTGCGTCCCGGCCGATTTGACCGGCAGATCGTGGTTGACAAACCGGACCTGAAAGGGAGGGTGGATATCTTAAAGATCCATACCCATGAGCTAAAAGTGGCCCGAAATGTGGATCTTGAAATCATAGCCAGAAGAACACCAGGATTCGTGGGGGCCGATCTGGCCAACGTAGCCAATGAGGCTGCTATCCTGGGCGCACGGACGAACCATAAGGCCATCACCACGGAAGATTTTGAGGCAGCCATAGACAGGGTCATTGCCGGGCCGGAAAAGAAGAGTAGCACCTTGAGCCCGGAGGAAAAACACCGGGTGGCCTATCATGAATCAGGGCATACCCTGGTGGCAGAACACGTGCCCACAGGTGAGCCGGTTCACAAGGTCTCTATCATTCCTCGGGGAATCGGCGCACTGGGCTATACTTTACAGGTTCCGGAAAAAGAAAAGTTTTTGATCACCAAAAATGAGCTTTTGGATCAGGTCGCCATTCTCTTAGGGGGAAGGGTTGCCGAGGAGATTGTGTTTGGAGATATTTCCACCGGCGCCCAAAACGACCTGGAACGATCATCAGAACTTGTACGTAATATGGTCTGCACCTATGGAATGAGTGAAAAATTAGGGCCGCTTACCTATGGCAAAAAGAATAGATCACTGTTTTTAGGAACGGAATTTGGTGAAGAGAAAAACTACAGCGAGGAAACAGCCCGGCAGATAGACGCCGAGGTCAAGGCAGTCATTCAGGAAAGTTATCAAAGAGTTAAAGCGCTGTTAGAAGAAAATAGGCCCACCCTGGATGCCCTGGCCGCAAAATTGGAGGAAAAAGAGGTCTTATCCGGAGAAGAGGTAGCGGGGATTGTTAAAGATAAGACGTAAATGCAGGCCTAAGTCTTACCACAATGACAAAAGGCAGACCTGAGGAGCTTGCTAGGGAGCTTGTGACTAAGGCCGGTGAGAAAGCAATCTGGCAAGAGAAGATAAATTCACTAAGTCACATTAAATCAAAAAATTAATCAAACATGATGAACGGTTTTTCAAAGGCCTATAACAGGATTGTTTTAGGGCATCCCAAAGTTGTACTGATCGTGCTTTTATTGTTGCTTGCGTTTTTTTCATATCACGCGAAAGACTTCAAACTCGATACCTCTCCTGATACTCTATTATTAGAAGATGATAAAGATTTAAAAACATTTCGTGAGATTAATATCCGATACAACATCAAAGAATTCTTAGTCGTAACGTTTACTCCGTATGAAGATTTATTCTCTGAGGCATCCTTAAAGCGCCTAAAAAAATTAAGAGAAGAATTAAGGTCATTAGAAAGAGTTGATTCAGCAGTAACACTTCTTGATATTCCACTTTTCGAAACTTCCGGTATCGAACTTTCAGGAATCACAGAGGAAAATATTAAGACCTTAGAAGATCCTGCTGTTGATGCTGAAAGGGCAAAAAAAGAAATACTGCAAAGCCCGATATATAAAGATTTAGTTCTGAGCGCCGACGGTCAAACCACCGGCTTAATACTCTACCTAAAGGAAGATACCCATTTTTCAGAACTCTCAAAAAAAAGGAATCAACTTTTAGATAAAAAAAGGTCTGTAACACTCAGCCAGCCTGAGCAGTCTCAATTAGAAGAATATATGGCTGAGTACGAAGATTACTATGCCGCTTTTAATAGGCAGCGGCATCAGGACATCGAAAAAATTCGATCAATTATACGTCCCTATAAGAAATATGCTGCGGTGCATTTAGGTGGAGTGCCAATGGTCGCCGATGACATGATTACATTTATTCGTAATGATCTGGTGATATTCGGCTTTGGAGTTTTCATTTTCATAGTAGTAACGCTCGCTATTATATTCCATGAAATACGATGGGCAATCTTACCACTGCTGAGCTGTTTTTTTGCAGTCTTGATCATGATTGGGATGCTTGGCTTTCTAAACTGGAAAGTGACTGTCATATCGTCAAATTTCATTTCTTTGATGTTGATACTTACCATGTCAATGAACATTCACCTGGTTGTTCGTTACAGGCAACTCTGTAAAGACAGGTCATCGGAGAGCCAGTTTGACATTGTGTCTACCACCGCTAAGAAGATGGTGTGGCCGTGCCTCTACGCCGCATTAACAACAATTTTAGCCTTCAGTTCATTAGTATTCAGCGGCATTAGACCTGTCATTGATTTTGGATGGATGATGGCGATAGGCCTGACTGTAACCTTTTTGACTTCATTCTTATTGTTCCCTTCTGTTTTGATGTTACTCAAAAAATCCAGTTCCTCGATTACTGGCAAAAGACAATCCGCAATTACCTCGAGACTCGCATCGATTGCAACATTTCATGGTGATAAAGTAATCATTGTATCAATCGTGCTTGCCGTCATAAGCTTAATCGGCATTAGCAGGCTAAAGGTGGAAAATAGTTTTATAAATTACTTCAGTAAGAAAACTGAAATATATCAGGGGATGAAATTAATAGATGACAAGCTTGGCGGCACAATGCCGCTTGACGTTATACTTCACTTCAATGAAGAGCAAGCCGATCGCGCAACAGATGATACTTCTGTTGAGGCCGATGACTGGGCCGGAGAGTCTGACCCGCGAGATTACTGGCTTACGCCTTTTAAGGTTGAGAGGATTAAAGAGATTCATGATTATTTAGCCGGCCTACCCGAGATCGGAAAGGTTCTCTCTCTTGCCTCTATTATCAGGGTTGCCGAGCAGCTCAATAAG
>Ga0315551_10002425_pt1 | contig 13648 bp, 10 predicted proteins | sample SalMarSW160290MG_FD_203678 | JGI IMG/M metagenome (GOLD analysis project Ga0315551, IMG submission 203678) | Salt marsh sediment microbial communities from the Plum Island Ecosystem LTER, Massachusetts, United States - Salt Marsh Sediment SW1602-90 ... | reverse complement strand
CGGTGGCCAAACCGTTGACGATAATAGTGGCGATAACCGCCAGTAGATTTGTTGATGCCCTTAATGTGTCCTTGTTCATTATTTCCTCGATTCGTTTTTATTTTGATTACCCATCCAGGAAGGCTTCCGATCCCAGAACCAGGATTGCAGGTTGGTAATGCTGTCTCCAACCAGGCCAAGAAGCCAGATATCACTTTCGGTTGAGTGGTCGAGTTGCATCTGCCACCACCATTTATCTCCGGCTTCCTGATGCCACTTGCGATAGCGGAAATCCTCGCCTTTCCCCCAGTTGCGATACAGGATGTTGAGCCTGAGCCTCACACCCTAGATCGTGACCAGCATACAGATGAGCCATTTACGGGCCGGGATACCTGGCGGGGTAAGCGCACCTTGGAACATTATAGACGAATTTTAAAAAATTATCAAGGTAAAGTCTATATATTGTATAGTTTTATAGCCGTTTTGAGCAACTGATTTGCGACTGCCTTGGTCATTTAATTCCTGACCAGATGCCATCGGAAAGGGTATGTCGCTACCTGCCCAGCATTAGATGTCTTTGTCTGGAGGTTTGGGCGGGCTTCACCTGTCCAAAAAACCTAGATGACCCCTAACTAAGTAAATGCAAAAAATGTATAATGTGAATGCAAGTACGGTTTAAATTTTCAAGGTTTGCAGATTAAGTAAGAAAAAAAGAGCAGATAGCGAGGATGCACATATGTATTTTGTTAGTGAGTTAACCGGCCGATCGGTGACGGACCTGGATGGGGAGAAAATCGGGACACTTACAGACCTACTTGCCGCTCCCCAGGAGAAAGTGCACTACCCCAAGATCGTGGCGATTGAAGTAAAGCAAGGTCGCGAATCCAGAATCATACCGATCACAGATGTGGTGGTCTTGATCGCACCAGCGATTCCCCTCAACAAAAGAGGCTCCGATCTAGTACCCTACCACCCCTCCCCCGAAGATCTGTATTTGGTGCGCGATGTTTTGGATAAACAAATCATCGATACTAACGGTATAAGAGTGGTGAGGGTCAACGATTTGGAGCTGACCCGCATAAGCGGAGATTTATATATCGCCAATGTCGATACAAGCAGCATAGGGTTGGTCAGACGCCTGGGTCTATCTGGATTAAGTCGCATGCTGGCCAAGCGTTCGCAGCTTGGAACAATGCCTGGTTTTATCTCTTGGGAGAATGTCGAATTGATCTCGAGCGACGAACCGATCCGGCTGAAAGTGCCGGGAGATAAGATTACCGAATTGCATCCTGCAGACCTGGCTGAGATCCTCAGCGATCTATCCCGGATAGAAGGTAGTAAATTCCTGGAGGCTCTGGATGTTAAAACCCTGGCTGAGACCCTGGAAGAGGTGGAGCCAGAATTCCAGGCCAGTCTGGTCGAAGGCATGCCCGATGAGCGTGTGGTGGATGTATTGGAAGAGATGGCGCCCGATGAGGCCGCTGACCTGTTGGCTGAACTGCCCGAAGACCGCAGTCAGGAACTGCTTGAGCTGATGGAAGATGAAGAAGCCGCCGACGTACGCAAGCTGCTGGCTTTCCCTGAAGACTCGGCTGGCGGCATCATGAATACCGAATTTATCTCCGTACCAGCCAATCTGACTGCCGAGCAGGTTATGGCTGTGCTGCGCCAAACCGCCCACGAAGCTGAAACGGTTTTTTATCTCTATGTAAGCGACCAGGAAGGCTGTCTGACCGGGGTGTTCTCGCTCAAGCAACTGGTGTTGGCTCAACCGGATACACCCGTGTCTGAGTTCATGGAGAAACGACTGGTATCTGTCAATCTGAGAGTTTCACAGGAAAACTGCGCCCAAGTAATTGCTAAATATAACCTGCTGGCAGTTCCGGTAGTAGACGACCAGGGCAAGTTGCAGGGCATTGTCACCGCTGACGATGCATTGGACAAAATAATCCCGACAGCCTGGAAAAAGCGCCTGCCCCGCCTGTATCACTAAGCTGGCCGGATGAAATAATGAGCTTTCGCAACCGCATCAAACCTTACCGCCTCCGCCTATTACTGCTGTTATCCATTGTTGGTCCCGGCATCATCACTGCCAATGTCGACAACGACGCCGGTGGGATTACCACTTACTCTGTGGCCGGGGCTAAATATGGCTATGCCCTATTGTGGGTGATGCCTTTAGTGACCTTAGCTCTAGTGATCATCCAGGAGATGAGCGCCCGATTGGGCGTGGTAACGGGAAAAGGGCTGGCTGACCTGATCCGCGAGAGCATGGGCGTACGTTTAACCACTCTGATCTTGAGTCTGCTGGTTTTCGTCAACCTGGCCAACACTGTCAGCGAATTCGCTGGTATCGCGGCCAGCCTGGAGATCTTTAGCATTTCCAAGTATGTTTCAGTCCCTCTGGCGGCCTTAGTCGTGTGGCTACTAATCCTGAGGAGCAACTACAAACTTATCGAACGAGTCTTTCTGGTAGCCAGTGCCATCTACCTAGCTTACGTAGCCTCGGGCATACTGGCTCGCCCAGTCTGGGGGGAGGTAATGCAGGCACTAGCGACACCTAAATTCCAACTGAACGCCGATTACGTGACCATATTCGTGACCATCATAGGCACCACCATCGCACCTTGGATGCAGTTTTACCAGCAATCATCCATCGTGGATAAAGGTCTGAATGCCCAAGATTATGGTTATGAGCGCATCGACGTGATCGTCGGATCTCTATTTGCGGTTTTTGTGGCCGGTTTTATCATGATCGCTTGCGCCGCCACCCTCTTTAAAAGCGGAATATCGATCGAAACGGCTCAGGACGCCGCGGTTGCTCTTGGCCCGCTGGCAGGAAAATACGCCAGCATTCTCTTTGCCTTGGGATTGCTGAACGCCTCCCTTTTCTCCGCAGCCATTCTTCCGCTTTCGACAGCTTATTCAGTCTGTGAAGCCTTCGGCTGGGAAGCCAGCCTCAGCCGTAATTTGAAGGAAGCGCCGATTTTCTTCGGCATATACACTGCCTTTATCGTCCTGGGAGCCGCCATAATCCTTTTGCCGATCAAATCGCTGGTGCAAGCGATGTTGGTCAGCCAAACCCTAAACGGCTTGCTCCTCCCGGTAATCTTAATCGCCATGCTTTACCTGATTAATGACGCTCGTTTGATGGGTAGGTTTACTAACAAAGCTGGTTTCAACATACTGGCCTGGACGACTGCACTTATTTTGATTATTTTAGGGTTAATCCTGTTAGTCGTCACCTTCTTCCCTACCTAGATTGTCCTTGGTTAGGGGTGTATGTCATTTCTGGGGCAAATGGGGTTTGGGGTGTTGTCCAATTTCTCCCCAGACTGGGGGCAGGTTGTATACTCGCCCCCAATCTGGGATGAACTCGTGGGTTAGAATCGATTTGACCTAGAACAAGTTTTCTGGTATAATTATTATTAGTTGTGGCTTTACTTATCGAAATATCTCTTGAGAAAAGAGACGTGGGCCCCATTTCGCCGGGATAGATATCCCGCATACCAAAGAGAAGTGGGGCTATTTGTATCGTTCCTAGATTTGAACAAATGTTCTGGTAAGGAGGTCTAAATTGAGTAAGAATGGTCTGGAATTAGCCATTGGAGATTGGGTTGTCCATCTATATCACGGGGTCGGCCAGATTAAAAAAGTTGAAGAGAAGCGTCTCAATGGCAACGCCCAGGACTATTACATGGTAAAAACGTACAATAGTGTCTTTTGGGTGCCGGTTTCTAAAATCAATAATGAACGTATTCGACCGTTGACCTCACCCATTGAATTACAAGAAGCCCTAAAAGTTCTGCAAAAACCTCCGCAAGAAATGGACACAAACCACAATAACCGCAAAAATCGCATCGAAATTGTCAAATCAGATGGCTCGCTCAAACCTACCCTCAGGCTTGTCCGAGATTTATCGGCGCGCGAAGCAGAGAAAAAACTCAACACGACGGAAAAACGCGCCTTAGAACGACTTAAAGACCACATGCTACGCGAATGGGCAGCATGTATGCATATCGATCTAGAAGAAGCAGGTAAGAGATTAAACAACATGCTTAACCAATGCATCAAGGCTGCATAGACACCCACAGTCTGGTACAATACCCCATTCCAGATGTGAAGGCTTCAAAAATACTTTATGAAGGATAATTCTTAATGACAGATATTGTGATGGAAGAAATGGTAAATACAGAAATGGAGGCGGTAAGCGAAGGGCAATTCGAAAATCTTGTTGATGATTATCAATATGATCGTCCAAAACGGGGTCAAATCATCGATGGCAAGGTCATTCGCATTTATGATGACATGATCCTGGTTGATATCGGCGCTAAAAGAGACGCCATCATCCCTAAGAATGATCTCAATAAACTCGATGCGAGTTTTTTAGAGAACATATCGATAGGTGATCACGTGCCGGTTTACATTTTCTTTACCGGGGCTGGAGATGATGATTTACTCGTTTCTCTTGATAAAGGTCTCACCCTGGAAGACTGGGACCAAGCCCAAGAACATCTCAAGGACAATTCGCTGGTAGAGATTCAGGTTGCCGGATATAACGGGGGCGGTCTTTTAGTTGAATTTAATCGTTTAGAAGGATTTATCCCCAATTCTCATCTCACGGCAATCCCCCGAGGAAGCAGCCCTCAAAAAAAGGACAATATTAAATCCAAGATGATCGGGACCTCCCTGCAGGCAAAAATATTAGAAGTCGATCAAAAGCGCGGACGGCTTCTCTTCTCAGAACGCAATGCTTATCAGGAACTCCGCCAACGCCGCTTAGACCAGCTAGAAAAAGGGCAAGTGTTGCTAGGTAGGGTTGTAAACATCGTGGATTTTGGTGCATTCATTGATTTAGACGGTATTGATGGTCTTATCCATATTTCCGAATTAGCCTGGGAAAGAGTCGATCACCCCTCCGAGCTGCTTTCGATCGGCGACCAAGTTGAGGTAGAAGTGATGGACATCGATGTTGAGCGTGAGCGGGTTAGCCTCAGCAGAAAACCCTTATTGCCCAATCCCTGGGAGCAGCTCCTAGAACAGTATAAGGTCGGAGACCTGGTGGAAGGAGAGGTCACCAATGTCCGGGATTTTGGAGCTTTTGTCCAGATAGAGGAAGGCGTGGTGGGCCTGGTTCATGTCAGCGAGATCGGCTTCACAGGATCCGGTAACCCCAAAGAGGTGGTCAAACCCGGAGACAAAATCCTGGCGCGCATAATCGAGATTGACCCTGAGAAGGAACGTCTGAGCATGAGCATGCAACGAGTCACTTATGAAGAGCAGATGACCTGGATGGTAAAGAATTTTGATGGCTCTGAACAAGAGCAAGATTTTTCTGCAATGCAGGCAACTTTGAAGCACGCCGTAGAAGAAGAAACTCCAACCAAAGTATCTCCACCAGAACTTACCCAAGAAACCCGGGTAGATGAAACCCTATCCGAAGAAGCCAGCTCTCCTCAAGAACCTTCCGGAGAGTCTCTCCAAGAATTCTCTGAGGAACTCCAGGCAGAGGAAACTGCCTCCCCAGAAACCTCCACTTAAAGTCTTTTTGAAACCTAAAATAAGCCGCCAGCTAGCCTCTGGCGGCTTATTTTATTAATAGTAGTTACGCAGTTCAGGGGAAAATTGGGGGTGTTTGGGTGGGCAACGCCCACCCAAACACCCCCATCCTCTCACCAACTGCGTAAGTCCTGTTATTAATTTACTTGGCTGACACCCACCCTGGCTATCTTTGCTATAATCTACCCATCTCGCAGGCATATTCACTGGCGGGAGAGTTGAATTAAGATTCTTTACCTTTCTGAGGGAGGCTTGGCAGAAGAGGCAATGCAAGGACAGACAGCGCCTGTAGGTTATTACGCCCTGGTGCGTGGGAATCGGGACTTTCGATCTCTTTGGTCGGGTCAGATTATCAGCTTGTTTGGCGACTGGTTCAACCTGATCGCCTCAGCCGCGTTAGTTTCACAACTAACCACCTCGGGATTCGCGGTTGGCGGACTGTTTGTAGTACGCATGCTGGCACCTTTCCTGGTCAGTCCCTTGGCGGGTGTGGCAGCCGACCGATTCAACCGCAAAAGGTTGCTCATCGCGGCGGATTTGAGCCGTGCCGTCGTCGTATTGGGTTTTCTGGTGGTTCGTGATGCCCGCCATATTTGGCTACTGTACTCGCTCACAGCAGTGCAGTTAGCCATCAGTGGCTTCTTCTTCCCGACTCGCAATGCCATCCTCCCTGATCTCGTCCATCGCGGTGAGCTCGGTGCCGCCAACGCGCTGAGTTCGGCGACCTGGTCGGTTATGTTATCCCTGGGTGCCGCTCTGGGAGGGATCGTAGCAGGTGAGTGGGGTATTTACCCGGCGTTCATCATCGATTCTCTGACATTTCTGCTGTCAGCGTTCTTCATCTCCCATATTGATTATCACGCTGCGCTGGCCAGATCCGATGGTGGTAAGAGCCTGCGGGATATCGTAAATCAATACCTCGCCGGTTTGCGTTATCTGAAACAAAACCTTGACATCCTGATGATTTCATCCCAAAAAGCCGCTGTTTCCTTGACGATCAGCGGCGCCTTCCAGGTGATCCAGGTGGCGCTGGCTGAAAGGGTCTTTGTGATTGGTGAAGGTGGCGGCACTTCTCTGGGTCTGTTATACGCAGTTGCCGGGGTGGGAACCGGCATAGGGCCAATCATTGCGCGCCGATTTAGCGGAGATCGTAATGATAAATTACGTTTTTTTCTAGCAATCTCGTACGCTATCAGCATCCTTGGTCTGGTGATCACCGCGCCCCTGACTAGCTTCGGCGTTGTGCTGATCGGTACGTTATTGCGGGCTTTTGGGGGCGGCATCAATTGGGTCTTCTCGACCCAGCTACTTCTACAACTGCTTCCCGACCGCGTGCGTGGACGCATCTTCTCCACCGAATTCGCTATGTTAACTCTCAGCAACGCCATCGGCACTTCCATCGGTGGATGGGCTCTGGACAGCACCTCTCTAGGTATCAGTGGTATGCTGTGGTGGATGGGGGCGCTGACCCTGATCCCAGGGGGATTGTGGGTTTTGTGGATGGCGATCGGCTCAAGAGCCAACCACCAGCCGTTAGAGACCGAAGGCACGACCCCATCGGCCGCGGCTTCACCCAAAGTCAAGCCACTGCTACCACCGGATTGATCCCCTGGTCAGGGAACTAAATATAGCTGTCCTACGTTTTTTAAGCATGCAAAAAAGCGCCCTACCTCCTGCGTTACAACCTTATCCCCTCTCTTATCGCACCCAACCGGGACGCCAGCCAAAATTATCTCGCAGATTACCTGCATTAGGAACATTGTTGCTCAAGGCTGCTCTGGCGGCAGCTCTGGTGATGCTAACGGTAGCGCCCCCGGCAATCCTGGGCGGCACGTACTTTTTTTTCCAGCTGTCTGAACGCATTTTGCCAGGCACCCAGGTCGGCGATACAAACCTGGGTGGAAAGACCCAATACCAGGCTGCCGTTGAGTTAAATAGAAGGTGGAATATGCAGGGGGAGATAGTGGTTGGGGTGGTGGCTGCGAGAGAAATTCGCACCTGGCAGTTTTCAGCAGCTGAACTCGGTCTGCACCTGGACCCGCTAAAGACAGCCGAGATTGCCTATGTGCAGGGTCGCCAGGGGGGTGTCCTGGCAGAAATCGACCATATTATCAAGGCTACCCTGCTCGGATGGCCGCTCAAACCCGTAGTGAGCTTTGAAGCCTCTCCCGCCCTCTCCAGCCTGGAAGCCTTATCTGCACAAATTGACCGGCCCGCTAAAGATGTTTCACTCCTATTTGATGGAAATGACCTGGTGTCAGTACCCGGAGAACCCGGTTATTCCCTGGATATTGAAAAAGCCATGCGCATCTTATCGGCTGATCCGGGAGGCGTGCTGCTGGCTGGTTATTTACCTTTGCAGCTGCAGCCAGTCGCACCCCGGGTTAGCGATGTCTCTAGGGCAATGGAAGAGGCCCGCCGCTTGCTCGCCTCCCCCCTCATAATAAGAGGCTACGATCCAATCACTGACGAGCACTTTGAATGGCAGATTCAGCGGGAGGTAATCGCTTCGTGGTTGGTGATTACTACGAAAGATGGGGAATTAGAAGCCGGCATCGACCAAAATCGGGTGGAGCAATACCTGGCTTCCTTAAGCGATTCGATCGGACCGGATCGTTGGATAGATGCACAAAAGTATCGCGAAAAGCTCGCCGAAGCCGTCCAACAAGCTGATTCCTTCGACCTGATACTCAACCACAAGGCCACCACTTATGTGGTCCGGCCTGGCGATAGCCTGACCAACATTGGCTGGAAACTGGGCATACCGTACTGGAAGCTGCTCGAAGCCAATCCCGGTTTGAACGCCGACAAATTGTTGGCAGGGCAAGAGTTGGCGGTACCATCCAAAGACGAGCTGCTGCCTCTCCCGGTCATCTCAGACAAGCGCATCGTCATCAGCATCGGCCAGCAACGCCTGTGGGCCTACCGGGATGGAAAGCTACTAAAGGAGCACATTATTAGCACCGGGATTGACCGCTCACCCACCCAGCCCGGCGTGTTCCAAGTGCAGACTCACGAGATCAATGCCTACGCCTCGGTCTGGGATCTCTATATGCCTCACTTCATAGGAATTTACGAAGCCTGGCCCGGTTTCTTGAACGGAATTCATGGTCTACCAACGCTCTCCAATGGCCAGCGTTTGTGGGCCAATATCCTGGGAAAACCGGCTTCGTACGGATGCATCATCCTGGATCTCGACGCCGCCGATTGGCTTTACAACTGGGCAGAAAATGGGGTAGTTGTAGAAATCAAACCTTAGTCATGCTACCCACCACCTGGAAGAATCCCTAATTGCCCGGTTACACAAGCGAGCCGGATCGGGCAGCAGGGATTACCACCTGCGCCATCCTGGGCGGGGACTTTGACCTCTCAAGGCTGCAATTAGGGGCTGAAGTCCCAATCCGCCAGGGCTTGGCGCAGTTCGATTTTGCTGCGCAGGTTGAATTTGTGCAAGACGTTGCGGATATGGACTTTCACCGTTTCAGGAGAGATGCACAACTGCTCAGCGATCTGCCGGTTTGACATAGGTTTACCTCCCGGGCCTTGGCAGACCAGCGCAACGACCTCTCGCTCGCGCGGGGTGAGCTCTCGCCAGGGGCGTAACTTTTCCTCGGCTTCAACACGGTGCTCAAACGCGTAAAGGATCAGGTCTGCCGCAAGCTGCTCTGCTGGGCGCCCTTCGTACTCAGCCATCACCTGGAGTTTTCGAGCCAGTTTCAAGTCAGGATGGAATCTGAGATCTTTCGAAGACCGCTTCCGTAAATTTCTAAGAACCTTCTCCAATGGTTTCATCGGATAAAAATCGACAAGAGCTGCGCGTGAACGGGTTTCAGAAGGCATAAACACCTCTAGATGGTGCTACCTTCAGCTTTCCCTTACACTATAAAATAGAACATATGTTCTTGTCAAGGGGGAACCATTGACATAGTTAGTCATGCGAGATTTGACAGGGTAGTTTAGACCACCTTCACCGAGTGAGATTTCTAAATTCCGACAGGCGCCACAGTTTATTGGCCCAAAACACCCAAATGCCTATATACTTAACCGAGGTTTTGCCAGCAGTTCTGTTCGTAAAAGTTCAGCGCTTGACTAAGAATCAGCTCGATTCCCTACCAGCTGGTTTCATTGACCGAAAACTACGATCTTTCACATCACCATCTCGAGGAGGGCAGAAGAATGAGTCGTGCACGCTTACGTGATCTCGGAATAATCATCGGTTCGCTACCTACGGGTCCACTCAACGCTATCACAGATGTGCCGGGCGTTTGGGTGGGACACCGCACCCTGATCTACGACCAGCCGCGCCTCGCCAGGACCGGCGTCACGGTAATCCTGCCGCGCTCAGGGCAAATCTGGCAAGATAACGCCTGCGCAGCCTACCATACATTCAATGGCACCGGCGAAATGACCGGCGTACACTGGCTGGCGGAATCGGGCTTGTTATGTTACCCGATTGCCATTACCAATACTCACCAGGTTGGCACCGCCCACAAAGCCTTAGTCGCCTATGGGCAAGAAAAAGGGCTTACTCGTTACTCCGCCCTACCGGTGGTTGCCGAAACGCTAGATCGCTGGCTTAACGACATCGATGCCTTCCACATCACTGAAGAGCACGTCTATGAAGCGCTAGAATCCGCCGGGCCAGGACCTGTCGCCGAAGGCAACGTGGGAGGTGGCACTGGCATGATCTGCCACGACTTCAAAGGCGGAATCGGTACCGCTTCGCGAGTAGTCGAGAGCAAGAGTGGGAGCTACCTGGTCGGCGTGCTGGTCCAGGCTAACCACGGCGATAGACTTGACCTGCGAGTGGACGGCGTGCCGGTGGGGCGCGAGATCGACTCACAGCAGGTACCGCTGCCATGGGATACCCCCAGACATGCCAGTTCCATTATTATGGTGGTAGCCACCGACGCCCCTCTGCTCCCGGGACAATGCCGGCGATTGGCCAAGCGCGCTACGCTCGGTTTGGCCCGCACAGGGGGTATGGGCTATAACAGCAGTGGCGATATTTTCATCGCTTTCGCCACCGGCAATCACATCCCCGGTGAGACCCAAGAACTCCTGGACATCAAGATGTTGCCTCACCATCACCTCGATATTTTCTTTCGCGCGGTGGCTGAGGCCGTAGAGGAAGCCATTCTCAATGCATTGACCAGTGCAGAAACCATGACCGGATACCAGGGTCACACCGCCTACGCGCTGCCTCTGGATGAATTGCAGGCAGTCATGGCGAAATACCGCCCCAAATGAATCCCCAAGGCTGCCAAGAAGATAGGGAACTGATTATGAACAAAGCGCTTTCACGCCTGGATCTCGATAAGATCCTCCAATTAAAGAGCATCACCGAATCTTCCTATGCCCAATTGGCTGCTCTCTTTGAAGTCGAGCCAGGTATCAGAGAATATCTACCTGAGGGCATCTGTCAGATTGACCCGCGCAGTGGAGAACGGGTGCTGTACAACCCGGCCCGGGGTCGTCGCCCCCATGATAATCGCGCTCTGGGAGAATCGCAGAGCGACCAAGGAGCAGTGAAGGCCTGCCTGGTCTGTGAAGGAAAGACCACCGCCGTGATCGATGTGGCAGATCTAAGCGAGGGCTTTACCTTTATAAATAAAAATCTGTACCCGATTGTTTTCCCGCAAAAAGGCTCTGGCAGATATCTCGGGCTTTCGCCCGAACACGCCCCTGTGGGTCCCGCCGGTATTCCCGTCCAGGGGCTGCATTTCCTGCAATGGACCAGCTCTTTCCACGATAAGGACTGGCACAATATGCCTGTCCAAGACCTGGTCTTGGTTCTGCGCAGGCTGGCTAGCCTTGAAAAACTGCTCCTGACCAGCTCCACTAACAGCATGCCGTCCAATCGGGTTTGGGGTGACCAACCCAAATATCACGGCTTTGTATCGATCATCAAGAACGTCGGCCAGCTGGTAGGCGGATCCCTGGCTCATGGTCACCAGCAGATCGCCTTCAGCAACATTATCCCCAAGCGAGCTTACCAGAACTGGCGGTTTGAAGCTGAGATGCGGGAAAATTTCTCTACTTACCTGCTAAGAACAAACCCGGAGGAGCTTGTGGTGAATGATTACGGGCAGGCCACTTTACTGGTACCATATTTCATGCGCCGACCCTATGAAATGCTCCTGTTCTTAAAAGACACCAGCAAACGCTACCTGCACCAATTAAATACGGCAGAAATGGCGGCTGTGGCCTCCGGCTGGAAGCGGGCCATCGCTGCTATTCACACCGTCATGCCTGAGATAGGACGGGAGATCGCCTTTAACGTAATCACCCACAATGGTCCCGGTTGCGGGCTCTATTTCGAGTTTCTACCTTACACCCAGGAAAACGGGGGCTTTGAATTGCTGGGACTGTCGGTCTGCCAAGCTAACCCCCTGGAAGTCGCCCAAGGACTCCGGGAGATGTGAGGCTTTCAGGCCATTTCGGTTAATTAGACCCCTAAGAGTCTCAACAAATTCGGGGTGAGAATCCGCTGGAAGGCTCTGTGGTTAGCATACCGCCAGCCGGACAAAATCCTGGCAGGAATGTACCTTTCAGCAGAATTTTGATGACTGCTTAACCAGCCCCATGCGGTGATTTGGTTTCTCATTACCCACTGAGGCGCTATCCGTCTGCCCGTGAGAGCTGCAAGTCAAGATGGGTTACCAGCCAGCTCGTCAAGGTCACCCAAAGGATTCCCGCGCCATAGACCAGGAATTTGTAGGGCTCAATTGTAGCTACCCAAGAATTGGGCATCCCAAAGGCTACGTAGATCAAAACGAAGACCCAAGGCATGCTAAGTGAGCTGAGCACCAACCAGGCCAGCATAAACCGGCTCTGAATAGTTTGGTTATACCAAGCTGCCAGAACAAGCAGGAGCGAGCCTGTAATAACAAGAAGTATTCCTAGCAGGCCACCATATGCAAAACCTGAACCGGCATAACGGCGGTAGACCCACAATTGACTCTGGGTTACTAACCAGAAATTCCCAATATTAGACATCAGGATAAGCAACATCCCGATAAAGATCAGGTTATAACCAAGCACACCCATATGACCGCTGCGCTTGCCGAGTTGCCACAACCACCACAGCAACAAGGGGCCGAGGATCAAGGTAGTGCTACCCAGCAACTGGGGGAAGTAGAAATCCGCAAAGGATGACAGATTGGCCGGTGGAGGGCTAAAATTTACTCCCGGCGGATATTCAACGTGATAAAAGTAAGCAAACGAAGCGCCCAAGCCTGATATCAAGGTGAGCCCAAGAGCCAACCAAATCCCGAGCTTCCAATCTCCCAATCGCACAATAACGAGAGCTACTAAACCCGAAAACAGGAAGGCCAGCAGTGTAAGCAGCAATTCCAACCGGTTGGAAACAAACTCGAGAAACACAAACCAGAAAATCGCCATGAAGGGTAACGCCAGCAGCAGCCCTTTGATATGATCTTTCCGGGCGACCAGGTAGAAAAAGATGGCCATACCGATAGGAAACAGGGCAAACAGGAGGATGCCAAGAATCACATCGCCGAGAGTGGATTCCCCAAACTGAAATACCGCGAGTAGCCCCCCTACCGCCAGCATGACGGCATAGACGTACCAGCTGGCCCCCCAGCGCGGCCAGCCCTTTCGCCAGACATAGATTAAAATCCCGAGGGTCATAAGCCCCAGGCAAACAGCCCAGACGATACCAAGAACATTCCAGGCTGATTGAAATCCCGGTAATAACCCGTAAGCCATCAAGACACCAGGGAGCAGAATCAGAGCCACCAGCAAATGAGGCAATCCAGCCAGGCCAGCTTGCAGCCAGGAAGCGGGTTGGTAATCGTCGTCCCTCAAAGAAGCTCCTCCAGCCAGGTCCGCTCCCATCTTAAGTTTTGCATACATAACCGTCTCCCTTCCGAGCAGCTCAAACCAGTGTTCACGCAGCAAATTTCCCGGCAGGTCTGCCAGTTCCCGCAGGAAAAAAGATCCGAGGGCCAGGGAACCACGCTCGCGGGATTCGCTGATTCCATCGGCGAAAACGACCTGCATCTCTTCTGCAAATTCTTCCCGGAATCCGGAGGGGTAAAGATGAAGCAAAGAAGCGAATAAACGCAATAATAGCGCGCTGGATTTC
>Ga0315551_10002420_pt1 | contig 13654 bp, 12 predicted proteins | sample SalMarSW160290MG_FD_203678 | JGI IMG/M metagenome (GOLD analysis project Ga0315551, IMG submission 203678) | Salt marsh sediment microbial communities from the Plum Island Ecosystem LTER, Massachusetts, United States - Salt Marsh Sediment SW1602-90 ... | reverse complement strand
ATGCGGCTACAAATCGAAATCCAGGGTGTTTTAAAAAAATTCCTGCCGGCTTTGAGGAGTACCTATGATAAGAGATATGATATTCGGGACGATAGGGGGTCTGGGGCTGTTTTTGTTCGGGATGGGCATAATGAGCGATGCCCTGAAGAAGATAGCAGGGCAGCGGCTTAAAAATATTCTCGAATCACTTACAAAACACAGGGTAGTAGCGGTGCTGGTTGGCGCTTCTGTAACTGCGCTGATACAGTCAAGCTCAGCGACGACGGTAATGCTTGTCGGTTTTGTAAATGCGGGGCTTCTCAGCCTGAAACAGGCGCTTTGCGTCGTTATGGGTGCGAATATCGGTACGACGGTAACGGCGTGGCTGGTCTCGATACTCGGGATAGGAGCAATGAAAATAACGACATACGCTATGCCCGCGATAGGTTTTGGATTTTTACTGCGAATTGCCGGCAGGACGCAAAAAATCAAAAGCATCGGCAATATTATGCTCGGCTTCGGCCTGCTATTTACCGGCATTGCATTTATGAAGGACAGCTTCTCTGTGCTGAAGGAAAGTGCAAGGGTGCAGGAGGGCCTGATATGGCTCGGCGAGAACCCGATTCTGGCGGTGCTGGCAGGGACGGCAATAACGATGCTGCTTCAGAGCAGCTCTGCATCCATAGCAATAATACAGCTGTTGGCATTTCAGGGGGCCTTCGGGACGGACTGGAGTCTTGTGCTGAAGGTTACGATTCCATTCGTTCTCGGCGACAATATAGGGACGACGATAACCGCCCAGATTGCGGCGCTTCAGACAGGCAGAAATTCCAAACGTGTTGCTATGGGGCACACAATATTCAATTTCATAGGCGTTTTATATATGCTGCCGCTTATATGGTCAGGCTGGTTTCCTGAAATAGTCAAATGGATAACACCGTTCGGCCTTTCACAAGAAACGATTATGCCTCACATAGCGGTCGCACATACACTCTTTAATGTTTTTAATACAATAATATTCCTGCCGATAGTAGGGTGGCTCGAGTTTGTCGTTCTGAAAATCCTGCCGGTTACAAAAAATGAACTGTTCCAACAGCCGGTAGTTCTCGAGAGACATTTGCTATCGACTCCGGTACTGGCGCTGGAGCAGGCAAGTCGCGAAATGGTTCGAATGGCTCAGAGGGCAAAAGAAGCGGTAAATTTCGCTGTTGACGGGCTTATCAATAACGACAGGCGGTGTCTCGACACGGCGATGAGTATTGAGGATGTAATAGACCATTTTCAGTATGAAATAACCTCATACCTGGCGGCTCTCTCGACAAAAGAGCTTTCGGACGAAATATCAATCGAGATACCCGTTCTGCTTCATACCATCAACGATCTGGAGAGGGCAGGGGACCACGCGGTCAATATCGTTGAAATCGCCGAGCGGAAAATAGAGCAAAAGCAATCATTCAGCGAACCTGCGCTGGGCGAGGCACAGCAGCTCAAAGAGCAAATCAACGAGATGTTCGACAAGATAATACCCGCCCTTGACAAGAACGATATTGAGGCGGCGAAATCGGCACTGTCAAACGAGGAGAATTTAAATAAGATGCAGATTGATTTTCGGCGAAGTCACGTTCAGCGGATGACCGAGAATATCTGCACACCAGAGACGGGACTGATTTTTATCGACCTGGTCGATAATATCGAGAAAATCGGCGACCACCTGACAAACATCGCACAGGGCGTGATAGGGGGGCTGCGGTGGGACGGCACGGAAGCCAAATCACTATAATCACATTTTGTAAAAAAGGCTGTAAAAACTTTCTTGACCCGCAGGGACAAAGAGGCTAAAAACATTGCGTTATAATTAACCTGCGGGGATATTATTATGTTTGTACGATTAGTCAATTTCTCGATGTGCAGCAAATCTCATCAGGGATTTCATATCGTCCGCCCGGATACAGGGGGCGACGTGCGGCGATTTTTTAGAGAAGGGGATTAGGCAGTTGTTAGCCATAAAGATGATTTTCAGCGTACTCGGCGGGTTAGGAATATTTCTTTTGGGTATGAAGAATATGTCGGAGGGGATGCAGGCAGTCGCAAGCGAGAAGATGAGAAAGCTCATCAATTCCATCACCAATAACCGGCTCAAAGCCTGCGCAGTCGGTATCGCAATAACCGGGCTGATACAGTCAAGCTCTGTAACAACAGTGATGGTTGTGGGGATGGTAAACGCCGGCCTGATGACCCTTAAACAGGCTATCGGCGTTATCCTCGGAGCTGATATCGGGACAACAGTTACAGCCTGGATACTTGTGCTTCAAATAACACGATACGGTCTTCCGATGCTTGGATTGTCGGCGTTTTTCTTTCTTTTTTCCAAAAATGAGCGGCTCAGATATACGGCAATGATGGTGATGGGGCTTGGGATGGTTTTTTTCGGGCTGCAGCTTATGAAAGACGGTTTTCATCCTATTAGGGATATGCCGGAATTTCTGGCGTGGTTCGAGAGATTCACGCCTACCAGTTACTTCGGCGTTTTGCGATGCTGCCTTGTGGGTGCGACTGTAACGGCGATAGTGCAGTCCTCCTCGGCGACGGTAGGGATTACGATGGGCCTTGTGGGGACGGGCGTGATTAATTTCGAGACGGGTGCGGCTTTGGTTCTCGGCGAGAATATCGGGACAACAATAACAGCCTGCCTTGCTTCGCTCGGTGCGTCAAGAAATGCAAAGCGGGCGGCCCTTGCACACGTGACAATCAAGGTCATCGGTGTTTTATGGATAACGAGCGTGTTTCCTTATTATATATTGCTGGTCAAAAAAGTTATCAGCCCTGATTTGATATTAATTCCTGATGTTGTGGACGGCATTGCGACATTCAGATATGCGATGACGGCGATAGCAATTTCACATACAGGTTTTAACGTCGCAAACGTGCTGTTATTTCTGCCTTTTACAGTAATTCTTGCATCAGTACTGAACCGTATTCTTCCCGAAAAAGAGGTCAAAGAAATTCCGCATCTGAAATACATAGACGTTCGGATGCTGGATGCACCGGCTATGGGTATTGAGCAATCAAAAAAAGAGATTCTGAATATGGCTGAGATGGTTAAAAAGATGCTCAGCCGGCTCAAAATTGTCATCGGTAGAGAGTCTCCCGACGAGAAGTCCGAGAGCAGCATATTTCATCACGAAGAGGTTTTAGATGTCATTCAAAAAGAGATAGTGGAATTTTTAAGCGATTTGCTGTCGGGCAATGTTCCGCACAGTGTTATGGATACGGGCAGAAAGCAGCTTCGAATGGCGGATGAATACGAATCGATAAGCGACTATATTATGAACATACTGAAACTAAACATCAAGATGCGAAAGACAAACCTGCAAATGTCCCCGCAGGCCAAGGAGAAGATTCTCGAACTGCATCAACAGACAACAGATTATGTGGATTTCATAACAGAAGCGGTCGAAAAAGACGACACAAACATAATGCCGAAAGCCAATACAATGGGAGATTCGATAACCCGTTACATCAAAGATAGCCGGGCTGAGCACCTGCAGGAAGTTGGAACAGTGAATACCACCGCATTGAAAAGCCTCATTTACTGCGATATTCTGACCTCATACAGGAGAATAAAAGACCATACGCTTAACATAGCTGAAACATTAGCCGGTGAAAAATAATCAGGCCTTGCCAAGTTAAGAAGATAAGTATAAAATAAGAGTTTATGAGAACATTTATGAGCAAACTACTATTCGTATTTTTGTCTATATCGGCTGCGGGGAGCCTTTATGCCGAGTCCGGCGAACCAAATAACCTGCAGGAACAAAAAAAGGTCAAGGCTGCGTTCATTATCTGTGAGGGGACGATAGATGACGGCCTATATAAATCAATTGAACGCAGAAGCGAGTTAGCACTGGAGCTTGGCTGTGAATACCTGATTTTTGAAATCGATACCTTCGGTGGCGAGCTTATGGCGGCCCACGATATATGGGAATACTTTATGCACGATATCAACCTGAGAGCGCATACGGTTGCATACGTGTCCAAAAAAGCCATTTCAGCGGGCGCACTGATAAGCGTAGCGTGCAATGACATTATAATGAAGCAGAATACAAGAATAGGTGACTGCGCGCCAATTGCCCTGGGAGCCAAGCTCGAAGGCGTAGAACGGGAAAAGGTCGAGACGGACACCAGAGCCGCATTCGAGGCTGCAGGCGAGGAAAACGGCTATCCGACTGTGCTGCTGAAGGCGATGGTGACACAGCAGATTGAAGTTTATAAAGTAAAAAATAAAGAGACAGGTAAATTGGAATTTTTCGAAGGTGACAGTCTGCCGGATGACCCGAACAAATATGACATTGATAATAAAAAAGTAGTAGTTACAGAAGATGAGCTTCTGACGCTAACCGCCTCGGAAGCATTCGAGTATGGTCTGGCAAGGGCGGTTGTCAAAAACAGAAGTGAAGTATTGAGCTTTCTGGCAGAGCGGGACGGTGTTAGTTTCGATGAGCAGGTTCTGGTACTGAAGACAAGCTGGTCGGAAGAGATGGTGCGATGGCTTAATTCGCCTGTGGTTGCAGGGATACTTATAATGGTCGCACTGCTCGGCGTTTATATCGAGTTCAATACACCCGGCATCGGCCTGCCGGGACTTGTGGCTGCTATCTGCTTTGCCATCATAATCGGCAGCAAGTACCTCATCGGTATGGCTAACTGGATTGAGGTGGCGTTGTTTGTCGTGGGACTTGTGCTTTTGACAATCGAGGTTTTTGTACTGCCGGGTTTCGGTATTGCGGGAGTGACAGGGATAATCTGTATAATGGCCGGGATATTCGGGATGCTGGTCAAAAATCCGCCAGATACGGTGCCTTGGCCTCAAAGCGAGCTCGACTGGTATCTGTTCACGAACGGCTTGTTAGGGCTTTTGACCGGTATTGCAGGTTTTCTGATATTAGCATACGTTTTTTCGAAATTCATTCCCAGATTGGAATTTCTGAGCGGTTTGATGCTTGCACCTACGCCGGCCAAGAAGGGCGATGAGGTGGAGATAAGCAGCACGTGCCCGCCTGAAGCTGTTGCAGCGGGCTTAAAGGTCGGCGACACAGGTACGGTCATAACAACTCTGCGACCGGCCGGGGCGGCAAGGTTCGGCGACGCTGTAGTGGACGTCGTAGCCGAAGGAGATTTCCTTGCAGCGGGTACGAAAGTGAAGATAATAGAGATTCGCGGCAACAGGGTAGTGGTCAGGGCAGTGGAGAACTAAATGAACGTTCAACATCGAACTTCGAACGTCGAACTTTCAATAGGAAAAGGCGAAAAGCGGATGACAGAGGATAGAGAACGGAAACGAGGTCGCCGTGCCGGCGACTGCTAAACGAAAAATAAAAGTTAAGAGGGAAAAATATATGTGGTGGATTGTATTGGCGGTTTTTCTTTATTTAGCTTGTGCGGCACTTATAATAGCTGAAGTTTTCGTACCGAGCGGCGGGCTGATAAGTATTTGCGCCCTCGGATGCCTGATAGGGGGGGTGGCAATATTCTTTGGCCAAAGCATAATGGCAGGGTGGATAGGTATAGCAATCGCAATAGTTATGATACCGACTGTTGTTATCATCGCGTATAAAATGTTTCCAAAGACGAGATTCGGGAAAAGCGTAATTCTTGCACCGCCTCAAAGGCGGGCCGGCGACGCCATACCCGATACGGAGCAATTAGAAAAGCTGCTCGGCTGTGTCGGCGTGGTTCTGACGCCTCTTCGGCCTGTAGGGATGTGCGATTTTGACGGACGAAGGGTTGAATGTGTAGCTGAAGGCGGTTATATTGAAAAAGACAAAAAAGTAAAGGTCATAGACGTCGAGGAAACTCAGCTTACAGTCCGCCTATTAGAGGAAAGTTAAACAAAAGGCAAGAAAGTGTTTCAAATAACAAGTAAAACACTTGGTTTAAGTGAATCATCTCGATTTATGATTATAGCTCTCTTTATTTTAATTTCTATCGCATTTCTACTAAACTTTGTGTTGTTTCTGAAATTTTTCAGATTGTGGCTGCAGGCAAAGCTTTCCGGCGCAGATATAAAATTCTCTGAACTTATGGGTATGTGGCTTAGAACAAGAAATGTTGAAGCTATCGTTTCCAGTAAAATAACAGCAATTCAAGGCGGCCTGGATATAACAACAAAAGAGCTTGAAAGTCATTACCTCGCAGGCGGCAGAGTTAAGAAGCTGGTCGAAGCGTTGATTCTGGCGAAAGAAGCAAAGATAGATTTTCCGAAGGATTATGCAAAATCAGTAGATTTAGCGAAAAGAGACCTGCTTGACGCCATTGAATTTGCCAATAAAACCGGAAATCTGCCGAAATTCGAAGATATAAAAGAAAATTCAGTTCGAAGAAGAAAAGATCTCATTGAGAGGTTTAAAAGTATAGCTATATCCGTATAATGAGTCAGATTGATAACTACATTTTTATAAAGGGAAAACAAATGCAAACTATAAATGCGATTTTAGGTACGAGCGAAGGTTGGAGAGTGGCTCTTATAGCTTTGGGAATTGTAGCCGGACTACTATTACTGATTCTTGTTCTACTGTTCCTGAAATTTTTCCGGTTATGGCTTCAGGCTAAATTATCTCGTGCCGACGTGAAATTTTCTGAGCTTATCGGGATGTGGCTTAGAAAAGTTGACACGAGGACGATTGTTATAAGCAAGATTACAGCCATTCAGGCTGGACTGCAGGTAACGACTCGTGACCTCGAAAGCCATTACCTGGCAGGGGGGCGTGTACCAAATGTTGTTCGTGCTCTTATTGCCGCCAACAGGGCAAATATCGATTTATCCCTGCAGACTGCAACAGCAATCGACCTGGCAGGCCGGGACATCCTTGAGGCTGTCCAGACAAGTGTTAATCCCAAGGTAATTGATTGTCCCGACCCGGAGAGAAGCAGAGGTACAATCGATGCGGTCGCGCAGGACGGTATTCAGGTAAAGGCAAAGGCACGTGTTACGGTTCGCGCAAACATCGAGAGACTTATCGGCGGTGCTACTCAGGAGACGATTATTGCCCGTGTCGGGGAGGGGATTGTTACAACAATAGGCAGTGCAATAACTTACAAATCTGTTTTGGAGAATCCGGATGATATATCCAAGGCGGTCCTTGCCAAGGGTCTCGATGCCGGTACTGCTTATGAGATTCTGTCTATTGATATTGCGGATGTCGATGTAGGCGAAAACGTCGGCGCCCAGCTTCAGGCAGCCCAGGCGGAGGCAGATATGCGTCGAGCCAAGGCAGAGGCCGAAAAACGCAGGGCTATGGCTGTTGCACGAGAACAGGAAATGAGGGCCCTTGTCGTTGAAAATGAAGCCAAGGTGCCTCTGGCAATAGCCGTGGCCTTTGAGAAAGGCAATCTCGGAATTATGGACTATTACCGTATGAAAAATGTAGTTGCCGATACAGATATGCGTGATTCTATCGCAAAACCCAAGAAAAAAGAATAAACCTCGATATTCAGGAATACGTATGAATTTCGGAATTCTACAATTTGTTTTTGCGAAAACCGACACTGATTTTAGCCAGATAATATTTATTGTTGTAATCGCTGCTTTCTGGATTCTCGGCGCCATCGTAAAAGTAGTTTCAAGTAAGGCTAAAAAAACAGAAAACCTTGCAGAAAAGCAAGATATTGCTAAACAGCCGTCCAGGCCCATTCAATTTCAAACTAAACAAAAAGCACCAGTTCGTGCCCGCCTTGCGGAAAAGCTCAAAAAAACATACTTTGATAGAATTTCCAAAAAACAGCCTGTCAGAGAAATTAAGGCTGTTTTGCCCGAAAAACCAGAATTATCCATTTCTATGCCTTCAATAAAAACCGGTCTTGAAGATGTTATTGAAATAGAAAAGAAAAAAGCAACTGAGCCTGCGTTAGCTGAATCTCTTTTGAGTTTTGAAAGTGCTGATGACCTTAAGAAAGGTATTCTTTATTACGAAATTTTAGGAAAACCTTTGTCATTACGACAAGAAGAACGTTTGTTCTAACCAACAGGTGCTTTCAATAATCTATTTTATGAGCAAGGGCTTTTTATTGAAAGCCATTTTTTACACCAAATCCAACGTCTCATAATATATGTTATGTTTCATTCAGGTTTTTCTAAAAAAGGCGTTTACTTTTTAGTTTCGGGCTTTCGAGAAAATCTGCGAATTTCAGGCTAAATATACTTCATTGCAAGATTTGTCGTGTCATTCAGATTTTCCCATAACGAGGTTACGGGGTCAAGCAGGCTAAGATTCTGAAGAACTATAGCAATGTTATAAGCGGCATTGCTCGTGGTCAGGCTGCTGGAAATCAGATTTTCAAGATTCATAAGAGACGAGGCAAATTTTAGTTTATCACAATACAGCAAAGCAGTTTTGTAATGCAGATTCAAGGTATCGGCATCAAGACAATTAGGACCATCGATAAAGTCCAGAGCAGCTTTTTTTTGACCTGTCTGGAAAAGAGCCAAGGCGAGCTTATTTCTCGCCCTGCTAAAAGTCGGATTTATCTCAATAGCATTTCTAAAGGCAATGACAGCCTGGTCAAAATTTTCTATACTCGTCATCAAAATACCCAATCTATAGTACACTTCGGGATTTTGCGGCTGCTGCTCGATTTGCTGATTGTGTGCCTTAATGACACCTTCGATAAGCTTTCCGGAATCTTCCTGCTCAAGAGCGAAATTCTTGTAAAGGCCGTTTCTAAACTGCAGGACAGCTGTTTCGGCAAATAAAAACGAGCTGTTCGGCTCGATTGTCGCAGCCAGCGAGAGTGTATCGAGAGCTTCGGTTTCATTTTCAGCAAGCTTTTGGGCAATTGCCAGGCCGATATAGGCGTCAATAATCTGGTCATTTATCCCAAGGGCCTTATTGAATTGCCCGGCAGCCGCAGCAGAATCACCCGTCAGCATATAGTGTGTGCCAAGCTTTATCGCAGCCTCAAGACAGCTCGGTTGCGCTAAAATCGCCTGCTCATACCGCTCAGCAGCTTCTGAATCCTGGCCCAGCATAGAGAGGATGTCTGCGTATCTAATAATCAAATCCACCCTTTCAGGCTCCTGCGAAAGCAGCTCTTCAAGCCTTTCGGCAGCTTCTTCAAAACGAGCGTCAAGTATCATCTGCTCGACTTCGTTATCTTCGAGATTGAAATTGTCCGGATGAATCAAAATTGCCGTATTGAAGGTCTCAACCGCCTTTTGGTATTGACGAGTTGCTGTGTATAAATGACCGAGCAAGACAAGTGTGGGTATATCATCGGGGGAGTGCTGTTTTAGGTATTCAAACTGCTGAGTCGCCCTTTCGAGCTGGCAGTTTTTTAAATAGATAGCAGCCAGCCTCTCTCTCGGAAGCTGCAGATAATCCTTGAATTTAAGGCAATCCTGATAAAAAGCGAGAGCCTCGGTCTCGCAGCCCTTTCGCTCATAACAATGCCCGAGAGCATAAAGGGCCATAGTATTGCCCGGCTGCCTCATATATACCGAATTCAACTCCCCGATTGCGGCGTCGATTTTACCGTGTGAAAGGCAAATAGCGGCTGCTGCAATTCGGCCAAGCGTGCAGGACGGATTCTCAAACAAATACAGACGAAGCTGTTTTTCAGCATCCTCTAATTTGCTGTCTTTGAAAAGACCAACTACCTTCTCTAAAAGCTGCGATTGGGGGTTTTGCCGGTCTGACTGATGTGAACAGACTATATCCAGCCAGTTCCAAATCAAATCGGGGGTATCGATATTGACAGCCCTGCCGAGAATTTCCAGCAACCTGCTGCTCATCATCACTCTCCTGACCGAAGAAACCAGGTAAATTTGTCGGCCTATTCAATAAGCTGCTTATCTGAAAAAGGTATCGACAACATAGGGGCGGCAGTTAAATCGATACGCTATAAATTGGCCTTCGATTTATAATTTTGTGTGGTTAATATGGCGATTGTGTGTCCTGTAGTGATTGTTACAAATTTCAATTTCGACAGGATAGTTACAGCAGATTCAACAGAGTTTATCGGCTGTTACAGGTTTATCGGCAACAGGCTCTTCGGCTGGAATAACCGGTATCGTTTTTATGGGGCACAAAAAACACAGATATGAAAAAACGTGAAAAAAAGGACGTCCGACAAGTTATAATTGTATGAAACAAACCGGCCTGAAGCTACTTTAGTCGGGTTCTGTAACCCTGGCCTGCTTTTCTATCTCACTGAGATAGGCGAGCGTGCGTTCAAGCTCGTCGGTCAAGTGCTTGATTTTTAACATTGTTTTTACGCGTGTCAACAGCTCAAGCTTATTAACGGGCTTACTTATAAAATCGTCCGTTCCGGAATCAACCCCCCTTTCGATATCAGCAAGCTCGTTAAGAGCTGTTACCATAATCACGGGAATTTTGCCAGTCTTTGGGGAATTTTTTAACCTTTTGCAGACCTCGAAGCCGCTTATTTTCGGCATCATAACATCGAGGAGAATCAAATCGGGCAGCCTTTCATTTGCAATCTGAAGAGCCTGCTGGCCGGCGGTCGCGCCGATTGTCTCACAGTCAAGGTCCTCGAGATATGCCTGCAGCAGCTCAAGGTTCTGCTGATTATCATCAACAACGAGTATAACCGGCTTTTTGTCTTCCTGCTTTTCGATTGCGGCTCTTTTCATATTCGCTGCTCCTGATTTTAATCACTGCTTGTAAACTGATTATATTAAATCATTTTAAGAAAATGTCAACGCTATATTTACAAGGCAGGTCTCATAAATACTGAAATTGTATGCCTTTCAACGGGGCGCTTTATTTTTCTCGATAAACTCCCTTATCTGCGGCTTTAGATATATGGCGTCGATGTCAACAAGCTCTGAAACCGCCTGTGCACAAATAGCGGCAGATTCGGCGGCAGCAGCCTGTGTATCAACAAAGAAGAAGTTTTCGCCTTTAATAACACAAAGCCCCCCGCCGTTTCCGCCGAGCGGCTCGGAGCGGATTTTGACACCGCCGCCCTCGAGAACAGAGAGAAGCTGTTCTAAAATGTTTTGCTCGTTCATCTTTTACCTTTGGAAGCTTTATTTTATCGTCGGTGCCTTTACGGGGCAGGCACTTTCAAGAAATCAAGCGCTTCAGGCCGATATAAATACATAAGACTATGTTTTCTCGATAGTTAACTTCAATATACCAAATACAGAGGCTTTGGTATATAATCAGGTTTTGCCGACAACGAAAATTTGATAACGGATTTTATATCAGGGGCAGAGAATTGACAAGGATAATAGAAAAACGCCGCTCGTTGCATAAACAGGTGGCAAGACAGCAAAATGAAAACAGGACGTTACAACTGCAGCTTGGCCAGCTTCAGGCGCTTGCCAATATCGGTTTGAATACGACTATGATTGCACACGAAATAAACAATCTTCTAACACCTGTTACAAGCTATGCCGACCTTGCTTTGGAAAATCCCGAGGACAAGGCACTGACGGAAAAGGCGTTGCAAAAAACCCTTCACAACAGCCAACGCGCTTGTGAGGTTATGACAAGTATCCTCGCAATGACGAAAAAAGATACGGAAAAAAAGAGCGAAGTCCGGCTGCTTGAGCTTGTCGAAGAGATTTTTAGCTGTTTGTGCAGAGACTTTTCGAAAGATTCCATAAGCGTGCAGATTCAGATTCCGGGCGAGCTGACGGTGTACGGTATCGGCATACAGCTGCAGCAGATGCTTATGAACCTGATTCTAAACGCCAGAGAAGCAATGCTCGGCAGCGGAGGTATTCTGAAAATCACGGCTGAGCAAAATATAGACTCGGTTATCATAGAGGTCAGCGACAGCGGCTGCGGAATAGAAAAAGAAAATCTTAGTAAAATTTTCGAGCCTTTTTTCACTACCAAAACAGGCAGTGAAAATCAGCCGGAAATTACAGGTTCCGGGCTGGGACTGGCCTTCTGCAAAAAGATAATCGATTCACACAACGGCACCATTATAGTCGAATCGGAACCTTCGCAAGGCAGCGTTTTCAAAATCGTACTTCCGGCCGCCGGACAGGTAATATAAAAAAGTGGAGCCTTTTCTAAGAAATATCAGTCATATCATCCTGCTTGTAATTTTACTTTGCTTTTCGGCTTTTTTCTCCGGCTCGGAGACGGCGTTTTTTAATCTGTCCCGCAGACAAATCAAGCTTATGGAAATATCAAGACACAAACTTCAGCAGTTAGCTGCCCTTCTTATGCGCAGGCCATCCCATCTGTTAAGCAGTCTGCTTTTCGGCAATATGCTTGTCAACGTTCTGTATTTTGCAATAGCGAGTGTACTTACATTCAGAATCGAAGAGTATGTCGGTGTAATTTGGGCGGTAATTTGCGCTATCGCAATGTTCTGTATATTAGTGCTTTTCGGTGAGATACTTCCCAAGTCATTCGCATATTCCAATTCGAAGGGCATAAGCGTCAGTGCTGCAGCACCAGCATATATTACACTGAAGATACTGTTACCGGTTATCTCAGCTTTCAAATTTGTGTTCGTAGAGCCTGCGCTTCGTCTGCTTCTCGGGCCGGTTCAAAAACCGAAGGCAATAACGGCAGATGAGTTCCGCTCCCTTATAGAACAAATCAAAAAAAGAGGTTTGATTACACCCGACCAGAACAAACTGATAAATGAAATTATAGAGCTTGCGTCGTTAAAAGTCCAGGACTGTCTGAATCCGAGAGTGGATATGGTTGCAGGCAAGGTTACGGATTCGGCGGAGCGGCTGAAGCGAATAATGCATCAGCACAATCTTACAAAAATACCCGTCTATGACAGAAAAATTGATAATATTGTTGGAGAGATTCACCTTCGCAAGCTATTGATTGAAAGTGACAAACCGGTCGATAAACTTGTTCAGCCGGTTCATTTTGTCCCTGAGCAGAAAACGATAGAGTCGCTGCTGGAGTTTTTCCGAAAGACGCATACCGACACAGCGATAGTCGTTGACGAGTACGGCGGTATCGCAGGAAATATCTGCCTCGAGGATATAGCTGAGGAGCTGCTTGGCCCTATGGAAGTGGCCGAACGCACGGAACCGGTCAAAAAAATAGGCCCGTTTCAATATCGTCTTTCAGGCAGCCTGCCAATCCACGACTGGGCTGATGCCTTCGATATCGAGCTTGAAGAGAGCCGCATTACAACAATAGCTGGCCTGGTAACCGCCCTTCTGGGAAAAATACCGGAACAGGGCGACTATATATATCTTGGCAACCTGAAATTTACGGTCGAACAAATGCAAAAACACAGAATCAAAACAGTAATCCTTACGCTTGAGCCGATACAAAATGATAATTAACTTTTTTTTAATTTTTTCGATTATCCTGTCCGTGTTCTTTGCCGGCCTATTCGCCGGTGCAGAAACGGGTATGTATCAAATGAACCTGCTGCGACTTCGGCTGGGAGTGGAAAAGAGAAAATTTTCATTCATTATACTCGGCAAGATTATGCATGACGGTCCCGCCCTTTTAATAACGACACTTCTGGGCACAAACCTGTCACACTATGTTGTGACAAGTATTATAACTTATCTATTGCTAAGCAGCTTCCACACGGCACATACGGCAGAGGTTTTTGCCACGATAGTCGCCGCCCCGATATTGTTTGTCTTTTCAGAGCTGATTCCAAAAAACCTTTTCTTTTACCGGGCCGATACGCTGATGCCCTATACGTCGTTTAT
>Ga0315551_10002417_pt1 | contig 13658 bp, 13 predicted proteins | sample SalMarSW160290MG_FD_203678 | JGI IMG/M metagenome (GOLD analysis project Ga0315551, IMG submission 203678) | Salt marsh sediment microbial communities from the Plum Island Ecosystem LTER, Massachusetts, United States - Salt Marsh Sediment SW1602-90 ... | reverse complement strand
GAGCATGCTGTCAAATAATTCACGTTTAAGCGCCTCACCTTCTAACACCATCCCTTCAGATCCTTCTTCCACAGAAAGAAGAACTTCGACAGCATAGATCATTTCCTTGAAATTCTCACTCCTCTCTGTGGCCTCTGAAGATAGATTTCGAACTATTTTTTCTCTTGCCACCTCTGGGGGGTCATGGTCAGATATTCCACAAGATTTTTTCAACTGCTGGGTGAAAAGTCCATACGGTCTGCTGGTATCATAAGAAACACCTCTGCTGTCTAACCAGATTCCCGCACGACCAGTATCTTTTATCCATTCCACCCGCATTTCTTCGATGATACGGCTCTTACCCAAACCAGCCTCGCCGATCATGCACACAATTCCCCCACGTCCAAGTCTCAGGTCATCCAAGGCCCGTTTTAATTTGTCGAATTCATGATCTCTCCCGATCATGGGCGAGTTTATCCCTTTTATGCCCCTTACAGGGCCGGGTTGTTCTTTTCGTGCCAGCACACAGTAGGCTTTTATCGGCCGCGGTTTCCCTTTGACTTCCATTTCACCTAAAGGTTGGAAATCGAAGAGAGGAGTGGTTAATTTAAAGGTATCTTCTGTTACTTGAACGGTCCCTGGTTGAGCTGTTTGCTCCATACGCGCCGCCAGATTAACAGCATCTCCCATGGCAGTATATTCCATGGCTAAATCTGATCCAATTTCTCCAACCACTACCTCCCCGGTATTTATACCGACCCGTACGTTGAAATCTAATTGATAATCATGGCGGATTTCTTCACGGAAAGGCTGCAGGCTTTTAACGATATCTAAACCAGCGAGAATGGCGCGTTGCGGGTCGTCTTCATGGGCGATAGGAGCGCCGAAAAACGCTAGTACCGCATCCCCCATCAGGCGCGCCACCGTCCCTTCATAGCGGTAAATCGGCGCGATCAAGAAATCAAAAGCATCGTCCATGATCTGAGCCCAATCTTCCGGATCAAGTTGCCCAGCCATAGCAGTCGAACCGGTCACGTCGCAGAAAAGGATCGTGACAATCCGTCGTTCTCCTTGCATCTTGTGGCTGGCACGCGCAGCTCTAAGCTTGTCAGCCAACCCTTCCGGTATTTGTTTTGGGTGGTTCTGATCGCTCGAATCGCTCATATTCAATCTACACTAATTTGACATGAGTTTCATCAATAAAACACCACATCCACTTCTCTCCGGGTTCTATCGACTTGATTATCGGGTGTCCGCTAGCTTGGAAATGCTTTCTGGCGTGCTTGTTTTTTGAGTTATCGCAGCAGCCTACCTTTCCACAAATCATGCAGACCCTTAAGTGGACCCATGTATCACCTATCTTGAGACACTCTTCGCAGCCATCTGTGTTAGGAGTGACTTCCTGGATTAGATCGATATGTGAGCATTGTACCTTTCGCAAGCCTCGGCCCCATATCTTCTGCCGGATCGTGTCCCAGATACTTAAGGTTCCTGTGTGATCTTGACCCATAATTCCTCCATTTGGGATATTATAACTCGTGATCAATAAATATTTAAAGCAATCTCACCAAGAGATTATGAACACGGCAACAAACCATTAAATATCTCATCAATTCTAACAACGGTACCCGGTTTTTTTGATTTGGCATGCTCTCCTTCAGCCTCTGGCATAATAACCGGATAACAGCCAAACTGATCCCAGGGCACATTTGTATGATCCCCTCAAATTGGTCCTGGTTGATACAAAGCACCCACACTTCACCCGGGATTCGACGCACAATCTCAACCTCGGTTCCATCTTCTAATCCCGCGACGACCCGGATCTCGCCGGAAACAATGGTAAACATTACCTCACCAGCTACTATATTTTGAAGGATTTCCTGAAAACCGCCGTCTCACCACCCCCGTAAACATTGGTACAATTATTTCTATATGGACCTATTCGATCATGCTCTAAAAGAACGCTTAGCTCGTGAAGCACCCCTTGCTGCCCGTATGCGACCGCGCACTTTGGAAGAGTTTGTTGGGCAGGAAGATATCGTGGGTGAAGGCCGCTTGCTGCGCCGTGCTATTGAAGCCGACCGGCTCTTTTCGTCTATTATCCTTTGGGGACCGCCAGGGACCGGTAAAACAACTTTAGCCCAGATTATCGCCAACCAGACTCGCTCTCACTTTGAGACGCTCTCAGCGGTCTTGGCTGGTAAAGCTGAACTCCGCAAAGTGATTGAAGCAGCTCAGGAGCGCCGTAAGCTCTACAATAAAAGGACCATTCTCTTTGTAGACGAAGTCCACAGGTGGAACAAAGCCCAGCAAGATGCTTTACTCCCTCATGTTGAAAATGGCACCTTAACCTTGATTGGCGCCACCACCGAAAATCCTTACTTTGAAGTCATAAGCGCCTTGGTATCCCGCTCGCGGGTCTTCCAACTACGACCTCTCCAGGATCAAGATGTCCACCTGATCATAGCCCATGCCCTCGACGACGTTGAACGCGGCTACGGCAATCGTCACATAGATTTGAATCAAGAGGCGCTTGAGCACTTTATCAGGGTATCTGGCGGCGATGCTCGTAACGCTCTCAATGCCCTCGAACTGGCCGTGGAGAGCACGCTCCCGGACGACCAGGGTGTTACCCACATCACCTTGGGAGTGGCCCAGGAATCTATTCAACGTCGGGCAGTGCTCTATGACAAAGATGGTGATGCCCATTACGACACCATCTCTGCCTTCATCAAGTCGGTGCGTGGATCGGATCCAGATGCCGCTTTATACTGGCTGGCCAAGATGCTTTACGCCGGAGAAGACCCCCGCTTCATATTGCGCCGCCTGATCATCCTCGCTGGAGAAGATATCGGTTTAGGTGATCCTATGGGGCTGCTGGTTGCCAGTGCTGCCGCTCAAGCCTTCGATTATATCGGCCTGCCGGAAGGTATTTACCCTATCGTAGAGGCTACATTATTTTTGTCAACCGCCCCAAAATCTAACACCGCCGGTGCTTATTTCAAAGCCTTCAAATTAATTGAAGAGCAAGGAATCACAGCCGTGCCCCGCCACCTTCAGGATACCAATCGGGATGCTAAAGCCCTCGGCCACGGTGAAGGCTATCGATATCCCCACCAAGCGCCCGATCACTATTTACCCCAACAATATTTGCCAGAGCCTTTGCTCGGAACCTATTTTTATGAACCCTCTGATCAAGGCTATGAAGCTCACGTCGGTCAACGTCTGGCCCAATGGCGAGAAGCACAACGCCGCGCTTTGGGGATTACTCAATCTGAAACTTTGCCCGACCTCCCCGAAGAGACCATCAACGCCATCAAATCTAAACATAAAGCAGGCAGATAATCACTCCTTGGGCAATTCTTATTCTAACTTGCTACTGCCAGCTTCTTTTTAACCAGCCGGTTGTTTTGCTTCTGGCAAAAAATGATCAAGAACTTCATGGTTTCAATGACACCCAGCATTTTAGAGGATTAAATTGATATGCCCCTTATCCTACTCATCCGCCATGGTGAAAATGACTATATAAAGAAAAAACGCCTGGCCGGTCGTCTGCCCGGTATTCACTTGAACGACAACGGGCGCTCCCAGGCAAAATCTCTGGCCGAGACACTGGCCAAAGCGCCTGTTAAAGCAGTCTACAGCAGTCCTCTGGAACGCACCATGGAGACAGCTAAACCCATCGCAAAAGCTTTGGGATTACAAGTTAACGAAAGGCCCGGTTTGATCGAAACAGATGTCGGTAAATGGCAGGGTAAGAAATTGAAGGTACTTAGTCGCCGCAAAGGTTGGCGAGTTGTTCAATCAACACCTTGCTTGATGCGTTTTCCTGGTGGGGAATCGTTTGCTGAGGCGCAGCAGCGGGTCTGCTCTGACTTGGAATCCCTTTGTAAGAAACATGACCCAAAAGACCTAATTATTTGTGTTTCCCATGCAGATCCTATCAAATTGGCGGTTGCTTTCTATTTGGGACTGCCCCTTGATTTTTTCCAACGCCTGACCATATCCCCCGCTTCCATCACAGCCTTGTACATTGGAAATACTGGCAGCCATCTATTGTCTCTGAACTATAATCTTGCTTTCAACTTTCCCGGACACTGATCTGGTATACTACAAATCACTGGCGAGGTAACCTGGGAAATGAGTGATACGCTATCTTTGATAGGGTTGGCTCCATTTTCATGACAATTGCCCGATGAATCCCCTAAGAAATTTTGTATAAGTGCATGCTTGATGGTGAAGAAACTTGAAAAGCTGACCTAGAATATTGATGTTTGGTTGAGTAGTAACGGATAACTGTAGAATAGTAAATAGCCCAGCAGGATTTTTTCGATTAAGTATCGTATTTTCGGTTTATCAGGTAAGCCGCAAGCGGAGTTTTCTATGGCACATCAAGAGATTGACTTAAAACCGGTCACACATATCATGACCGACGCAATCGGTCCGCCCGGAAAACGCGTTTTTTATATTCAAGGCTGGGAAAGTGACCGCACTGTTACGCTAATTATTGAGAAAATCCATATTCAATCGTTAGCGATCAGCACAGAACAATTTCTGGAAGAAATTTCCAAGAAATACCCCCAACTCCCGGAATCTTCTTCTGATTATGTCGAAGAGAAAATGCACATTCAACCCCCGGTTGACCCGCTCTTTAGAGTAGGCGAATTGGGCTTGGGTTACGATGCAGAAAACGATCTTATCGTTCTTGTGGCTCGTGAGGCCCTTGCGGAGGGTCAAGATCCCGAAGAGGGTGACGTTGTCCGCTACTGGTGTACCCGCTCGCAATTAAGGGCAATGTGCCATTGGGGATTAGAAATCGCTTCCCGGGGTCGTCCGATCTGCCCACAATGTGGGCAGCCCATGGACCCAGAAGGTCACTTCTGTCCCAAGAAAAATGGACATCAGGGTTGAATCTTCCGGTAGACAGCTCATCTGGCTGCTTGCCACCGGATCTATTTAGATTCTCCTCCCAGTCATGCCCACTCATTTGGATAATGACGTTCTCACTATCCTCCAAAAAGGTACTCTGAAGATCGATGGCGAGTATCTGTGGGGTTCAAATTATACCTTTGCAGTCCAGGTGACTTATAATCAGGTCAGCTTACAAGGCGTTTATAAACCCACCCGCGGTGAAAGACCCCTCTGGGATTTTCCCAGGTCCAGCCTGGCATGCCGTGAGGTAGCAGCTTACATGGTCAGCGAAGCTTTAGGGTGGAACTTTGTACCACCGACCGTCTACCGCAAAGATGCTCCCATGGGACCAGGCTCAATTCAACAATTCATTGAACACAACTCCGAATATCATTATTTCAACTTAACTACGGCCGACCGTCAGCGCCTGCGGCCGGCGGTGCTCTTTGACATATTAATCAACAATGCCGATCGCAAAGGTAGTCATGTTTTGTTCGACCCTTCTGAAAAGATTTGGTTGATAGATCATGGCATCTGTTTCCACCGTGAGAACAAGTTGCGTACTGTGATCTGGGACTTTGCAGGTGAAACCATCCCGGAAGACCTGTGTGCCGCCATCGTACACTTTCGTCAAAAGCTCACGTCTGGCTCGGAGCTTGTAAACAAACTTATGGACTATCTCGGCCCCGAAGAGATCACCGCCATAGCCGATCGCGCCAACAACCTGCTGGCCGATGGTCACTTCCCAGATCCCCGCTCAGACCACCGAACATATCCCTGGCCTCCGCTTTAAACCAAAGAAAACACTCGTTATTGATCTAAAAGCGCCCTCTCAGGAGGTCTCATGCCCCACTACAAACTCGCCCTTTTAGGCTTCGGCAATGTCGGTCAGGCCTTAACCCGCCTCCTTTTACGCAAGCGCTCCCAGCTCGTAGACCAATATAAGGTTTCCTTTAGCGTCACAGGCATCGCCACCAGCCATCATGGCATATCTATCGATCCTGACGGCATTTCCCTGGAGAAAGCCCTGGAGGTGATGGATCACCACCTAAAGCCCTCATCACCATCGCTCAACTCCATCTCCACTCAACCGATTCCGGCCGACTCTTTAGAATTTATTCGCGAGTGTGGGGGAGATGTGCTTTTCGAGAACACGCCTGTCAATTATCAAACAGGCCAACCTGCCATCGAACACCTGCAATTAGCCTTGGAGATGGGAATGCACGCCATCACTGCCAACAAAGGTCCGGTAGTCCACGCATTTACCCATCTCAACCAGCTGGCCGCTTCCAAAGGCCGCAACTTTTTCTTTGAATCAAGTGTAATGGATGGTGCCCCAATTTTCTCTTTGTTCCGTAGTACTCTGCCAACCGCTCGCCTGCACTCCTTTCGCGGTATTTTGAACTCTACCACAAACCTGATCTTGAACCGCATGGAGGTTGGGGAGTCCTTCGATCAGGCTGTCGCCTACGCCCAATCCATCGGCATCGCTGAAACCGATCCCAGTGGTGATATAGATGGCTGGGACGCGGCTATTAAAGTCGCTGCTTTGGTCACCGTCTTGATGGGGGTTCCCCTCACGCCCAACCAGGTTGATCGTCAAGGCATCCGAGGCATTTCTCCGGCTGACATCGCCGAAGCCAGGCGTCGCGGCCATCGTTGGAAGCTGGTCTGTTCAGCACACCGGGATGGGGATGGTTTAAATGCCCGGGTGGCACCGGAGATGATTCATCCAGAATCGCCTCTGTACCGCATTGATGGCACCACCAGTATGGTTCAATTTGAAACCGATGTGCTCGGCAGCCTTTCAATCACCGAAAGCGACCCTGGCCCGCACACCACCGCTTATGGCTTACTGGCTGATTTCATCAATGCCGTCAGGTAAACACCCCAGATTCTCCCCAAAATGGAGGGTGTTGGCAAACTCGCCCCCAAATTGAAATGCACCTACCTTTGGGTTGAATATTGCAATCCTCTGGGTTTTGTTGTATCGTATAGGTGACAGAGCTAAATCGTGTTCACATTTCCTTCAACGAGGAGGATTCACCATGGAAGTAATTTCGTCTGGCATTGGCCCAATGATTCAACCGCTAGATATCAATGCCTTTCGGGAATGGAACCGCGCCAAACCCAAAGCTCTGCTGGATAAACGCATGACAGAGGCTGACGCTGTCAGCCGCTTCATCCACGATGGTGATTACATCGGCACTGAGCTCTACGGCACGGTACGCTGCCCCATGTCACTCGTCAATGAGATCGTCCGTCAGGGGGTAAAGGATTTACGCATCGCCGGTCAGGGCGTCTTAGAGCTAGATATGCTTTTGGCTGCTGGATTGGTTAAAGCATTGGATATCACCTATATCGGTCTGGAAGTCTATGGTGTTTCCAATTGCCTGCGCCGAGAGGTTGAAAGCGGTCGCGTGGAGACTTGTGTGGAGTGGAGCAACGCGGCTATCGCCTGGCGCTTCAAGGCTGCTGCTATGGGCGTTCCCTTTATCCCGGTCCGCTCCATGCTGGGCACCGATACCTTGAAATACAGCGCTGCCAAAGTGGTCGAATGCCCCTTCACTGGCGATCCTATCTGCTTATTGCCAGCACTGATCCTAGACGTCGGCCTGATCCACGTTCATCGCGCTGACAAGTATGGCAATGCCCAAATAGACGGTATTAGTGGTTTCGCGGCTGAACTGGCGCGGGCCTCCAAGACCCTCATCATCAGCACTGAGCAGATCGTTGATACCGAAGAATTCCGTTGCCATCCCGATCGCACCATCATTCCCTACTATCTCGTCGATGCCGTCGTGGAAGCGCCTTTTGGCTCTCACCCGGGCGAGATGTGCTACCTCTATGAACGGGATGAAGAACACATCAAGATGTGGGTGAATGCCTCTAAGGATATTGATGCCACCCAAGCCTACCTTGATAAATACATCTATGGGGTTAAAGACCATCGTGAATATCTTGATTTGATCGGTCGGGAGCGCCTTGAAAGTCTCAAGAACGTTTTGCAAGGAGTCAGCGATGAGCAATCATGCCCTTAACGGCTATAACCCTACCGAATTGTTGATTTGTACTGCAGCCCGCTTGATGGCGGATAATACCACCGCTTTCATTGGCACAGGCATCCCCATGCTGGCCGCTTCATTGGCCCAGAAAATGCATGCCCCTAACCTGGTAACAATTTTTGAGTTTGGCGGGACCGGAGCCATTCTCGATAAGCTTCCCCTGGCAGTAGGCGGCGAGAGCACTTTCCATCGCGCCATAGCCGCCTCGGGGATATGTGACATTGTCGAAACCGCTCAACGCGGTTTTATCGAGTATGGTTTTCTGGGAGGCGCACAAATCGACCCTTTTGGTAACCTGAACAGCACCGTCATCGGCGATCACGACCATCCCAAGGTCCGCCTTCCCGGTAGTGGTGGCGCCAACGACGTCGGCTCACACTGCTGGCAGACAATCGCCATCATGCGTCACGACAAACGCCGCTTTGTAAGAACTGTGGATTTCATCACCACCCCCGGTTACCTTAGCGGCCCGGGCGCCCGTGAAGCCGCCGGTTTACCTCCGGGCACTGGCCCCTATCGGGTCGTGACTAATCTGGGGGTATTGGGTTATCATCCTGAAAGTAAGCGCATGCAGCTGTTAGCCACCCAACCCGGTGTGTCTGTGGAAGAGGTCACGGAAAACACTAGCTTCCAACTTCTTATAGCCAGCCACATCGAAAGTAATCCGCTCCCGACAGCCGAAGAGCTGCGCATCTTACGAGAAGAGGTGGATAAAGACCACTTGTACATTTGATGCCAGTACGGTACTGGAAAATAACGAAACGCCAATCACTTTTTGAGGTCGACTAAAGACGGTTCTTTTCTCCTCTCGAGAAGAGAACCGTTTTATTATCCATAGTCAACTTCTCGATTTTTTTACGCTACGGTGAAAAACGCTCATATATCCTGCCCCCTATTTTCAAAGTGTCTGCCTCTCTGTCTCTAACCACTGCGACTTCTTGGGGATCTCCCGAATGGGGTGCTCTTATGTCGAATAGCTCTAATACCAGCCTATCTTCCTGGTTATCGACGATTTGATAACTGCCGGTAATTAATTGTGGGTTCATCATCGTGATGCTGAATTCGTGTGAAAACCTGCCGCCCTCAAAAGTCCATACATCATAAAAATGGAGGTTACCCCGCTCCCATTTGCCTTGAATAAATTCGAGGTTATTATTTGAACATCCCCAGAGAGCGATTGCTGATAAGATAAGAGTGCAAAAAGCCAATGTGGTAATGTAAGCGCTGCCCACACCACCACATAAGCCTGAACATCTCCATATTTAGTTTTTTCAGGTGAATGCCATAATCAGATCTGTGCCCCTGCTAAACAAATAAGGGTTGGTATTTTCCAGCGGAGCCGATCAGAGCTTCCTGTTCCACCGCGTTTAAAGGTGTGAAGTTTTCACAGGCTAAAAGGACATCAGTTAAGATACTGGCATCACCCACCGTGCACAAGCCAGTTACTTCTTGCGAAAGCACGAAATTTATCGCCCTTTGGATAGATTGCGCATCTGTGAAAGGCCAGTACCAGGTGTTATACCTTTTCGGCTGTTCTCCCCATGGTCCTCTCGCGATGGATTTGATGATCATCGTCCCCACTTCTTTTTCATGGCAAATCTGCAACAGATCTTCCGCATCCTTTCTATAATCCGGGTTGGCATACATGACAAAATTGATCGGGAACAGCACTGTATCGAAATCAAAACGGCGTAGAGCTTCCAGAAATACCGCCGGAGCTTCAACCCCGTGACCTGTGATCCCAATGTAATCTGTAAGACCCGCCTCGCGCCCTTCAATGATCGCCTCCAATGCCCCACCCGCTTGGGTTACTTGATCCAGCTCTTTAAAAGTTGTCACCGCGTGAAGCTGGTAGAGATCAAAACGATCTACCTGCAGTTGATCCAGCGAACGCCTCATCTCAGTCGCGGCTCCTTCCTTAGTCCTTTCTGTGGTTTTGCACCCCAGAAAGAAACGTTCCCGCTCCCGCGCTAGCCATGGACCGAGGCGCTCTTCTGCAAGACCATAACTGGGTGCCACATCGATGTGGTTGACTCCGGCTACCATGATTGCTTCCATCACCCTATCAGCCTCCCTTTGGGTGGCTTGTGAGACAGCAAAGGCCCCAAAGATGGCAACGGTACTCATATGGCCAGTACGTCCAAGACGACGAGTTTCCATACCTCCTCCTTTTTCCATGAGGGTATGTCTAAATTATGCTCTTTTCGCTGAGAGGCAAAAATGAATCAAATCATGACTTTCTGGTTATTTCGGTCTGCGTCGTAAGATCAAATAAGGGAGCAGTACCATCACAGTAAGCGGCCACACCCACGCTAGATCAGCTGGCCCATCAGTCCCGGTTCTGGCCTCTGTTCGCTGGAGGCGAATCAGGCGGTAGCCGGCGGTCACCGCCTCCAGCTGTTCGTCTGTCAGCGTATGTGGGTCTATCCCAACCAGAGGTGCCACAATTCCACTGCCGACCAATACCTGTCTCATGCGCTCGGTGTGATTTTCAGCACCTGTGACGTCCTTGGCGGTACCAGCCCACCAGCCGTCCGGTAGCCATACTTCTACTTCGGGATTCTCGAGGATGTTCTGGTACCAATCGGATGTTTTTCCGAATCCTGCGGTACAAAATATCTCTCCATCAACCATCGCATAATTTACCGGTGTTAGACGTTTCCTGCCTGTCTTCCGGCCTGTATGGCTGATTACCATGATACGCCCTCCCACCGCTGGCCAGATGTTTATCCAGCTGCCCAAACCCAGGCGCCACATCATGACCATGAAATGGTTGAAATATTTAAATCCCTGTCTTAACCTTTCACCATCCATTTTCTCCCTGCTGGCCATCTGGTGCCCTCCCTTCCGTCACTGTCTGAATTTAATTAGCAGGAATATCATCCCCTGTTAAACCCTAAAATCCGACGTCATCACTATCCGTCCTTCCTGTGCTAATCGCCTACCCACTCCACGACAGTTGCCTCTCCCTGTCCGACACCGACACATAGGGTAGCCAAACCGTAAAAAGGTCGCTCTTTTCCTGGAGCCCGCCGCCGCATTTCATGAATTAATGTCGTCAAGATGCGCGCCCCCGAGCAACCCAGAGGATGCCCCAACGCGATGGCCCCGCCGTTGACATTGGTGATTTCATAGCTCAGTCCCAACCTTCTCATCACCGCCAATGATTGCACTGCAAACGCCTCGTTCAACTCGATTAACCCGAGGTCTTCTATGGTGAGTCCGGCACGTTCCATAGCTTTCTGGGTCGCCTGGATTGGACCAATCCCCATAATACGCGGCGGAACACCCGCGGCTGCGCTAGCCAGGATTCTCACCATTGGTTTCAAGCCTAAAAACTCCGCTTTTTCAGGCGTCATCAAAAGCAAGGCAGCTGCCCCGTCATTTAAACCGGATGAGTTGCCTGCCGTTACGGTACCGTTCTTGCGAAATGCTGGCCTTAATCGCCCCAGGGCTTCCATGGAAGTATCGCGCCTCGGTCGCTCGTCGGTGTCAACGATAAGTGGATCGCCCTTGCGCTGGGGGATGCTCACCGGAACAATTTCTTCAGCGAACTTGCCTGAGTCTATCGCCGCGATGGCCCTTCGGTGGCTCTCCAATGAGAAAGCGTCTTGTTGTTCACGCGTGATTTCTTTGACGTCTTCTGAGATGTTTTCCGCAGTTTCCCCCATAGCCTCGGTGCCGTAACGTTCTTCCATCCTTGGGTTGGGATAACGCCAGCCCAGGGTCGTATCCCACATGGTCAGATTGCCCCATGGGTAAGCGCGCTCGCTTTTGGGCACCGAATAAGGCGCTCGCGACATGCTCTCAACCCCGCCTGCGATATACACCTCCCCTTCGCCAACTTTAATCGCCCGGGCAGCTTGGTTGACAGCATTCAATCCCGATGCGCATAAGCGGTTAAAAGTCACCGCCGGTACCTCCACCGGGAATCCTGCCAGCAAAGAAGCCATGCGAGCCACGTTGCGATTGTCTTCTCCCGCCTGGTTTGCACAACCCATATAGACTTCCTCGACGATACTAGGGTCGATCTTGGTCCGGTCGATAATCGCCTTTAGCACGTGCGCTGCCAGGTCATCCGGGCGCACAGCTGCCAGAGCTCCTCCTAGAGACCCGATTGGGGTGCGGATTGCGTCTACGATAACAGCATCAGGCATCTTATTCTCCTAAATAATAGTCTTGAGAGAAAGCGTTCTGGAGATTTCGTTTTTAATAAAACCAACGCTATGAATTTCAATCAACCTCATAGATTCTACCATTCGTGCCTTGCAGTTAATTGTGATTTCTATACCGGTTCTCTTCCCCAACCGATTGTATGGTGTTCCCGTCGATTGTTACCTGGTATTCATGCATGGTTTAGGTAGCTCTAAAATAATCTACCAGTTAAACGGCATGAGAAGTTATTGGGCATCTAAAATGATTTATAATCGATTTGTCATTTCCACCAACGGGAAAATTAATCCGGAAAAATGATATCACCACAGAAGAGATGTCAAGAATAAATGGGCAAGGTCATTCTGGTTTTATCCGACGCGTTGCGCTATGACACAGCTGTAGCCGGGATGGGTTATCTGGGTCACTTGGTTGAAGTCAAAAAGGCTAACCTTTATAAAGTGATCGGCGAACTACCCAGCATGTCACGCCCCATGTATGAAACGGTTCATACCGGCGTGGTTGCCAGCGAGCATGGGGTTGTCAGTAATTATGTTGTCCGGCGCTCAAACAAACCAAATATCTTCCAATTGGCAGTGGATACCGGGAAAATCACCGCGGCTGCCGCCTATTATTGGTTTTCTGAGCTTTACAACCGCGTCCCTTACGACCCGATTGATGATCGTGAGGTTGACGACGAGTCTTTACTCATCCAACATGGCAGATTTTACACCCAGGATGATTACCCCGACATCGAGCTGTTCTCTACTGCGGCCATGTTGGTCCGTAAATTTTCCCCAGATTACCTTTTAGCTCATCCAATGGGAATGGACTTTGCCGGGGAATCCCATGGTTCTGATTCTAGTGAATATCGCAATCACGCCATCCATCAGGATGTAATGCTGGCTAACCTGATCCCGGAATGGTTGAACCGTGGTTATCAGGTTCTGGTCACTGGCGATCACGGCATGAACGCTGACAAATTACACGGCGGTACTACCCCGGATGTCCGCGAAGTACCACTTTTTCTGATAAGGCCTGAGGTCCTCGCCCAAGAGGACCGCGGTAAAGTCATTTCCCAACTCCAAATCGCTCCCACAGTATGCAAATTGCTCGGCATTCCCATTCCACAAACGATGGCGATGCCGCCTGTGGTCTGAAGGTCATAACATCTTATTCAGTAGAGTCTTGCACTCCTCTGACTACCTCGTGCCACTCACGGGGAGCGTACCTTTCTTAGTTCAAAGTCCAACAATCCACCTACTCATCTTAGGGTGATGGTCTTTATCTCCCGTTTAAGATAACAGTCTAGCTCCTGCGATATTCCCACGATTGTTATCTTTTTTGTTATATTTAGATGATGTAATAACCTCCAACCGAAAAAAGGCCATTGACAGCCAAAAGGAGTCTATCTGTGGTGATGTGGATATCGTTCTTTCCACCACATGTGGCGATAGAACCCAACTTGGAGACCTTCTTTCGAAGAGAGATAGATCCTTGTTATCCATCCCGGTGCGTTTGCACATGGACAGCGCTATCGAACATATATCC
>Ga0315551_10002413_pt1 | contig 13663 bp, 17 predicted proteins | sample SalMarSW160290MG_FD_203678 | JGI IMG/M metagenome (GOLD analysis project Ga0315551, IMG submission 203678) | Salt marsh sediment microbial communities from the Plum Island Ecosystem LTER, Massachusetts, United States - Salt Marsh Sediment SW1602-90 ... | reverse complement strand
TCGATGGCGGCCACGTCGTCCTTCATGCTGATGGCTGCCATCGGGCAGTAGGGCAGACAGGCCTCGCAGGCGATGCACAGTTCAGGGTCAATTTTCATGCTGCATTTTTCTCCTTTTATCTATTTTCCCGTTATTTTGCCAGGTCTTCAATGCCCAGTTCTTTCAAAGTCTCGGGCAGCGGCATTCCGGTCTTTCTATCCCAGCCCATCAACTGGTAGTACTGGTCCATCATTTTTTCCCAGTGAGGGGCGATGGGCTTGTCCACGTTCGGGCCATCCACGGGCTGAGAGCAGTACCTTGGTGATGGCTTTTCTTTATCCGGCGTCAGTCCGCACTTGAGGTTGTAGAGACGCATCAGGTTGACGACACGCTTTCCAATCTTCTTAAGCTCTTCTACATCCATATCCCATCCCATGGCGGCATTGACGGCCTCGGTCTGCGTTTCCGTATCACAGAGGCCGGCAAACCAGCACTGAACGAGGCAATCGCAAACGGTCATCGAGCCCTTAGAATTGGCTTCAGCGGCAACCACCTGCTCGGGGTTGAATATATCGAAAGGGTCGGGCATACCCCATAGCTTCTTATCTTTCACGATCATTTGTGTTTCCAGGGTGCTGGTATCGGAAACCACTGTATCAAGCATCTCCACCCAGCGTCCGCGGTGGTCGTGACCTCTGGGAGTGTTGCCCTTGCCGGTGAAGATAGCCCAGTTAACTGCCTCGCCACCAAGCTTCTCGGCGGCGTGTTTCACACCTTCGGCGAGGGTGTCGCCATATCCTTCGCGGTTGGCGACTTTCTTCAGCAGGGCACGGGTTGCCTCCACGTTGCCCCAGGTCATTTCCAGGCCATCCAGGTCCTCTTTTTTTAGAGCACCCTTTTCGTAGCATTCCATTACCCAGCCAACGAGCCATCCCGCCTCGTTCGTGTCCATGCCCAGTCGGTCCACTTCATTACTGAGCACAATGACTCCCCCGGGGTCTTTCTGGTAGATTTGGGGCCCCCAGGCTGCCCACTGCTCATACTCGGGCTCTTTGCCGAAGAAACCCTTGTATGGGCCTTCGGTTACCTTGACCATTTCATAGTGGTGGGAGGAACAGGCATAGCAGGGATAATTAGTGACCTCGAAGGTAGAGCGGATACGGTCGCCCATAAAATTTTCATATTCTGGGAACTCATTAGTCTGATAGTTCTTTATGGGTAGCGAGCCTACCGCATAAATACCCGCTATAGCACGGCTGGTGCCCCAGTTGTAAATGGCACCTCCTCCAAAGGACTTACAGGTCTCGGTCGTTCTCTTGGCGAGTTCGCTGAGTTTCTCAGGGTTAGCGAACGACAATTTATTTGGTGCACGGGCAGCGACAAAAGCTTTGAGCTTCTTGGAGCCCAGCACCGCACCAATTCCGTTATGACCGGCGACATGACCTCTGTCCCCGACGAGGCAGGAGAACCTGACCAGATTCTCTCCGGCAGGACCGATGCTGAAGACACTCATCATTCGCTCTTTGTAGCCTAGCTCCTCTTTGATTGCCTCTTCAGTTTCCCATGTATCTTTGCCTAAGAGGTGGCTGGCATCCCTGAGCTCGACACCACCTTCGTGCAGGTAGAGGTATTTCCAGTTGGGAGAAGCGCCCTGAACCAGGATAGCATCATAGCCGCACCACTTCAGGTAGGCACCGAAATTCCCGTTGGCCTGAGAAGAGGTAGCACCATTGGTCATAGCGCCCTTGGTCACGGCAGAAATGGTAGCGCAACCCGGAATTCTGGTGCCGCCCAAAATACCAGACCCGAAGAAGAAGATGTTCTTGGGGTCAGACCACTCCAGCTTGGGGTCTACCTCTTCTGTGAGATATTTCATACCAAGACCGGTGCCACCCAGATATCTACGGAGAGTGGCTTCATCTATAGCCTCATCCCACATTCTTCCTTGGCTGAGGTCTACTCTTAATACTTTGCCTGTCGACCCATGTAGTTGTGTGCTCAAATCTTTCCTCCTTTTATCCCCCAGAGAAGGCGGGGGCAAATTTTACCGTGTCTCCCTCTTTCAATTCTTTATTCAGTTCAGCCGGGTTGGACACAATGTTTCCGTTCAAGATGACAAGGCAGTAATCGAACAAGTGCTGTTTTGGGTCAGCAAAGGCCTTCTTTCCAAACTTTGGATACTTGCTGGCCATAAGATAAGTCAAATCCATTACGGATGTTTCTCGGTTAACCGTTTCCTCAAGAACCAAGTTACCAAAACCATCATGACCGAAATCTTCTTTCAGCCACGACATAACCTCAACGCGCACCTTTATGGTGGTCTGCTCTTTGGCTCTTGTCGCAGCCACGCTCGATTTCATATCTATTCCTGGCTCTCTGCTCGGTTAATATGCGGCACGCTGTGTGTTACGGCTGTTCCCGTGCCGCCTTCAGGTATTCGCGGCCCGACTTCACAAGCATTGCCACGGCATTGTAAACGATGAACTTGAAGCCCTGTTCTTTGCGTTTTTTCAATGTGTCAAGGTCATAGGCTATGGTGCCGGTTACCTTGCCGGCGGCGTGAATCTCCTTAACGAGTTTATCAATCATTTTCTGTACTTCAGGGTGATTCTGCTGACCGGTGTAACCCATGGCGGTGGACAGGTCATTCGGACCGATGAAGACAATATCGATGCCGGGAACGGTCAATATCTCTTTAAGGTTTTCCACTGCTTCCAGTGTTTCTATCTGGACGATAACCAGGTTCTGTCGGTTTGCTTCCTCAACATACTCGGCCAGCGGCCCCCACATTCCCCAGCTGTTAGCCCTGACTCCGGCCAGACCTCTCCTGCCCACCGGTCGGTACCTGACCGAGCGCACCACGTTTTCCACCTCGGCTTTGGTGTTGAGCAGCGGCAACTGCACGCCCAGCGCACCCATGTCAAGGTAGCGAAGTATGTTCTGCTGGATGTTCATGGCGATGCGGACCACTGGTGTGATATTGACCACATCGGCGGCCCGGACCATCTGCTCGCAGCTTTCCAGGCCCATTGGGCCATGCTCGGCATCGATGAGGGCAAAGTCAAAGCCAAGGTGTCCGACTATTTCGACAATGGCGGGACAGGAGACGTTGACAAATACCCCGTACGCGGTTTCACCGGCTAAGATTTTCTCCTTGGTAAGGTTTTTTCTCATGCTTCTCCCTTTATACTTCTTGAAAAATGTGCAACCGCTCGTATGTTAGCACAGGCGGATTTTGTTTGTCAAAAATACTGATATAGATATAGGGCAGGGCACCCTGGTTATAAACTGGGCGCAATCGTGATATAATCAGGGTTATGAAAAGAGAACTTATGGATATACTGGTCTGTCCGGTATGCAAAGGGGAACTGCGGTTAACCGCCGACGAGGAAAACGAAGAGGAAATCGTCAGCGGCTCGCTGCACTGTGATAAATGCCGGGTGGACTACCCGATTGTTGATACCATCCCTAATCTGCTGCCGCCGGAACAGCGCGATTAGTCAGGCCGATAGGTCACCCCACTCTGGGGAGACTCCCATACCTCTATGCTCGAGATGGAGGCCGGCGTTTCGGCCAGCTTGGCTTTCAGCTCATCGTAGATTATCGTGGCGAGGTGTTCGGAGGAGGGGTTTATCCGGTCAAATGGCGGCACGTCGTTGAGACAGGTGTGGTCAAATTTATTCAGGATGTCATTCAGGTGTTTTTTCAGCTCGCCGAAGTCATAAGCCATGCCGGAGTCATCAAGCTTGGCCGCGCTTATCCTGGCCACCACGCGGAAACGGTGCCCGTGCAGCGCCTCGCACTTGCCTCGGTAGCCGCGCAGGAAGTGAGCGGCGTCAAAATGGCCTTCCACGGCTATTTCATACATGTCTGAATCCCTTTATTCCAGCTTGAGGACTCCCTGTTTTTCGGTAACATTCTGGAGCAGCTCTTTTACCGTCTTGCCCGTTGCCGGGTGAATGATATCCGAGGCAATCTCATCAAGGGGGATAAGGACAAAAGCCCTTTCCGTCATTTTGGGGTGGGGAATGGTCAAATCCGGAGTCTCAATGACCCGGTCTCCGTAGAGGAGAATGTCGATGTCTATGGTCCGTGGCTTGCCCGATTTCCCGACCCTGCCCAGCTTGTGCTCGATTCCCTTGGCCAGAGCCAGCAGCGCCGTTGGCTCCAGCCGGGTGAACGCCTGGCACACCAGGTTGAGGAATCGGGGCTGGTTGCCCTCGCCCAGCGGCTCAGTATCGTAGATGGACGAGACTTTTCCCATGCGCAGGCGCTGAGATAAGAATTCCAGAGCCCTGTCCAGATTGGCCTGACGGTCTCCCAGGTTCGAGCCGAGGCCGAGAAATACGGTTACTGCTTCAGTCACGTGATGTCCTCCTTCTGATTATAGCGTCGCTCATATGGCAGACGCGCACCATTTGCTTTACGTCATGGACCCTGACGATGTCGGCGCCGTTGGCGATGCCGATGGCCACCGTGGCGGCGGTTCCTTCAAGGCGCTGGTCGGCGGGCAGGTCCAGCACCAGGCCAATCATTGACTTGCGTGAACTGCCCAGGAGAACCGGCCTGCCCAGCCCCTTGATTTCACCCAGCCGGCGAATGATTTCCAGATTCTGTTCCAGACTCTTGCCGAAGCCGATGCCCGGGTCAACGATGATATTGTGTTCGGGCACTCCGGCCTCGGTTGCCAGGCTGATGGCCCTCTTCAAATCAGCGATAATGGCGGGCATGATATCATCAACCGGCGCATCTCTCTGGTTGCTCATCAGGATTATGGGCACGCTGTGTTCGGCGGCCAGCTGCGCCAGCCGGGGGTCGCGCTTGAATGCCCAGATATCGTTAATCATGACTGCCCCGGCCTTTAGTGCCCGGCTGGCCACGCCATGCTTGTAGGTGTCAATGCTGATGGGCACCGGTATTTCACCGGCCAGCCTTTCTATAACCGGGATGACCAGGCGCAGTTCCTCATCAATGTCCTCTATTGATAATGGCTCCGTGCTGGGGCGGGTGGACTCACCGCCGACGTCAATGATGTCTGCTCCCTCTTCCACCATGCGCCGGGCCTGTGCCAGTGTCGCCTCGACATCGCTGCCCAGGCCGTCTCCCGAAAACGAGTCAGGGCTGAGGTTGCAGATGCCCATTATATAGGTGCGCTCACCCCACCGGAAGTCGGCCTTGCCGATGCGTGTCGCGCTTATGACTGACCTATCTGATTCCAAATTGATTCCCTGACCGGTCGCTAAAACAACGGGATTTTGACTATTATTCTAGCACCTTCTCGGCAGTTAGCAAAGTGATTGCCGGACTCAGGGATTGAAGGGAGTTCAGGAGTAAGTAGAGCCTCCTCGCAAAGTAATTATTGGACTCAAAGGCTTGGGGGAGTTCTAGAGGGGCTGCGCTGATTCTTGAGATATCAGGAGTATTTATCAAACAAAGAAAGAATAAGGTCGGGAAGTTTAAGAGGGGCCAAGCCCCTCTTTTTTTAAAATCTTCCCCCTCTCCTTGAGGAGAGGGGGACAAAGGGGGAGAGGTGAAACGTTAGTTCGGCGATTTGGCGGGCTTGAATCATTGTGGTATTATTTATTGGCGGCAGAGGTGATGCAGCATGGAAGAAGATCTGGAGAAACTGGCTGAACTGGAGGCGGAAGCAAAGGCCGGCGGCGGCGAAGAGCGCGTCCAGCAGCAGCATGACTCCGGTAAACTGACGGCGCGGGAACGGCTTGACCTTCTTTTCGACAGTGGCACCTTCCACGAGCTTGATTTATTTGTGAAACACCGCTGCACCGACTTCGGCATGGACAAGCTCTCCATTCTGGCCGACGGCGTGGTTACCGGGCATGGTCAGGTAAACGGCCGCACCGTGTGTGCATATGCCCAGGACTTCACCAGCCGGGGCGGCACGCTTGGTGAAATGCACGCCAGGAAGATATGCAAGGTCATGGACCTGGCGCTGAAGATGAGATGCCCCATGATAAGTCTTATTGACAGCGGCGGAGCGCGCATCCAGGAGGGCGTTAACTCTCTGGATGGCTACGGCAACATCTTCTTCCGCAACTCCCGTGCCTCAGGCATCATCCCGCAGATATCGGCTGTCATGGGGCCAGCGGCGGGTGGGGCAGTGTATTCCCCGGCCATGACCGACTTTGTCTTCATGGTGAAGAAGACGAGCTATATGTATATCACCGGCCCCCAGGTGGTGAAGGCGGCTACCAGCGAGGAGATAACTGATGAGGAGCTGGGCGGCGCCATGACCCACACCACCAAAAGCGGCGTGGCGCAGTTCGCCTGTGATAATGACCGGCAGTGCATTGAGGAGATAAAAAGGCTGCTCAGCTATCTGCCATCTAACTGTGAAGAGAAGTCGGTTGACATAAAACCTAAAGACAGGCCGGACCGCGCTGACGCTGCTCTTGATGAGGTAATACCGCCGGAGGCGAACAAAGTATATGATATGAAGGAGGTCATCCGCTCCATTGTGGATGACGGAGAGTTCTGTGAGCCCTCCCGGCATTACGCCATGAATATAATAACCTGCTTTGCTCGCTTTAATGGTCAGGTGGCCGGCATCATCGCCAACCAGCCGAGCTATCTGGCGGGCTGTCTCGATGTCAACGCCTCGGATAAGGCGACCCGCTTTATCCGCTTCTGTGATGCTTTCAATATTCCACTGCTGACCATGGTGGATGTCCCGGGATATCTGCCCGGCAGCTATCAGGAGTGGGGTGGCATTATCCGTCATGGTGCCAAGATGCTGTGGTGCTACTCCGAGGCTACTGTGCCCAAGATAACCCTGATTACCCGGAAGGCGTACGGCGGGGCATACCTGGCCATGTGTGCCCAGAGCCTTGGCGCTGACTATACCCTGGCCTGGCCCAGGGCGGAAATCGCGGTTATGGGGGCTGAGGGTGCGGCGGCGATTATACATCGTCAGGAAATCAAGGAAGCCGCTGACCCCGAGGCCAAGGAGAAAGAGAAGATAGAGGAATACCGTCAGCATTTCTATAATCCGTACATCGCGGCCAGCATGGGCTATATCAATGCCGTTATCCGACCGCGTGATACCCGCCCCGAGATAATCGCGGCGCTTGAGGCGCTGCGCAACAAGAAGGAGACCCGCCCGCCGAGAAAGCACGGCAATATCCCGATGTAACCTCTATGCTGGCACCACTAGCAGATTCAAGGAGCCTTCGACTTCTTTATGGGTAAGACTTTAGCCGAGAAAATACTGAGTGCCAAATCGGGCGACAATGCTAAAGCCGGAGATATCGTTATCGCTCAGGTTGACCTGGTATTTATCCAGGACACCACCGGCCCGTTAACGGTCAGGCAGTTCCACGAGAGCGGCCTGAAGAGGCTGGCCAGGCCGGAGAGGACGGCGGTCTTTATCGACCACGCTGTTCCCAGCCCGACACACACGCTATCGAACGACCATCTGGTGCTGCGGCGGTTCGCCGCTGAGACCGGTGCCATAATGTCTGACATCGGTGAGGGGGTCTGCCACCAGCTGGTGGCTGAATCTCTGGCCCGGCCGGGAGATGTCATCGTTGCCTCCGATTCCCACACGGTGACCGCGGGCGGACTGGGCGCCTTTGCCACCGGCATGGGCTCTTCTGATGTGGCTGTTGCCATGGGCCTGGGGAAGACCTGGTTCCGCGTCCCGGAGAGCATCCGGATTACGGTCACCGGACGGTTCCGGAAAGGGGTCTCGGCAAAAGACCTCATTCTCCACCTGATAGGGCAGATTGGTGCCGATGGCGCCACCTACAAGGCGCTGGAATTTGGCGGTGATGGCATTAACCAAATGTCAATGTCGCAGCGCTTCACCGTCGCCAACATGGCGGTGGAGGCGGGGGCGAAGGCTGGTATCTTCCCCGCCGACGGCACCGCCCAGAAGTATCTGGTCGAGCAGGGAAGGGCTGAGGACTACCAGCCGATTTATCCTGATGCTGATGCCAGCTATGAAAAGACGATTAACTTCGATCTTGAGCAGCTTGAGCCCACTGTGGCCCGGCCGCACACCGTGGACAACGTTGCCCTGGCCCGCGAGCTAAAGGGGACGAAAATACAGCAGGTCTTCATAGGAACCTGCACCAACGGGCGGCTGGACGACCTGGAAATCGCCGCCGGCATATTGAAAGGTCGAAAACATCATCCGGGCACCAGATTGATAGTTGCCCCGGCGTCGCGGCGGGTATTTCTTGAGTCCCTGGAGAAGGGTTATCTTCAGGCTCTAGTTGAAGCTGGAGCGACGGTTCTGCCTCCCGGCTGTGGGCCGTGTCTCGGGTTGCACCAGGGGGCGCTGGGTGACGGGGAGGCCTGCCTTTCCACCTCCAACCGCAATTTCAAGGGCAGGATGGGCAATCCGAAGGCTTTCGTCTATCTCGGCAGCCCGGCCACGGCAGCGGCCACGGCGCTCGCCGGTGAAATCACCGACCCCAGGGAGGTACTGTAGGTGCTCAGAGGGAAAGCCTTCAAATTCGGCGACGGCATCTCTACCGACCATATCATCCCCGGTCGGTACACGCACCTCAGGAGCAACCTGCCCGAGCTGGCCAGGCATGTCCTGGAAGACGCCGACCCCACCTTTGTTTCAAAGGTTGAGGAAGGGGATTTCATCGTGGCGGGGAATAACTTTGGGCTCGGCTCGAGCCGGGAACATGCTCCGCTGGTCATCAAGATGGCTGGGGTCAGGGCCATACTGGCCAAATCTGTAGCCCGCATCTTTTTCCGCAATGCCATCAACCTGGGGTTGCCGGTGCTCATCTGCGATACTGATGGCATCAATGATGGTGATGAGCTGGAAGTTGACCTTTCCGCCGGCACGGTCAGAGACGTAACCAGCGGGCAGAAGCTCACCTTTGGTGAAATACCGGAAATAATGCTCCGTATTCTCGATGAGGGGGGGCTCATTCCTTATATCAAGAAGCACGGTGATTTCAAGCTGAAATAGAGAGGCGAATTGATGGCATATAACGTCACCCTTATTCCCGGCGATGGCATCGGCCCGGAGGTCACCGAGGCAAGCAGGCGGGCTCTGGAAGCCACCGGCGTTGCCTTCCAGTGGGACGTGGCGGAAGCCGGTGCCGGTATCATTGATAAGTATGGCACGCCGCTGCCTGACTCGGTGCTGGAGTCGGTGAGAAAGAATAAGGTGGCTCTCAAGGGGCCGATAACCACCCCGGTTGGCTCGGGCTTCCGCAGTGTCAATGTCGCCCTGCGCAAGGCGCTTGACCTTTACGCCTGCCTCCGCCCCTGCAAGACCTATCCCGGCGTCCCCTCTCCCTATAAAGATGTTGACCTGGTGGTCGTCAGGGAGAACACGGAAGACCTATATGCTGGCATTGAATTCGAGCAGGGTACACCGGAGGCGTTAAAGCTGATCCGGCTCACCGCGCAGGCAAAGAGAGGCATTGTCCGCGAGGACTCCGGCATCAGTCTGAAGGTCATTTCCGAAGCGGGCAGCCGGCGCATCCTCCGCTTTGCCTTTGAATATGCCCGCGCTTACGGAAGGAAAAGGGTCACCGCTATCAGCAAGGCCAATATCCTGAAGTTCTCCGACGGGCTGTTCCTCAGAGTTGCCCGGGAAGTGGCTCAAGAATATCCAGGTATTGAATTTGAGGACCGACTGGTTGATAATATGACCATGCAGCTGGTGAAGAACCCGCGGCAGTTTGATGTCATCGTGGCACCGAATCTGTACGGTGATATCCTGTCCGATTTATGCGCTGGTCTGGTGGGTGGCCTGGGAGTTGCCCCCGGCGCCAATGTCGGCGATGGCATCGCCGTTTTTGAACCGACCCATGGCAGCGCCCCCAAACATGCCGGTCAGAACCGGGCGAACCCCATGGCGATGATGCTCTCCGGCGTTATGATGTTTCGCCACCTCGGTGAGAAAGATGCCGCTGACAGGCTGGAAAAGGCCATTGCCGATGTTATCGCCGAAGGCAGAAGCCTTACCTACGATATGAAAACTGATACTACGTCCGCCATCGGCACTTCACAGGTGGCCGATGCGGTGATTGAGAAGCTGGCGACAGGCCAAAGGGGGTGACACCTATAGCCCAGAAAATAAAGGAAATAAAGGCTAAAGACATCACCGAAACGGTGGCCCAGCTCTGTCAGCAGGCCAATTTTGAGCTCGATGAGAATGTCCTGGCGGCGCTGAAGCAGGCCCAGCAGAGCGAGCAGTCCCCCCTGGGCAAGGAGATATTGCATCAACTGGTGGAGAACGCCCGCATTGCTGAGGCCAAGAGTTTGCCGCTGTGTCAGGACTGTGGCAGCGCCGTTATATTTCTTGAGGTGGGGCAGGATGCACACGTGGTCGGTGGTGAGATTAATGAGGCAGTGGGGGAAGGGGTGAGTCAGGGTTATACCCAGGGCTACCTGCGTAAATCCATGGTCAGCCAGCCGTTTTCCGATAGAAAAAACACCAGGGACAATACTCCGCCAATTATTCATACCGAAATTGTGCCGGGGGACCATATCAGGATTATCTGCCTGCCCAAGGGAGCCGGCTCCGAGAATATGAGCCGTCTGGCCATGCTGCGGCCGGGCGACGGCAGAGAGGGTATTATCGATTTCGTTGTCCGGGCCGTCGATGAGAGCGGCGCGAACCCCTGCCCGCCGCTGGTCGTTGGCCTGGGCATCGGTGCTACCTCTGAAGGGGTCATGCTGCTGGCCAAGAAGGCCCTGCTGCGCCCCATCGGCCAGCCGAACCCTGACCCGGAAATCGCGGCGCTGGAGAAAGAATTATTGACCCGCATCAATGAACTGGGCATCGGGCCCATGGGTGTGGGCGGCAGCACGACGGCACTGGCGGTGCATGTCGAGGCCAGGCCGACACATATTGCCAGCCTTCCCGTAGCCATAAACCTGCAGTGTCACTGCTCTCGACACAAGGAGGCCAGACTGTAGATGGAAGCGGTGCATATCACCTCACCTCTTGACCGAAAAACGATTAAAGGGCTGACCGCAGGCACGCTGGTGCTGATTTCCGGAACCATGTACACGGCGCGTGACGCTGCCCACAAGCGGCTCGTTCAGGCACTTAGAAATAAAGAAGAACTTCCTTTCACTTTGAAGGGGCAGACCATCTATTACACCGGACCCTCGCCGGCGAGGCCGGGCCGCGCCATCGGTTCCGCCGGCCCCACCACCAGCGGTCGTATGGACATCTACACGCCCCGCCTGCTGTCCGCTGGTGTGAGGGCGATGATTGGCAAAGGCGGCCGCTCCACGGAGGTGAGAGAGGCGATGCAGAAGTACAAGGCGATTTACTTCATTGCCACCGGCGGGGCCGGGGCCCTGCTCGCCCAGTCGATAAAAAAGGCAGCGGTGGTTGCCTATGAGGATCTGGGCCCGGAGGCGGTCCGGATGTTAACGGTGGATAACTTCCCGGCCATTGTGGCCAATGACATTTATGGGAATGACATATTCGAGCAGGGCAAAGCTAAATACCGAAGGGAGAAGAGTTAGCTCATGGAGTGCGTTTTCTGCCGTATCGTGGCCGGCGAGCTTCCCGTCGAGGCGCTTTACCAGGACGACGATGTGATGGCCTTCCGGGATATCAACCCTCTGGCTCCCGTCCATGTGCTGATAATCCCGAAGCGGCATATCACTTCTCTGGCTGCTCTGGCTGACGACGACACAACGATTATCGGGCATATGGTCAGGGTGGCCAATCAACTCGCCAGACAGGAAGGCGTTGCCGAGAAGGGCTATCGGCTTGTCATCAGCAGTGGGGAGGACGGAGGGCAGGTGGTGCCCCATTTGCATATGCACCTTCTCGGCGGGAGAAGGCTGTCGGACCGGCTGTGCTAGCCAGCCTTTTTCTTTCCCTTGCGGTATTCCAGGTAGATAAGCAGCCCGGCGATGCTCTTGGCATCGCAGATGCGTCCGGAGGTTATCAGGTCGGGTATTTCCGCAATCGGCACCCGAACCACTTTTATTTCCTCGGTATCTTCGGCGATTAGCTGGCTCGGCACTAGGTCAGTGGCCAGGTAAAGGTAAAGATACTCACTGCTGTAGCCCGGTGCCGAATAGAAACCGCCCATTCTCTTTACCTTCCGGGGCATGTAGCCGGTTTCCTCCCGCAGCTCACGTCTGACCGCCTCTTCCGGGGCTTCACCGGCGTCAATGCCGCCGGCCGGTATCTCCAGCAGCTCCTTCTCCACCGGCTTGCGGAACTGCTTCACCAGCAGCACATCATGGTTCTCATCAATGACGACGACGGCAATGCAGTCGCTGTGCTCCACGATTTCCCTGGTCGTCTGCCGTCCGCTGCCCAGCCGGACGGAATCCACCCTGAGCTTTACCGCCCTTCCATCGTAAATCAACTGGCTGGATAGTGTCTCTTCCAAGAACCTAGAACCTCTCCTTTAAAAATGGCGGATAAGGGCTACCTCGCCGCAGTCGGGGAATTTGGGACAGCGGAAGCATTCGGTCCAGACCTTGCGCGGCAGCTCCATCTTGTCTATCTGGCTGAGGCCGAATTTCTCAAAGAAGGCGGGCTTATAGGTAAGGCAGAATACGGTGGGTATGCCGAGCGCTTCTGTTTCCTTCAGGCAGGCTTCAACGAGCATGGTGCCCACACCCTTTTTTTGATAGTTCTCGGCCACGGCGACGGACTTGATTTCGGCCAGGTCGGCCCAGAGGACGTGCAGCGCGGCACAGGCGACCATGCGCTCGTCCTGGCGGCAAACGAAATAGTCACGGATGTTTTCGTATATCTCGCTCAAGGAACGGGGCAGCATTTCGTCTCTGTCGGCGAAGTAGTTTATCAGCTGGTGCATTTGAGGTGTATCCTGAATTCTGGCTTTTTCTACCGTGCTCAATTTAACGTTTTCCTTTCAGTTTTTGCTCCAGTGAGCGATAGAAGGCATCCTCGGGGTGTATCCGCAGGAACCGTGTCCGGTGCGGGCTTTGTTGTACCGTAATTATCGCCCTGCCTGGGATGGGCATATTGATATATCCGTCAATGCTGAACGTTGCCTGATGCGGTGCCGTGATAGTTAGCTGGACCACTGTTTCCGCCGGCAAGACCAGGGCATAGGCCGGGCTGAGGTGGGGCATGATGGGCAGCAGTACAAAATCCTTTGAGTGCGGGTAGAGGATTGGACCGCCGGCGGCCAGAGAGTAAGCGGTACTGCCCGTAGCCGTCGCCGCGATAACCCCGTCCGCTTTGTAGTCGGCGAGGTGCTTTCCGTTGACGCTGGCGGCCACGCGAACCAGGCGGGCAACAGCACCCCTCGCCACCACCACATCATTCAGGGCATGATAGGTGCTCGTCTCTTGACCATCAGGGGAAAACTCGGCCTGGAGCATGGTCCTTTCGTCAATCCACCCCTCTCCAGATAGCAGGGCGGGCAGTCTGTCGGCAGCCTCATCGGCGCTGAGTTCGGTCATGAATCCCAGCTTGCCCAGATTTATGCCGATAATCGGAGTCATCCGCGGGACTACCGCCTGTGCCGACCGCAGAATGGTGCCGTCGCCGCCAACGCTTAAAACCAGGTCCGTATCGTCCAGCTTTGCCCGGGCGGTTTCACCTTCCCAGGCGGAGCAGCGCCAGGCTGATATGCCATGAGAGGCGAGTAAATCCTGCAGCTGTTTCGCCTTGGTCTGGGTGGCTTCAATTAGTGGATGATAGAAAATGCCAACACTTTTCACTGGAGTTAACCTGCTCTAG
>Ga0315551_10002408_pt1 | contig 13677 bp, 10 predicted proteins | sample SalMarSW160290MG_FD_203678 | JGI IMG/M metagenome (GOLD analysis project Ga0315551, IMG submission 203678) | Salt marsh sediment microbial communities from the Plum Island Ecosystem LTER, Massachusetts, United States - Salt Marsh Sediment SW1602-90 ... | reverse complement strand
AATAAAACTCTTTTCATTTTACTCTCCTTCTCATCCTTAAAATTCTTTTATTAAGTAGCTATATTATATCAGTTATAGTTACGCTTGATAGTTTTAATTGCTATTTTATACAGAAAAAACCAGCCTGCAGAAATACCATATCATTTTTCAGTTTCTCTTTTCTATCGTGTATATAAACGCTGGGGCTACACTGGCCGCAAATGCTATACCTTAAATTGCAGACATTGATCAGAGTAAATGAAATACTCTGCTGAAAGTTCATATTATAATCCCTTTTGAAAGACACAAATAAACTACTCCTTTATACAGTTAATCTAAAATAAACAAAATTAAAAAACTTACTAAATACTTACCTTCTCCGAAACTTTAAACCAGTATTCAAACAACTCCTTTTCTAGCTCTCTATAATTCTTATATCTATTCCCCACTATTCCCCAGAACTTATTATTATGTTTCTTTTCAATAATATGAACCAGTTCATGAAATATAATGTAGCCTATTAAATACTGCGGTAAATATCTAATGAATCTGTTGACTGTTAAACTTTTTAATGAACTCAGGCTTGCCCACTTTGTTCTCATTTTTCTAAAATAAATATGACTTACTTTTACTTTTAAATCATCAGATATCCTATCAACGATACCGTAAACCAGTTTTCTAAACTCCTTATCAGATCTCTCAATCAATTCCTTACCTTTTGCATTATTAAGACACTCTTCTATAAAATTAATCTTTTTATAAATCCAGCCCTTATTCCTATCATAAATAGTATTAGGTTTATATCCAAAGGGGAGGACAAAAAGGAGTTTGCCTGTTTTTAGCTCCACTCTCGGATACTTTATATCCCTATAAGAAACTTTGTATGAATAATTATTTAGTACCATAATTTTTAATTTGCTCTATAAGTTTCCTATACAACTCATCCATTTCTTCTAAAGTGATCTCGTATTTTCTTTTAAGTCTTCTTGAAAATTTTCTTACTTCTCTTTCCACATTCTTTTCCCCTGTAGGCTGATTAAACCAACCTGGGAATAAATAGTCATTGAGTTTATTTGATATATCTTTTATTTCACTTATCAACCCGTCTTTCTTACCAAATTTATCCTCCAGAACCAGTAGCAAAGAATATTCAAGATCAGAAAATCCTAAAGTTCTCTGCCTGCTGCTTAGACTGCGTATTTCATCTATTATGCTTTTACCCTCTATATATATTCTCTGGTAATCCTTGGTCTTTTCTTTCCATAACTCAAGCAGTCTTTCCACCCTTTCAACCAGAGACTCATAAATAGGATTTTTATACCTCTCAACAAGGACCATCTTGTTTAATGCAAAAAGTATATTTGCTGCTTTTTCCTTTTTACCTTTAATTTTTTCTTCAAGTTCTTCAAGATAGTTTTGGTCAAAAGAAACCTCAGGAAGTCCGGTTTCCAGGCTTTTTATTTCAGTAGACTCGTGAATAAATTTAATAGTCTTATCAAAATATTTTTCTACATAGTCTTCAACCGGAGATTCCCCATTTACTACTTTCATATAATAAGTATAAACAGCTGAAATCCATTTATAATCCTCTAAATATTCTATCTTTATTTCTTTTGAACCAAGCAGCTCAAAAATCTTCCTCAAGTTCCTGTAATTTCCAACAAACTCCCTTTCATTTGACTTCTCCGCAGTTATAATTTCTACAGCTTCTAGCAAAGTTTCTCTATCATAGTTTTTAGGTATTTTTTCAAATATTTTAAAAATCTTACCGATAAGATCCTTAAACTCTCTCTCCATATTTTCATAACTAAAGAGTACATACTTTATATCTTCTTCGTTATAAATTTCAAACGCCTTTTTTATTTCTCCCAACACCCCAACATAATCAATAATGATTCCTGCCTCCTTTAAATCCTTATATGGTCTATTGGTTCTGGCAATCGCCTGTAGCAGTCTGTGTTCTTTAAGTGGTTTATCAAGATACATAACCTGAAGCTTGGGGGCATCAAATCCGGTAAGCAGCATATCGGTAACAATAAGTATCTTGGGATATTCTTCATCCTTATATTTATCAACTATATCCTTTCTAACATCCCCTATATCTTTAGTTCCAAATCTCACTCTCATCTCTGCAACCCTCTCAGTTAACTCCTTCTTATCACTTCTATTATAGGTCATTACTATCTCGGAATATTCCGGCGGTAAAAACTTATCCAGTTCTTTTTTGTACCTATCACATGCTAATCTACTAGCAGCAACTATCATAGCCTTAAATCTACCGTCTACGTTTTCCTTAAAATGCTCCGCTATATCTTTTGCTATCAAGTTAATTCGATTCCTATTTTCCAGCACTACTTTTATTGTAGTTAGTTTTTCTTTAATTCTCTCTTCAACTTTCTCACTTAAATCCTCAGGGAGTTCTTCAAGCTCCGAATCTAAAAAACTCTCCAGCATATCTTTTTTTAAATGGACCTCTTCTGTAAGTCTTGGCTGGTAAACTATTTTTACTGTAAATCCGTCTTTTATAGAATCAGCTATGAAGTACTTATCAAGATAAAGTTCATCTGGTGGATAGCTAAATTCAAGGTAGGTATCCCTCTCTTCTTTTGATATAGGAGTTCCTGTAAAAGCAAAGAAAAAAGCACTTTTAAAAATACTTTTCATCTGGGCAGCAAGCAGTCCATATTGAGTCCTGTGGCCTTCATCAATAAAAACTACTACATTTTTTCTATTCATTATCGATTCTTTATTTTTTGAAATCTCTTCAAGCTCTTTTTGAATTTGGCTTAGTTCCTCTGGTTTAAATTTATGAATAAGAGTTATAAATATTCCTCTTTTACCCCGGTAATCATCGTACTTTAAAATTCTTTTAAGTGTAGCAACTTTATCTATAACTTCCGGTTTCTCCATATCTAAAAAATTAAATTCATCGCTTAGTTGTCTTTCAAGTTCAATTCTATCTACGATAAAAAATATAGAAGGATTTTCAAGCTTACCTAAATAATAAAGCTTATTAGCAGCAAATATCATAGTAAAAGTCTTACCGCTTCCCTGCCAGTGCCATACCAGTCCCTTATTTTTTTCTTCCTCTCCTGCTAAATTCTTTTCCACCCTTTTTACAATCTTATTGGAAGCTTCATATTGCATATAACGGCATATAATCTTACCTGCTTCTTCTCTTTCAATTCTTAAAAAAATATAGTTCTGGATAATATCCAGAACAGTTCTACAAGACAGCATCTCTATAGCTGAGCCAATTGCGTCTTTCCCCTCACAGCGCCACAGATGAGTTAAAATTTCTTCTCTCCAAGTTACAACCGGAAAATATCTTGCAACAGCTTCAGCAGCCACTCCTATCTGAATATATTTATAAAGCTCGGGAACAGTATTTTTATAATCAATAATTTGCCTGTATGCTGTATGCCAGCTTTCAGACACAATCAGCGGATTTTTACATTCTATATTTACAACAGGAATACCATTTACATAAAGAACGATATCTACTCTTATAAAATCTCTGCCGTGATAATATACCTGTCTTGATACCACAAATTCATTACTGCCGGTATCTTTAAAGTCAAAAAGTTTTACATATTTTACTACCTTTTCTTTTTCAAACTTTACCGGAATACCAAACTTATAATAATTAAGAATAGATTTTGCACCTTCTATACCCGTACCGGTAAGCTTTAATATATTTATTACCTTATTTACTTCTTCATTTCCAATTCCTGATTTTTTATTAACTACTTTAAGGTTTCTTGACAGGGATGGGATAAGCAGAGGTTCTTCATAATTTACTCTCTCGAGGCTATCAGCAGGAATAAACTTCCAGCCTTTTTCTTCAAGCTTGTTGATTATGTAGTCTTCAAGGTTTTTTTCAATGAAAGTCATTTTATGCTTCCACCTTTACTCTTTTTCTACCCGTTAGAAGCTCGTTCATTAGTCCTTTTTTTACCTTTCCCAATTTTTCTTTTTTATTCCTTAATAACTCAAATCTTCTTTCAACAACGGATAGGATCTCAGCAATCTTTTTTTGTTCGGGAAGAGAAGGGAGAGAGACCTTTAATCTTGAAAGCATTTTCCAAGAAGTACGAGGATGATTCGTACCAGTTGAAGTAGATACAGCATAACGGAGTGTATTTGGATGATGTATTAGATATAAGATGAATATATTATTTATTCTTTTCTTGGCTTCAAGAACAATTATGTCAGTAGAGCATACTCCTTCCCATTCCGCTATTACCGCTTTGTCTAAATAAGGACGCAGTTTACCATAAAGAATATCACCAGCCCTAAATTGGAATTTTATACTCTTAACTTCAGATGAATCCCCCCACATTCTTATTCTATAATCTCCTGAATTTATATGCTCTAATCCTACATATTTTGTAGGCTTGATATTACATGGAGAAACAGCCTCTTTTTTTTGCTTTACAATATTTCCTAAATTTGTCATATGCCATTCTTTTGGAATTCTGTATATCTCTGTTTCTTTAAATTCTTTATGTCCTATTCCTTTAGTTAAAAGCTCTTGCATTAATCCTTTTTTTAATCGCTCTGTTTTGGTTATAGATTCATCTACTTCTTCAATATTTTGGTCAACTAAGGAAAGTATTTCTGCTATTTTATTCTGTTCTGGAAGAGGAGGGAAAAGTACAATAAAATCTTCCAATGTTTTTTTTGATAACTCTTTAAAAGTGCTTCCACTACTTGAATGCTCTAAGAAAGATTTTTTACTCAATAAATAATATGTATAAAATATTGGATTGATTTCTTTTATACTTTTTGATATTAATCCCTTGCATCCTTGATTAAATGTAGCGTTACCTTTAACTATAGCAACGTAACCGACTGGTGCTCTTGTGGATATCATAATCGATCCATTAGGCATGAGAGTTAAATTTGTTTCTTTTAATCCCTTCTCTGTAACCTTTCTTTCACTATTTTCAATGAATAATCTTCCATTTAATTTACTCATATCAGCAGGTGTAATCCAATTAATATGTCCGCTGTCCCAATATTTTTTTTGTTTTGTTGAAGGCGTTGTGCCAGTTTTAATTTTAAACAAATCAACAATTTTTTTTACCTTCCACTCTTTTGGTATAGCACCAGATTCATTTTGCTTTAAAGTCAACGTGAGCATCTCTTTTTTCATATCAAAATTATATTTAATTTTAAATTAATACTATTGTTTTTTCTCTTTATCATTGCTATTTCCCTCTCTATCTTTATAAACACCAAGCCAATTAGATATCGCATCTTTTAGTGGAAATGGCTTTTCCTTTAAATTTTTATCTGACCAATACAGATATGGACATGAAGAATCACTTTGCGGAGGTGGATCTGGGCAAGTAATTTGAACTTTCGATGGAACATGAACAGCACTGCCAAAAATTAAGGCTTCACCGGGTGAAAGTATTGTAACCTGATCTAATATTCTTTTAGATTGAGCAGGAACCATTTCTCTAAAATGCTCTATATCGGCTGGATTTTGTAATCTATGGACAATAAAATTAGAACATTGACTAAGAATCGTACCACTAACATCACTTGGACGTTGACTAGCAATTATAAGAGATAATCCAAATTTTCTACCTTCTTTTGCTATTCTTTCAAAAGTTTCTCTTGACACTTTGATACCCCTACTTTCATCTTGGCGATAAGGAAATATATAGTTATGAGCTTCTTCAAGAACCACAACCCATGGCTCATAAAATCTTCTATAAGGAATGACGTGTTGACGTAAATCTAAAAGCAATCTACCCACTACTCCACAGAAAAATGGTAAAACATCGTGACCCAACATAGAACAATCAAAAACAGTCATTGGCAAATCCGAAATGGGTTCTTCTGATAAACCAATATATTTAAGCCAATGTTCTAAATCTTTCCAATTGTCCTTAAATTCATCTTCCTCATAGTTAAAAATAAATTGCCATCTTTTATCATTGAGTTTTTCTTGAATTCGCAGATGAAGGCCCGCTAAGTGTTGCGATATATCGCGCTGATTTTCTATTGCTCTACTAGCTTCTTTAAAGGCTTCAGCGTCTTTGAATGTTTCATAAGCAGAAAAATATTCTGGTATATCACCTGTTTCAATTATTTTTAATCCATTATTTACTTCAAAATTATTTTTTTCGATTATTAAACTATCATTAAATCTTTTACACCAATCTTTAACTTTCTTGGAATTTTCTCCATCTATTCCTTCATCACTTTTATACCATTCTCCTTTTGAATTCATTCCTAATTTATATTTTCTGTATAAGTCATCTATTTCTTCGTCTTTGTAAATCCTGCTAAGAGTATTAAAAATCCCTTCATCTACAGATTTTATGTATTCTAAATCACTTACAATTGTTGAATAATTAGTTACAAAAAATGCACCTTTCTTTTTTCTTTCAGACGGATCACAAACCTCCTCTATACACGCAACTCTTGTTCTAATATAATCAAAAGAATCATAAGCTCTGTTAATATTATATGATTTACCAGTTAGAAGTTTTTTTCTTTTTGCATCTAAAATTAATCTGTTTAAAACAGGTTCCTGAGTTTGCTCAGACGTCCGAAATAGATGATTTATTTCATATAAATTCCATAAACAGATAGGAACTCCGAATTCTTTACCATTTACATAAACTTTATTTGGATGTTTCCCTTTAATGGGCTCACTTAACTCTAAAGCTTTTGAATATTCACCATTTATATCAAACACAAAAACTTTGGCCTTATGTTTTTTATGATTAAGTTTTAGAGATTTTTCGATTGTTTGTAGAATATGAGCTATAGTATAAGACTTCCCTGCTCCTGTATTACCAAGTATTGCAAGAGGTCTAGATAATATATCATTGAAAGAAGCATTTACAGATTGTGCTTTTAAACCTGAGGCAGTACCAAGTCTAAGATGTGAATCATACTCTTCATCTTTGGTGGAGTGTAATGAAGGACGATTCATTTTAGGGGCCTCTTCTAAAATTATCTTAAGAATTTTCTCATCTGGTATTAAAGCTTTAGTATCTAAAGTAGGAAGCTCTGAAACGCCGGGACTAAATTTTGTTTTTCCAGCTTTTTTGACTTCATTTATTGTTCCAAGAAGTTGCACCCAGGCTAATCGCATAGGTTTTACTAATTCAAGATTAAGATCATGTTGATAGGCTTCAAATGTCTGCTTGGACGATAATCCTGTTATGACACCAATTGCCTCTTGACCTCCTCCGAGTTCAAATGTCACAAAGGCATTTATAAGAATAGCCATCTCAATACCATCAATATAAGAACGAGCAGCACTCTTTACATCAGGGTCTAATTCTACTCTGATTGTAACACCTTCTACACCAATAACATGACCTATTGCTCTGCCCTCATTCTCCATCATTTCCTCCAGTTTTATCAAGTTCCTCTTCAGATAACTTATTTTTTAATTTATTCTCTAATTTCTTTAATTTTATCCACTGATCAAGCATTCTTACGTCAGGTATCAAATTCGTTGAAAGATTTTCAAACCCTGTTGTTGGATCTGATTCATCTGGTTTTTCTTCAGTTAAGAGAAATATTCTTCCCCCCATTTCTAAACTAAGATATTTTTTTATTCTTTCATCCCCAAGTTCGTTTGATTCATTCAATGCAAAAGGTTCAACTATACAGACAATCAGACTAGGATTTGTCAAAGCATCTTCTATAATCCTGTTAACATGTTCATCTCCAAAACCGTAACCTATTATAAGTAAAAATGTCTGTGGATTCTGAAGAGATTCTTGAAAAGCTCTAAACATATGAGCATATGGCATTTGGATAGTCTCGATATATTTATTACTTGTAGGTAATACTCCCAGCGTTTCTCTTTCTGAAAGTAATTTTTCTATCCTTTTAATCGTCCCCTCATCAAAATCACATTTATCTTCAGTTATATTTGTAATCTTTTCCCGAATGGAATTTATTGCTTCTAAATTAACCGGAACATTCTCAACTGATTCTTCTTTTTTAATTGGTTCACGCCAGTTAATACTGCCGTGTAATTTATATAAATGCATAAATTTATCATATCTTCTTACTCTACCTTCACTAATTTTGCCGGGATAGTAATAATCAAGTTCATAGCATGAAGGATTAAATTTTCTATTAACAGTACCCACAAAACCATCTGCATAAAGAATTCCTAAATCATCGAGAGCTTGCTCAAAAAGAGTATCATAATTCAAAGTAAAAAGTTTGACTCTGCCTAGAGAAGAATCTCGGCTTATTAATTTAGCTATAAATGAATGATGGCCTTTTGCTTTTTCTAACTCTTCTTCTGAATTTAATTTAAGTGTAGATAAAAGAAAGATAAATTTTTCAATATCTTTCACAATAATTTGAATAATAGAAAGATCTATTTTCCTATCTTTTATTTTAATAGCTGACTCACCAAAAATATCACTTTCTAATAAGTAGGACATACCTTTTAAATGTGACATCCATTTTTCCAGATTCTCAGGATTTTTTTCGAGCGAATCAGATATTAACGATAATTGTGTAATATAGTCTTTTCCCCCTTTAAATTTGTAATAACTATTTAAAATCAAAACTAATTCTTTTGCCAATTCTTTTAAAGGAACCCCTCCATACTTTATTGATGTGCCCGTACCTGTAAGTACACATATATTTTCCATTTTCAACCATTCAGAAAATCTAGTTTGCAATCTTAATATTGCTTCATTTTTTTCATCGCATTTTTCCCATAGTATGTCTTTCTCAGCATTTTTTGTGTTCATCAAAAGTATTTTATTTTCAGTAATCATTTTATCCTCCAAAATCACTATCTTTTCTAATCTTTTTTTATTTATGTTGAACTAAAACCTAAATAGATAACCAATGTATTAGCCAATCCAATAACATATTTAGGTATCATTCTTTATTTATAATAAATAAAAACTTCTTTTGACAACTTTATGACAACCTTTTTGACAACCAAAATAGTAAAATTTAAATCAATCTATAATGAGCTCCTCTTTTCTTTCCCTCCAGTTCTATAACTCCTAATTCTACTAATTTATTCATTTCCTTTAATGCAGCTTGTCGGGATATTCCAAGTATTTTAGAAATATCAGTAGCTGTTACCTTGTCATTCTTTAATATATGTTCCACTATCCTTATCTGCCTCTCTGTAAGAGCTATTTGCCCTCTTTCTTTTAAGAATTTGATGTTCCTACTTAATCCAATAACCTTATCCTTAACAGCTTTTATACTTACAGCCACTCCATCGGTGAAGTATTCTAGCCATCCTGTAAGATCTAATGTTTTTTGATCCACATTTTTAAGTGCCTCATAATAGCTGCTTCTGTCATTATCGTAATAATCATCAAGGGTAAAGAATCTTTTAACATCAAATCCTCTTTTATACAGTACAAGAGTTGCCATAACTCTGGCTGTTCTGCCGTTTCCATCTATAAAGGGATGAATTCGTACAATTTCATAATGAGTAATTCCTGCATGAATAACAGAATCAATCTTAATAACTTCTTTTGAATTAAACCAATTCAAAAAACTGTCCACCAGTAATGGAACTTTATCGGTAGAAGGAGGTCTATATACTACCTCACCAGTAAATCTGTTTCCCACGAATACTCCACGATTTCGGAATACTCCCTCATCTTCTGGATTTTCCAGGGTTTTATTTGTCACTATCTTATGAACTTTAAGAAAATCTTTTACGGCAAAGGGACTTCTTTTTACAAAATCTGGCACCATTTCCAGTGCTTTAAGATAATTTAAAACCTCCTGTTTGTCCTTTCTTCCAACCATTATATCTCTGCCTGCAGCAAGTTTACTTACTTCTTCTAAAGAGAGCGGATTGCCTTCTATGGCGGTTGAAGAATGCGCACTTTTAAGTGTCGCTTCTCTTCTTAACGAAACTTCCCATTTTGGAATTAAAGGAGCATTCAGAACAAAGGTTCTGGATGCTTCAATTACAGTTAAATTTCTGACTATCTTATTTGTGTATCTAAAATTAGGTTTAAACATCATCTATCTTCAATTCTTTTAAGTAATTGACAATCTTTTTTTCAGTTTCTGAAAGCTTCTGATCAATCTCTTTAATATCTTTCCATTCTTTAGCTATATTTATTTCTTCAACTTCTTCTTCGGGATAGACATAGAGAGTCACATTAAGGTTGTAGTCGTTTTCCTTTATCTTTTCTTTTTCTATAAACTGAGAGAATCCTTTTATTTCCTTTTCGCTTCTATATGCTTTTACTATGTTATCTATATTTTTATCCCCAAGACGGTTAAGCTTTCTTACCTCGGGATGGCTTTCATACTCCCTGCTGGCATTTATAAACTGGATCTTTCCCTTTTTAAAGGATGGCTTATTTTTATTTAATACAATTATTGCTCCTGGGGCTCCGGTATTATAAAAAAGCTTTTCAGGCAAAAGAATGACGGTTTCTATTAAGTCATCCTCTACTATCTTTGATCTTACTATTTTTTCTTTACCACCTCTAAACAGGCACCCATTATCTATAACTACTCCCACTTTTCCGGTTTTATCTTTGGCCGATGCCAGCATATGCTGAATCCATGCCCAGTCTGCAGATTGTTTGGGAGTAAAACCGTAATTAAATCTTTCCGACCAATATTCTCCCTTTCTTAAGACTTCTTCATCATACCCGTCCTGGTTCCAGGGAGGATTGGCTATTACAATATCAAATTTTTTTACTTCACCGGATTCTTCTTTAAACTTGGGAGAATGTAAGGTATCGCCATAAACAATATTGGCATTTCTAATATCATGGATATTTAAATTCATATTGGCCAGAGCCAGTGTCTTATGATTTGCTTCCTGACCGTATAAGAAAAGCCTATTGGCAGAATCTTTTCCAAGGGTATCTTTTATGTGTCTGTAAGAACTTATAAGCATTCCTCCTGAACCGCAGGCAGGATCATAAACACTATGGCCTGTTTTTGGATCAAGCATCTCAACTATTAATCTTATAACCTCTCTTGCCGTATAAACTTCCCCTTCCTTGGCTTTCTGAGGAGCAAAGTATTTTAAAATCCATTCATAAGCATCACCAAGAATATCAGGAGAAACATTATGGAGCGATTTTTCACTAAACAGTTCAATCAGCTGTCTTAGAATTTCTGCATTTTCCCTGCTGGTTGTAAATTGAATAAAATCTATATTTTCAAATACACTTTTTAAATCTGGATTATTTTCGGCAATAATTTTCATTGCAGCAGAGAAATTTTCAGGAATCCTTGCAGGATCCTTCTTTCTCAAATTATCCCATAAATGATCTTCGGGAATACTAAAGTCATGGTAGGCAGAATTTTTAGCCTCTTGTTTAGCTTCTTCATTGCTAAGGCCGTCCGCAATAGCGTCATCATATGCAGTTTTATATTCCACTTCCCATTTATCGCTTATTCTTTTATAAAAAAGAAGTACCAATATAAAAGAATAATCTACCCTTGTTCTTATAAGATCTGCAGCAGATTTTAATATACGTTCAAGCTCGCCTCTGGTTAATTTTTTCTTATCAAAAGATAGAGTATCTGAAATCATATCCTTCTTGCTTTTAAGCTTATAAATCCTTTTTCTAGCATCATCAGGATCAAACTCTACTTTAAGCATCCCATCCTTTTTGAGTTCTGATAGAATAACAACAACCTCTCTTTTTGTATCTTTAATGCCGTCTATTCCCTTATTAAGTCTATTGGCTGCTTCTTCAAGGCGAAAGGGAGATGACTGAAATGACCCCCATAAAATTTCGTATCTTTTATTTATCCAATCTGGTAACATAATTTTAATAACTTTCTGTTAAATTTAATAAATAGATAAGTTTTTTTAATTTAGCTTATTTTATAACCTTATAATCAGTAAGTCAATAGAAGTTTTATCTGGCAGAGTGATGAGTTCTCAATATTATATTAGAGCTTTTTTCAATTAAATAACTTATTTGTCCTTAATTTTGACAAGTCATCTTAAAAGATTCTATTAAAATGCTATTTCTTAAAATCTTACTTTTAAAGTAACTTATCTAACGCAGCACGTGCATCCGGTGCCATTTTGAAAAACTCTTCCAGTTTATCGCAGATATACATATCACATCCTGCGCAGTTTTTCACTCCTTTTTCCATACAGCATTTACGGATATCGCACACGTTACAGTGTGTGAATTTTGGTCCTTCCGGCCGGCAGCCGTTGCAGTTGATATCCTCGGGTTTTATATCCCCGCCATACATAGCTGACCATTTTTTTGCAACTTCTGCCCGCTTATTATCATTATTTTCCTGTGTGGCAATATAACCTTCACACTTTAAACAATCCAGCCCACAAAAAGCAATCAAATCGCTGATTTCTTTCATCCTTTCATAGCTCCTTTCTTTTAAGGTAATATTTTACCATAATTCGACTACCGCTGTAGTTCTTTATAGAAATTGTCTTATCAACTGTTTTAACTTAATAAAATTTAGTATAAAATGTGTCTATTCATAAGGGTTAATCTCTGCGGAAAATAGTTCTTAAAATATTAATTATATAAAGAAAAATATTTATCTTACTATATAAGGCGGTTAATAATATGAAAGGAAAAATATTCAGTCATGTAGCTGTTACCATAAATGACCTATCAGAAATAAAAGACTTTTATGTGGATATTTTAGGACTTGAAATAATAAAGAAGTTCACATTATCGAAAGATATATCAGGCCAAATTTTTAACATTGAAAAAGAAACTGAAGTAACCGTAGTTGGTAAAAATGATTTTTCAATGGAACTATTTAAAAGCAATAAAACTGGTTACAGTGATTATCAGCATATTTGTATAACAGTCAATAACAGAGAACAGGTAATACAAAAAGCTAAGGGAAATAATTATCCCTGCATTATTATAAAAAAGGATATTGCTGATATTGTTTTTATAAAAGATAAATCAGACAATTTATTTGAAGTAAAAAAAGAATTAACCAGCAATAATCAATAGAAAAGCACCAGCCTTAATATAACAATAAACATTTACGCTGTATAGATAATTTATAAAAAAGAAATGTATCAATAAGTTTAAGTTTATATATTTATAACCTTACCAGCCCCACCACTTATATACTTTTTGGGATATTTTGATCATCTCTCTATTTTATTTATTCTTTCCAGACATGGGCATGACAGTTATCAATAGTAAAAGGAAACTCTAAAATAATAGAAGTTTGCGTCTCTTCAATAATCCCTTCCCAGGAAAGGTTTGTTTCAGATTCTTCAAAGGGACTATCAAGAAAATCCAGACCTAAAGGGTTTAAAAACCAATGAAAATCATACCACTTCTCATTAAATTTACCGTATATATCACAGCTTAGTATTGTTGAATTCCTATCCTGTATGAAATTTATTTCAAAATTATCAGCATCTACTTCATAAGTTTTTTTAAACTCAGTAATCTGATTGTCATAAAAAGAGGATTCATCTTCTAAAATTACCAAGAATTTTTCTTCATCCCATAAAAGGGTTTCTTGGTAATGAATAACATCGCCTTCTGCATCTATCCTTATCATTCTTTCAACCGCGACTACATTTGTTTCTATAGCAGGTGCTGTTTCTTTGCAGCTTAAAAGTCCTACGACCATCAATGGTATTACAATTAAAAATATGATCTTTACACTTTCTCTCAATCTCTTCATTACTCCATTCCGCCATATAGTTTGTGTAATCTTTCATCAATACGC
>Ga0315551_10002404_pt1 | contig 13684 bp, 13 predicted proteins | sample SalMarSW160290MG_FD_203678 | JGI IMG/M metagenome (GOLD analysis project Ga0315551, IMG submission 203678) | Salt marsh sediment microbial communities from the Plum Island Ecosystem LTER, Massachusetts, United States - Salt Marsh Sediment SW1602-90 ... | reverse complement strand
AAGTCACCATTCCGGCAGTGGTACCGACTATGGCTCAAGCGACAGGCGAGGGAAAGCCTTTAGTCAGTCCTTTTTCTCTGACCCAGACGGTCAGCTTAGTCCTTCTTTTGACGGTTCTCAGTTTGATTTTAGTCGATGGTCTGATTGTCTATAAAAGAAAAATTATCCGTCTTTCCGGCCGGCCTTTGGCGCACACCATTTTCTTAATCGCCATGATTCTGATAATCTTATTGTCAAGACAAGGAGCAATACTTTAGTGATTAAAAAATTACAAAATTTAGACCAAGAAACCAGACATCATCTTCTTCACTATTCAGTCTTAGTGGTGATGATGAACATTATTATTGGCGCCTTTCTTTTCTTTAATTTTGACCGAATTTACCAGATGATTATTGTTCTCGCGGCAGGGATTGGCTATGTTCTTTGGGGAATAATCCATCATCAGGTTAATGATGACCTTCATTCAAAAGTGGTGGTGGAGTATATTCTCGTCGCTCTCCTCGCTGAGCTGATTATTTTCTCCCTGATTCTCCGAGCTTAATTACTTCCGCTTTCATCTTAAAAATTGGCATAATCGCTTTCGACGCGATATAATAGGCTTAAAATGATGAAAAATAAACAATTTATCAGCCCGACGATGGGGAAATTAAGTGTTGAGGAGACGATTAAAGAAATCGTCAAATTTTTTGGTGAGGACCCGACCGTTTCCTATAATTTGGTCATTGGCAGTGATTCGAAAGTGAGGCGAGAAAATGGCGTCCAGACAGTTGATTTTGTCACCGCCATTGTTATCCATCGGCGGGGCAAAGGAGCCCGTTATTTCTGGTTAAAAAACAAAATAGGTAAAATTTATTCATTAAGAGATAAAATTTACCACGAAACTCTTTTTTCTTTAGAGTTGGCTCAGGAATTAGTGCCCGTCCTCAAAGACGAGTTAACTGGTTTTGCTCCTTATGATTTGGAAATCCATATTGATGTCGGTGAAGGCGGTCCCACCCGGGAAATGATTAAAGAGGTGGTTGGTTTAGTCACCGGCAATGGTTTTGTCGCCAAAACCAAACCCGAAGGTTACGGTGCTTACGTCGTCGCCGACAAACACACATAAAAATAGGGGTCAGGGTTTAGGATATAGCATATAGTTGTTTCTGGAAAAAAATAGAAAAATCTTCTAATATTAACTAGTCGCTAGACGCTAGTGGCTAGTTCCTAATTTGAAAGGGGGTGAGAACTTTTGAATAAAATAATTATCGCTATTTTGGCGGTTGTTGCTATCCTTGGTGTCAGTTTAATTGGTTTCTATAACAACTTAGTCACCATGACTCAAGACATGGATAATCAATGGGCGCAGGTCGAAACTCAGTATCAGCGCCGGTTTGATTTGATTCCCAACCTGGTCAAATCAGTTGAAGGGATTATGACTCAAGAGCAAGAGGTTTTTGGTCAAATTGCCGAAGCGAGAACAAGATATTCAGGAGCAGAGAGCGTTGATGAAAAAGCCAAGGCGGCGACTGGATTAGAATCAGCCTTGGGGAGATTATTGGTCATTATGGAAAATTATCCCCAACTTCGTTCATCAGAAAATGTTTCTCAACTGATGGACGAGTTAGCCGGGACGGAGAATCGGATTTCCGTGGAAAGAGGTCGGTATAATGACAAGGTTCGGGTTTATAATGTCGCTATAAAGAAGTTCCCCGCTAATTTAATTGCCGGTACTTTTGGTTTTCTGGAGCGGTCATACTTTGAAGCGGCTGAAGGCGCGAAAGAAGCGCCAGCAGTTGAGATTAAACCAGGAACATCTGAATGAAATTTTTTAAGCCCTTAATCATTTCTCTACTAGGATTTTTTCTAGTGGTTCTTCCTGTCTTGGCTCAGGATTTTCCCCAACCAGTTGGTTACGTTAATGACTTTGCGGTAATGCTTTCTTCTGACTTTCGTGATTCTTTAGAAGAAGATTTAACCCAGTTTGAAGAGGAAACTAAAGCTGAAATTGCGGTGGTCACCGTCAATTCCCTAGAAGGCACCTATGTCGAAGACTATGCCGTTCGTTTATTTGAACAGTGGGGGATTGGCAAAAAAGAAGCGGATAATGGCCTTCTTCTTTTAATTGCCAAAGAAGACCGTGAGTTCAAGATTGAGGTTGGTTATGGTTTAGAACCGATTATTACTGACGGCCGTGCCGGCAAGATTCTTCGTGAGCAAATGATCCCTTCTTTTAAAGAAGGGAACTATGATCAAGGGGTGAAGTTAGCGGTAGAGAAGATTGAAGAATATATTCGTTCTGGCGAACCACCGCTCGCTGAGACCGAAGAACTTCCAAAAAGAGCCCCTCCTTTCACTCTCTTTTTCATTTCTATTTTCCTTATTTTCATTTATACTTCTGCCTTTTTAGCCCGAAGCAAGAGTTATTATGCTGGTGGAGTTTTGGGTGGAATTCTAGGTTCGATTTTGGGATTCCTTATTGGCAGTCTGGCGACGATAATTTTTACCGCCCTTGGTCTTGGGATATTTGGTTTGATTCTTGATTATATTCTCTCTAAGAACTACAAAGAACTTAAGGGAAAAAAGAAAAAGACCGGTTTTTTCTCCAGCTGGGGCGGCTTTTCCAGTGGCGGCGGAGGCGGTGGTTTTGGCGGCTTTAGTGGTGGTTCTTCCGGTGGTGGTGGTGCCAGCGGAGGCTGGTAAAAAGTGACAAAATCTGCTAAAATATCTTTTATCTGCCCCACCAGGGGCATTTTTAGTTAAGAAAAATGAGTCAAGAAGCAAGAATAGATAAAGGATATCCGATTAAGCTCCAAGAATACGGCGAAAAAGAAAAAATTGAGGGAGTTAAAATAGTTGAGATAGTAGAAAAGAATTTTGTTGTTGAGGATGGCCGTTTTGTGGAAGTAGGGAGATTGAGTGAAGAAGGTACCCTTTTAGCTTTGCCGGAACTAAAAGTGAGACAAATTAATTACGCTGAAGTTGTACCAGGAACAAGAAAAGCTTGGCATGTTCACCGAAGGCAAGATGAAGCTTGGTTTATCCATCCCAATAGTCAGCTGATTGTTGGTTTAATGGATATTAGAGAGGACTCTCCGACTAAAGGAAATGTTATCCGTTTGATTCTAGGCGGAGGCAAGGCTCATTTAGTTTTTATTCCTCAAGGAGTAGCTCATGGCCTTTCCAATCCCTATCCAGAAACAGCGACGATGACTTATCTTGTTGACCAACATTACGATGGTTCGGATGAATATCGTTTGCCTTTTGATTTTGAGGTTGGCGAAGATTTTTGGGAGATTAGAACAGGTTAAGAATGACTTTACTTCAAGAATCAAGAGAAGGATTAAGATGGAGTCCGATTATTTTTACCACTGGAGGGGAGGGGTTAGTCGGTTCTCGCTTCCAAGAATTGATTTCTCAGGAATACGCCCAAGTTATTTCCACTGATATTGATGAGATCGATATTACTGATGGAGAGGCGGTTAATGATTGGATTGAAAAGTATCGACCAGATGTTTTAATTAATTTTAGTGCCATGACTAGTGTGGCGGCGATTGAAAAAGAAAGAGGTAATTTAGATGGTAGCGCCTGGCGAGTTAATGCTTTGGGAGCGGAGAATTTGGCTGAGGCTTGTTTGGAAAATAAGGCTTTTTTAATTCATATCTCTACGGACTTTGTTTTTCCTGGTTATCCAGCGGTTCCTGAAGCTGGGTTGTTTGCTGAAGATTCAAGAGTGGCTCAATCTCCAGATGAAGTAAGTTGGTATGGATGGACGAAAAGGGAGGGAGAAAGATTGGTTCAGGAAAAAATGCGTAGAGGGGGAGAGTATGTTATCGTTCGGATTACTCGGCCTATTCGGGCTGAATTTGAACGGGATGATTTTGCCAGAAATATTCTTAAACTTTATTCAGAAGGTAGGCTCTATCCGATGATGAATGATATGCCTGCCTCGCCTACTTATATTGATGAGTTAACTGAGGCTTTAAAGAGGCTTATACAAATAAGGCAACCCCTTTTCTTTTCCCAGCCAGAACAGCGAATTCTTCATGTGGTCAGTCGTGATCAAATGACTATTTTTGATTACAGTGATTCTTTGATTAGAAAATTTACTGGCAAAGAGCCAGAGATAAAAGGGGTTACCATGAGAGATTTCTATAAGCTGCATCCTAATATGTATAAGTTGCCTAAAGCGGGTCTTTTAAGTGATTATACTCAAAGACTTTTGGGAATGAGGTTTATGAGTTGTCAGGAGCAGATTGAAAAGCTCTATCGTCAGAGAGAAGCGCTTGGTCTTATTTCTTCAATAAATCCGGTCGTCGCTTCTTAGTTCTTTCTAAAGACTTCTTTTCTCTCCACTCTTCAATTTTCTTATGGTTACCAGAAAGAAGGACTTCAGGCACCTTCCAGCCTTTATATTCTTCGGGTCTTGTATATTGTGGGTGTTCTAAAAGAGCCGTGGACTGTAGACCGTAGACTGAAGACTGAAAACTTTCGTTTTCAATGGCTTCTTCCTTTTCGAGAACACCTGGAATGAGGCGGACAAGGCTATCGACTACCACCATGGCAGGAATTTCTCCCCCAGTAAGAACATAGTCGCCAATTGAGATTTCCTCATCAACCAGATGTTCCCGGACTCTTTCATCCACGCCTTCATAATGTCCGCAGATAAGAATAAGATTTTTTTCTTTGGTTAGTTCCTGTGCCTTTTTCTGGTTAAAGACCTTTCCTTGGGGAGTAAGGAGGATAGTTTTATGTTTTCTGTTTTCAGTTTTCAGTTTATTGAGAGCTTGATCAATAATATCAACTCTCAATATCATTCCTACCCCGCCACCATATGGTTTATCATCAACCGTCCCTCGTTTATCCCTAGCCCAATCTCTTAAGTTATGGACTTTGATTTCCACCAAACCTTTTTCTTGGGCTCTCTTAATAATTGACTCTGAGAAAACACCCTCAAACATCTTTGGAAAAAGGGTAAGGATATCAATCTTCATTAAGTTGAATTTTACCAGGAAATCGTGTTAGATTAAAGGTGATGCGCGTTGTCAATCTGATTGGTACTTATAACGAGAAAGAGATTATTGGGGAGATGATTGAGTATCTTGATGATTTGGCTAAGAAACTGCCTAAGTATGAATTCCTCACTCTTATCGTTGACAGTCATTCACCTGATGGAACAGCGAAGATTGTCAGGAAGATGATGAAAACGAGAAAAAATCTTTATTTACTGGAAGCGCCGAGAGGATTAGGTATTTCTCTGATCAAGGGTTATCAATACGCCATGAAAGAGTTGAAAGCCGATGTGGTTGTTCCCAATGACGCTGATTTTCAGTGGCACCCTAAATATATTCCTGAAATGCTTAATAAAATTGAAGAGGGTTATGATGTCGTTGTTCCTTCTCGTCATGCGCCGGGAGGGAAGGATAATTTCGATGCCTTCCGAAAACTAACCCATTTTGTCTCCAATACCCTGATTAATTATTATTGGGGAGGGATTCGAGAAGTAAAAGATTTGGCCGGTAATTTTAAAGCTATCCGGGTGAAAGGTATTCTGGAGAAGGTTAATTTCGATAAACTTGATATTAGAGGCTTTGTTATTCAGCCAACCATGATCTATGAACTTTCGAAAACAGGGGCTAAGTTCTGCGAGATTCCGGCTATTTATGGTGAGAGGAAAGGGGGGAAGACCAAAGTCGGTGTTAACATCCAGTTTATCAAAGATGTATTTGAGACGGTTCTTAATGCCACCAAAATCAGGATTGAACGTTCTCAGCAGGTGATTAAGTTTGGGATAGTGGGTTTTATTGGTTTTATCGTCAACACCATTGGTTTAGAGCTCTTTGTTTTCTTAGGAATGAGACCTTCAGTTTCAGGGATGTTAGGGGCGGAATTGGCGATTGTTTCTAACTTTATTCTTAACAATTTCTGGACCTTTGCCGCTAAAAAGATTGTTTCTATTAAGAAGACGCCGATTAAGTTTCTCCAGTTTAATTTAACTTCAGTCGGGGCGATTATTATTCAGGGGGTAACAATTGAAGTAGGGACGTTAATTTTTGGCAATTTAATGAATAATCTTTTCTCCGGATTATTGGCTCCCTTGTTTGGTGACAATGGTTATCGTTTCTTCTATATCATGGGAGTTGGTTTTGGCATGATCTGGAACTATTTTGCCTACACCACTTTTATCTGGAAAACTCGTCAATCAAAACTCTTCGGCTGGCTTCAGAAGAGATTAGGATAAGAATTTCAATCAGTTGATTAATAATTAATATTAATATAAATATTGACATTTGTCCACGATCGTGTTAAAACGTCAACATTTAAAATTGAGAATCAATAAAGAAAATTAATCAGGATTAGAGATATGGTGACCAGTCGGCAACAGGGGCAGTGTTGTGAAGAATGAAATTTAGAGTATAGAAATAAATTGCTGGGAGGATAATTAAAAAGGCAATCTTGAATTCTTTCTTTTCCAGAAAAGGCGCGAAGGCAATTAAAGCAAAAGGCATTAAAGGTAAAGAATAACGAGATAAATCCCGATGGGCGACAAAAAGAGTGGCGGTGAAGAAGATAGTGGCGAAAGTGGCTAAGTCGTAAAGCTTCTGTTTAAATAATAAAACCACGGTTAAAGCCCCAAAAAGGTAAACATAGACCATATCTTCAAGCCAGAAATCACCTAACCAGTTTCTACCGGTGGCAAAAGCTTGGAAAGGCGGAAAAACAAGATGGAAGTTATCACCTGATTGGAAGTAAGCTAGGAAATTGCCGGTTTGAAAATAGTAGAAGATAAAAACTCCTAAAGCAGAGAGAGGCATTAGTAAAAGCGGCCAAGCTTGATAATAAACCTTTTTCTTCTTAATCGCTAGCACCATTAGCCAGACGCCATAAGCTATAAACAAGAGAATTGCCGGTGTTTTCGTTATCTGGGCTAAGGCACCAAAAATGCCGGCTAAAAGAAAATCAAGAGTAACAATTTTCTTCTTGGAAACCAGATTTTGAGAAACCGGAGTTAAAGCGCTTTTGAAAAAGTAGAAAGAGGCGAGAAGAGCGAAGATAAATAGTGGTTCAGGACTGCCAACTGAACGGACCACCAACCAGCGTGCCGGCAAGAAAAGAAAAAGAATCGAAAGCCAGAGAGGGGCTTTTGATAACTTGAACTTTTTGATGAATAAATAGAAAATAATCACCGCTAAAATGGTGGTGCTCAGCGTGCTCATTAACATCGCCCAGGTGCCAGGCATAAGCATATCTAGGATTCTAATCAACAAAGGATAGCCAGGCAGGTGAGCAGGATAGTATTCTAAAGGAATTGGTAAAGAAAAAGCCTTCCGGATTAGTTCAGGCTGGTAAAGGGTTTTGGCAATAACAATGTAATTCGGCCCATCATAATTAGCAAAGACGGTCAGCATACCTTTACCTAGGCTGAAAGCAAAAGGCAGCCAGATAAAGAGAGTCGAGGCAATCGTGGCTAAAACTAAAAGAATTAAATCTTTGCCGATTTTTCTCACTACCTATATAATAGCACAGCCTCGTTCTTTTATGCTATACTTAGCCTACAAATGAAGCTTAAAGCGCTTTCCGTTTTCTTCCCCGCTTACAATGAAGCAGTGGCTCTAAAAGAAACCGTTGAGAAGGCCGATAAAGTCCTCCAAAAAATCGCTGAAGACTACGAAATTCTGATTATTAATGACGGCTCCAAAGACAAAACCAAAGAGATTGCTGACCAGCTGGCTAAGAAAAACAAAAAGATTCGCGTTATTCATCATCCCCAAAATCGAGGTTATGGCGCCGCCTTAAAGTCAGGCTTTTACAAGGCTAAATATCCTTGGATTGTTTTTACTGATGCTGATGGCCAATTTGACTTTAGTGAAGTGAATAAGTTTTTTGAAGTTCAAGAGAAAACCAGCGCTGACCTGGTGATTGGTTATTATTTGAAGAGAAAAGTTCCTTTCTATCGAATTCTGGCCTCAAAATACTTATGGGAACTGCCGGCTTTCCTTCTTTTTGGTTTGAAAGTGCGGGACATTGATTGCGGCTTTAAATTAATTAAAAAAGAAGTGATTGAGAAAATTCCTAAGCTCGAAGCCGAGCGAGGACCATTTATTACCACTGAACTTTTAGTGAAAGCGAAAAAAGCGGGTTTTAAGATTACTGAAATTGGTGTTCATCACTATCCCCGTAAGGCTGGTCAAGCCACTGGGGTCAGTCTCAAAGTGATTTTCAGTGCTTATTTTGATTTGATAAGATTATGGAAGAAAGTAAAATGAAAAAGATTAATCGAAGACTTAATCAGCTCAAGAAATGGGCTAAGAATAATAAGGGAGAACTAATTTTACTCTTGCTAATTCTGGGCTTAGGTGCTTTTCTTCGCTTTTACCAAATTCACGGTCATGCCACTTTTCTTGGTGATGAAGGCCGGGACGCGATTATTGTGAAGAGGATGATTGTCGACCATAAATTTACCCTTTTAGGCCCGACGGTCAGTTTTGGCAACTTATATCTCGGCCCGATTTACTATTATCTGATGATGATTCCTCTTTGGCTAACTCGGCTCGATCCAGTCGGGCCGGCGATGATGGTCGCCAGCCTTGGCGTGGCCAGTATTTTTCTGGTTTATCTTCTAGGCAGAGAATTCTTTAACCGAAGCGCTGGTTTGACCGCCGCCGCCCTCTACGCGGTTTCCTACCCAATTATTGTTCATACCCGTTCCTCTTGGAATCCTAATCCGGTTTCCTTTTTCGCCCTCCTCACTATTTATGGTCTTTGGCGAACGATCAGGGATAAAGACGGCAAATGGCTGGTTTTAGTCGGTGCCTGTTTGGGGATAATTTTTCAACTCCATTATATTGCTCTGGCTTTTATCGGCTCTATTTTCTTAATTTTTCTGATTCTTAGGGTTCGTTTAGCCTGGAAATGGTATTTGCTAGGAATTTTCTCTTTTTTGGCTTTACTCTCTCCCCAAATCTTATTCGAACTCAGACATAACTTTGTCAACTCAAAAGCGATGATTGATCTTTTTCTTAAAAGAGGACATTTTGAGACTTCAGCCGGAGTAGGCTTTGATAAATTTGCTCCTTTTAGTCTTTACCAGAGATTGTTTTATAAATTTATTGCTGTTGACCAGAGATGGTTGGGTGCCTTTTTAATCATTCCCGTCACTCTTTGGGGTATTCTCCATACTTTAAGAAAGAGAAAATTTAAGAAAGAGAATCTTGGCTTTTCCCTCCTTGGCCTTTGGATTTTATTCGGTGTTCTAATTATCCCCCTCTACCGGGGGACACTTTACGATCACTATTTGGGCTTTATTTTTCCGACTCCCTTTTTATTTTATGGTTTTGTTTTTTCAAGATTATGGGCGAGGAAAATCTTGAAGCCCTTAGCTTTAATTATCTTTCTCTTCTTCTTTGTTATTAATCTCAAACAAACTAATTTCTTTTCTGGTGCCGGACCAAACTATCAAATTGAACGGGCTAAAATTGTGGCGACTGCCATTGCTCAAGATGTAGGTGACGAGAAATTCAATTTAGCCCTGGTCGCTCCGACCGGTGATTTTATGGCGATGAACTATCGTTATTTTCTCGAGCTGGCTGGTAAAATGCCTGAAGACTACGGTAACTTTGAAAATATTGACACCCTCTATGTTATTGTCGGCACAAGATGGGCAGCCCCTCAAGAACTGGGTCTTTGGGAAGTAGGCACTTTTGGTCCTTTTATAACTGAAAAAGAATGGAAGTTTGATTTTCAAGTCGATGTTTATAGGTTAATTCATCAAGAAGGAGAATGAAGCCTCAAATCTCAGTCATTATTCCCTGCTATAACGAAGAAGAGAATCTCAAAAGGGGCGTTCTTGACCAAGTCGAAAAATACTTGCGAAAACAGGATTATCCCAGCGAGGTGATTATCTCTGACGATGAATCGACTGATGCTAGTCTTAAGTTTTTAGAAAAATATATTAAGTATCATTCCCGGTTTAAATTATTAAAGAACAAGCATGGAGGTAAGCCTTTCGCTCTAAGATCAGGAGTTTATAAAGCCAAAGGAGAAATCATCCTTCTTACTGATATGGACCAGTCAACCCCGATTGACCAACTTGCTAAATTATTGCCTTTTTTTAAGAAAGACTTTGAAGTTGTTTTTGGCTCGAGAGGAACAATTCGAAAAAATGCTCCTCTAATCAGAAGAATTATGGCTAAAGCCTTCTTATCATTTCGGAGATTAATTATCTTGCCAGAAATAGTTGATACCCAATGTGGTTTTAAAGCCTTCAAAAGAACGGAATTAAAAAAGATTTTTTCCAAGATGACCATTTTCAAAACTGATAAACAAGCCAAAGGCTGGCGAGTGACCGCTTATGATGTTGAGCTTTTATTTGTGGCCAAGAAATTAGGTTTCAAAATTAAAGAGGTAATGGTTGATTGGGAAGACCGAGATATTGCTTTGGGCAAGAGACGGAACTTCATTAAAGAATCTAAGGAAATGCTACTCGAGGTTTTGAGAGTCAAGATTAATGATTGGCGAGGAGCCTATGGCTAGAAGTTTCAAGAATCAAGTTTCAGTCATCCAAAAAAAATGGGGGAAGACAATTTTAATTGGTTTGGGAATTCTTCTTCTCTTTTTTATCCTTCGCTTGATTAATTTGACCCTTTTTCCTATTTTTGCCGATGAAGCCATTTATATTCGCTGGGCGCAGGTTATGAGGGCCGAACCGACTCTCAGATTTTTACCTCTTTCTGATGGTAAACAGCCTTTATTTATGTGGTTAATGATTCCTTTTTTCAAGTTCTTCACTGACCCCTTGGTCGCGGGCAGAATGGTTTCAATTCTTTCGGGCTTAGCTAGTTTAGTTGGTCTATTCTTACTAACACATTATCTTTTTAAATCTAAGAGAGCGGCCCTGATGGCGATTCTTTTTTATGCTTTTCTTCCTTACACTTTCTTTTTTGATCGGATGGCCTTGGTCGATAGTCTCTTGCTGGCGTTTGCTATCTGGACTTTATTTTTATCTGCTTTGCTGGTTGAATATCAAAGAATCGATTTGGCTATTCTCACAGGCATTGTTTTAGGCGGGGGACTGATTACCAAGTCTCCGGCATTGTTTTTCGCGGGACTAATTCCAACAACAGCTTTGTTATTGAAGTTTAAGAAGAAAATATCCGCCTTTGGCGGACAATTGTTTAAACTCATCGGTCTTTGGCTAGTGGTTTATGTTTTTGCTTTCGGAATTTATAATCTTTTGAGATTAGGACCTGAATTCCACATGATTGCCTTGAGGAACAAGGACTATGTTTTTTCTTTTAGCGAGATTCTCTCTCATCCTCATGATCCTCTCTTAATTCATCTTAAAGACATTCTCGCCTGGTTCCCCAATCTTTTTACTCTGCCAATATTAGTGGTCAGTGGTCTGGGATTAGTGATTAGTTTGATTGAGAAGAACAAATGGCGAATAATCCTTCTCTTGCTTGCCTGGTTTTTAATCCCTGTTTTAGCCCAATCAACTTTTGCTAAAGTTTTTACCCCCCGCTATCTTCTTTACAGCATTTTTCCTTTAATAATCTTTGTCTCTCTTTTCTTTGAATTTTTGTTTGAGAAATTTAAAAGATATAGACTTATCATTATTTTCTTAATTCTTATCATCCTAATTCTGCCTCTCCGCTATCATTACTTACTTCTCACTAATCCTCAAGCCGCTCCTTTACCGGAGAGAATGCGGACCGGTTATTTAGAAGAATGGTCTTCGGGTTATGGCATCAATGAAGTCCGTGATTATCTCCGTCAAGTCGAACCAGAGAGACATCTTAATGTCGGCACGGAAGGATATTTCGGCACTTTACCGGATGGCTTAATGATTTATTTTGATAAAGATCCAAACGTGACCATTTTTGGCATCGGCTTGTCTCTTTTAGAAGTGCCCGAACCGCTGAAAGAAAGTGCTGGAGTAGGGGAAGCGGAAACTTATCTGGTCGTCAATCAGTCAAGAATGGGTGCTCAGGGCGACCCTTCCCTAGAACTGGTCTTAAAAGTCCCTAAAGCTCAAGGCAAAAAAGGCCAAGACTATTTACTTCTTTATCGAGTGCGATGAAAAAAAAGGTTCTTTTCCTCTTATTGATTGTCATCTTAAGCTTTTTTTCCTGGCGGGTTCTGATTAAACCGGGTTATCCTTCGATGCATGATGACATGCAGATCATGCGGATTTTTGAGTTGGACAAGTGCGTCAAAGACGCACAAATTCCTTGCCGCTGGGTTCCGGATTTGGGTTATAGTTATGGTTATCCGCTTTTTAATTATTATCCGCCCTTGCCCTATTATTTGGGCGAGGTCTTTTATCTTCTCGGTTTTTCTTTAATTAATTCGGTGAAGATTCTTTTTGGCTTGGGTTTTATCCTTTCCGGCATCTTCATGTTTTTTCTTGCCCGGGAATTCTGGGAAGATTTAGGTGGCTTCTTGGCCGCCATTTTTTATGTTTATGCGCCCTACCATGCGGTTGATGTTTATGTCCGGGGGGCGATGGCTGAACATTGGGCCTTAGTCTGGTTTCCTTTGATTTTGTTAGCCGTTTATAAAGTCATTAAGGAGAAAACTTGGTCTTGGGTTTTATTACTCGCCTTCTCTTACGGTGCCCTTTTCTTGTCGCACAATATTATGAGTATGCTTTTCTCGGTTGTTGCGCTGGTTTGGGGATTGATGTTCCTCTTTTTGATTAAAGATTATAAAAAAATTATCCGCTTAGGTGTTGGCGTGATTTGGGCCGTTTTTTTGGCCGCTTTTTTCCTTCTACCGGTGATTTTCGAGAAGCAATTTGCTCATACGGAAACGATGTTCATGGGCTACTTTAATTACTTGGCTCACTTTGTCAACTTGGAACAACTTTTTATTAAAACTGATTGGTATTGGGGGGCTTCGGTTTATGGCCCGGGAGACTTGATGCCTTTCATGATTGGCATTCTTCATTGGTCTTTATTAATGATTAATACTTTTCTTGCTTTTGTGTTTTGGCGAAAGAAAAAGACTCTTTCTCTTTTAACGGTCATTAGCTTTTTGGCGGTCTTCTTTTTGGCTTCAGCTTTTATGACTCATGAGCGTTCCACTCTTATCTGGCAAAAGATTAAGATTCTCGAATATCTTCAGTTTCCCTGGCGGTTTTTGGGTTTAGTGATTTTCTTTGCCTCTTTTGCTTCAGGCGCAATCATTATGTTTTTAAAAGACAAACGGCTGAAGTATCTTCTAACCGGGATTTTAATTCTCGGTCTTTTGTTTTCCACTAGGGTCTATTTTCAGCCGGAAAGATATTATCAGGTGACTGATGAAGACCGATTGTCTGGCGAGCAATGGGAGCTGGCTTTAACCAATGCGATTTTTGATTATTTACCCATCTATGCCCAAATGCCGCCGGCTGAAGAAGCGCCAGAGTTACCCCAAATAATTAATGGCAAAGGAGAGGTTTTCAATCTTCAGAAGGGGACTGACTGGCAAGAATTCAATTTAGGGGTTAAAGAAGAGGCAGAGATAAGACTTTCTCTATATGATTTTCCTGGTTGGACCGTCTGGATTGACGAAGAGAAAATTGAGATTGATCATGATAACTTCTTGGGTTTAATTACCTTTAAGGTTCCTCAGGGAGAACATCAAGCAAGAGCTAAGCTCTTGGATACACCTGTCCGTACCTTAGGTAATCTTATATCTTTAATTGGTTGGTTGGGGCTGGTGG
>Ga0315551_10002403_pt1 | contig 13684 bp, 12 predicted proteins | sample SalMarSW160290MG_FD_203678 | JGI IMG/M metagenome (GOLD analysis project Ga0315551, IMG submission 203678) | Salt marsh sediment microbial communities from the Plum Island Ecosystem LTER, Massachusetts, United States - Salt Marsh Sediment SW1602-90 ... | reverse complement strand
GTATGATCGATGATGGCTGCCAGCTTCTTGTCGTAAGCTTTCGGTTTGCTTTCCTTCATTGGCCTTTCCCCCAAGGGTGATGGTAACGCATCGGCACAGGCTTGTCATCCCTGCCTGCAAAGCCGCAGGGATTTGCTTGACGGACCGCGGGAACTATGTGACATACTGGTAGAAACGGACCGGCCGCTGCGGCGGTGATGAGCCAAAATCGACACGAGAAGAGGGGAATACCATGAGCACATTTATCCTTTCCCATGACCTCGGAACCACCGGAGACAAAGCAACTCTTTTCAGCGCCTCGGGGCAGCTCATAGCCAGCTGCTTCTCCGAGTACCCGACCTCCTATCCAAAACACGGATGGGCGGAGCAGGATCCCGCCTTGTACTGGAAGGCTTTCTGCAATTCCACGGCGGCTTTGCTCGAGAGTACCAAGACCAGCCCATCGGATGTCGCCAGCGTCTGCTTTTCCGGGCAGATGATGGCGGCGCTTCCGGTCGATGCCGGCGGGGGGCCCCTTCGGAGTTCGATCATCTGGGCCGACCTGCGCTCTACCAAGCAGGCCGAGGAACTTTCCCGCCGGATTGATGCGGACAGGGTGTACGAGCTCACCGGACATCGTCTGAGTGCTTCATACTCCGCCACAAAGATCATGTGGCTCCGCGAGAATGAGCCGGAAATCTACAGGAAGACGGCGAAATTCATCCACGCGAAAGATTATATCGCCTCCCGCCTCACCGGCAAGACCGTGACGGATTACTCCGATGCCTCGGGAATGAACCTGCTGGATATCACGGCTCTGAAATGGTCGGATGAAATGCTCGAAGCCTCTAAAATCGACAAAGACAAGCTGCCGGAGATCGTAGAATCCACTCAGGTGGTCGGGAAAATCCGCAAAGATGCGGCCGCCCAAAGCGGCCTGAGAGAAGGAACACCGGTGGTGATCGGGGGAGGCGACGGAGCCTGCGCAACCTGCGGAGCCGGAGTGGTGGCCGAAGGGGAAGCCTATATCTATCTGGGAACATCGACCTGGATGGCCATTGCCGCCAACAAGCCCCTGATCGATCCCAAGCGAAGGACCTTTACCTTCTGTCACTTCCTCAAAGGCCTGTACTTCCCCGCCGGAACCATGCAGAGCGGCGGCGGTTCCTTTCAGTGGCTGAAGAACGTGCTCTGCGACTCCGAAGGCATGGCCGCCGAGCAGGCGGGAGTGGACGTGTATGACCTCCTAACCCTCAAAGCAGAACAGGTCCCCTGCGGATCGGAAGGGGTCGTTTTTCTGCCCTATCTGATGGGAGAGAGAAGTCCCCTCTGGAATCCCGACGCCAGGGCGTGCTTCATCGGGTTGTCGATGATCCACAAAAAACCGCACATCATACGCGCGGTGCTGGAGGGAGTCGCATTCAACATGAAGCTCATCGAGGAGGCATTCCAGGAGCAGGGGATAAAGCCGGCGGAAATACGTATGATCGGCGGCGGAGCGAGGAGCAGGCTCTGGCGCGCCATCTTCGCCGATGTCATGGAAAAACCGGTTGCCAGGTTGAACTTCATAGAAGAGGCTACCTCCGTAGGCGCGGCCATAGCCGGTGGAGTCGGGGTGGGCATTTTCTCGTCAATCAACGATGCAGCCAAGATCGTGAAGCACGTGGAGACCAACAGGCCGGTAGAGCAAAACTTCCCCGTATACAGGAGGCAGTACGAGATCTTCCAGAGGAGCTACGAACAGCTTGCAGGGGTCTTCAATCTGCTGGCAGGGCCAGCAGGGCTCGCGAGCGGACAGGGAAGCTAGGCTGCGTGGCTGACAGGGAGGGCTTCGATGAGTGTACCTAAGATCTGCGTAGTGGGCAGCTCGAACATCGATCTTATCGCCAAGATTCCTCGTCTCCCCAAGATGGGTGAGACACTTCTGGGCCGATATTTCCATATGAGCTGTGGCGGCAAGGGCGCCAACCAGGCCGTGATGGCGGGCAAGCTAGGCGCCCAGATTTCGATAGTGACCAAGGTGGGGCAGGATCATCTCGGCGAGATCATTAGGAAGAACTACGAAGAAATGGGGGTGGATCCGAGATTCATATTCGCCACCGCCGAAACCTCCTCGGGGGTGGCGCCCATTCTCGTCGATGACGAGGGGCGCAATCTGCTCGTATACATTCCCGGAGCGAATATGCTTCTAAGTCCCGAAGACGTAGAACGGGCCGCTGAGCGAATTGCTGCGGCGGATGTACTGGTCTGCCAGCTGGAGATTCCCCTGGAGTCCAGCCAACGGGCCTTGCAGATCGGACGAAAGAACGACGTTCGCACCATACTCAATCCCGCGCCGGGGCGATCTCTGAGCGCAGAGCTTCTCGAGCTCTGTGATGTCGTCGTTCCCAACGAAACGGAAACCGAAATTATCACAGGATTGCCCGTGGATACGGAAGACCAGATCGCTGCCGCCGGCCGCCGGCTACGGGACATGGGATGCGATGTAGTGATCATAACGATGGGGCACCGGGGAGTGATGCTGGTCTCCGGAAAGGGAACCGAACATTTCCCGGCGGTAAAAACAGAAGCAGTGGACACTACCGGAGCGGGGGACGCGTTTGTCGGCAGTTTCGCCTATTTCCTGGCCCGGGGTAAACCACTGGAGGAATCCGTTCGGCGGGCGAACTCGATAGCGGCCTACACGGTCGGCAAAGTGGGGACGCAGGTATCATTTCCCTGGCGTCATGAAATAGTCGATCTGCTTCGCTGATCCGGGAATTGGATCGTATCTATTTTTCACTTTTCAGAATCGAGCGAAATCTTCGAATGTTTTTTTGCAAATCCCCACCACGTTCGAATATAGAAGAGGTGCCCGCTACAAACACCTGGGCGCCGGCATCACGCATCTTGGGAAGATTTTCCCAACTCACATTGCCGTCCACTTCGATCTCGAGCTCATAACCGTGTGAGCGAACATAGTCAACCGTCTCTCGCAGTTTCTCGATACCTCCTGGAATGATATTCTGACTGACAAAACCCGGTACAACCGTCATAACACAGAGCAGATCCACATGTGGCAGCAACGGCCTCAGGCTCTCGATCGTCTGGGCCGGGTTGAGAGCAACTCCCGCTCTGGCCCCGTGGTGCTTAATCAGTTCAATCGTGCGCAGAGGATGGTATAGGACTTCAGGATGAAAGGTAATGATCGAGCCTTTGATCCGGGCGAATAAGGGTACGAAATCCTCGGGATTGTCGATCATAAGGTGAATATCCTGAGCAGTATCCGTGTAGGAGGAGATCGCCCGGCAAAAATCAAATCCCAACGAGAAGTTGTGTACATAGTGGCCGTCCATGATGTCGATGTGGAAGCACTCGATGCCGTTGTCGATGAAAAGATCCAGGTCCTTCTTCAAGTTCAAGAGATCGGCACACATCAGTGATGGGGAGATCTTTCGCACCGGTATTTGCATTTGTACACCTCTTCAAATAAACTGGGACTCATCATATTCAGGGGGGGTACGAATGTCCAGGATCTGTGTTGTGGGTGCTGCAAACATGGATCTAATAAGCTATGTGGCGCGATTGCCAAAAATGGGAGAAACGCTGCACGGCTCGAAATTCCATATGGGGTTCGGCGGCAAGGGTGCCAACCAGGCGGTAATGGCTGCAAAGCTCGGCGCTCAGGTTTCCATGGTGACCAAGCTGGGTCGAGACATCTTCGGTGAAAACACTCTTAAAAATTTTCGATCTTACAACATCGATTGCACTCATGTACTGTTTACCGATAAGGCGTTTTCCGGGGTCGCACCCATAGCCGTCGATACGGAGGGCAACAATTCCATAATCATAGTCACCGGGGCCAATGATCTACTTTCCACAGAGGAGATCGAGGCCTCTCGTCCGGCAATCGCCAGCGCCCGGATCCTGGTCTGCCAGCTGGAAATTCCCCTCGACGCGACAATCGCCGCCCTGCGGATTGCCCGTCAGGAAGGGGTGAGAACGATCTTCAATCCTGCTCCGGGAAGATCCTCCCTTCCGGAGGAGATATTCGCATTGAGCGACATCCTCTGTCCCAACGAAAGTGAATCCGAGCTGATCAGCGGCCTTCCCACCGGATCGCTCGAGGAGGCCGATGCCGCAGCCCGGGCGTTGTTGGCCAAAGGGGCGGGCAGCGTCATTCTCACTTTAGGTGAGAGGGGCAGCCTGTTGGCGACCGAGCAGCAGAGGCAGCATATACCGGCAAGGAAGGTAAAAACCCTTGACAGCACGGGAGCCGGAGATGCTTTTATCGGAAGCCTGGCCTACTTTGTAGCGACGGGGAAAACGCTGCCCGAGGCCGTTCGCCGAGCTAATGACATCGCTGCAATCAGCGTCCAAGCTCCGGGGACTCAGTCAAGCTTTCCAAACGCTGCCGATCTGCCCGCTGAGCTCCTGGAGTGACGGTACCGGTCCGGCCTATTGGTCGCTCGCAGTGGCAGGATGAGCGACAACATGAAAACTGCGGCCCACCCAATCTTCTTCGACCCGCCTGTATAAGAAAAGTAAAATTGAATTGTCCCGACAAAGGAGGTATTATCTAATAGAGATAATCTCATGTCCGAAGAAAAGGACGTCCAGTTATCCCAGCTCGTCGATACCCGCGACCCGGAGAAGGTCATCGAAGAGGTCCTGAGGATCTTCTACTACCACTACTCCGAAGACTCGGCCCTGCGGGTGCGCCTGGCCTTTTCCCAGGTGCGCTCCCTGTTTGCCGGGGAGTTTCCCGGCTACCGGGAGTGTCTGGCGGAGTACCACGACTTCAACCATACGATGAGCGTGCTGCTGGCCTCCGCGCGCCTGCTGGACGGGTATAACATCGAGCGGGTGTTCCTGCCCGAAGAGATGGCCATTCAGCTGCTCCTTGCCACCCTGCTGCACGATACCGGCTATATCCAGGAAGACTGGGACACGGAGGGTACCGGCGCCAAGTACAGCCGCCAGCACGAGCAGCGGAGCATCGAATTCTTGGAACGTCACGCCGGGGTCTTCGAGATCGAGGAGCCGGAAATCGAACCGATTGTTCGCCTGATCCAGAGCACCGATCTGAAAACCGATTTCGCCCGGATTGCCTTCCCCTCTGAGGAGGAGCAGGATGCCGGAGCCGTCCTGGGCAGCGCGGACATTCTCGGCCAGATGTCCGACCGCGCCTACCTGGAAAAGCTTCTCTTCCTCTATCACGAGTTCCGGGAGGCCGGGATTCCCGGCTACGAAACCGAATTCGATATCCTCAAAAAAACCCGGGATTTCTACGAGGCGGTGAAGGGACGGCTTCGGGACACCTACCTCCACGTGTTCGAGCTGGCCAATCATCATTTCCGTGAGCGCTACCAGATCAACCGGAACCTCTATATCGTTGCCGTGGATCGCCAGATGGCCTATCTGGACAGGATTATCGGTGACCAGAGCTCCAATTTCCGACACAAGCTGAAAAGGGGCGACCAAGCCCGGCTGCACGAACGGCGGGCCGGCTGATCGATTAAGGTGCGAGTGAGTCCAGATCCGCTGCGATAGCTTTGCGTCTGGAATGCCCAGGCCCGGGAATCGCCGGGACAAGACATTTTTCTTTACAACTACCCCCGCCGGAATTATTTTATCCTTATATGTAAACCGGTCTACAACCGAACGGTTTACCCATTAAGAACTGCCCTTTGGGCAAAGGAGGCTTTCATGAAAAAAGCTGTCGTAGTTTTTTTGCTCATCCTGGTGGCGGCTTTCAGCTTCGCCCAGAAGCTGGAACTCTACTACTACAAGCAGGAGAACCAGGAAGGTCTGAAGAAGCTCGTGGACACCTTCGTGCGCCAGAATCCGGGCATCTCGATTGACCTTCTTATCATCCCCAATGACGCGGACGCTACCATGGCAGCCCGGGCCGCTTCCGGAAAACTCTCCGAGATCCTGCAGATGCAGTCCTACTCCCGGGTATTCGAGTACGCCCAGAACGGGTACGTGCTCGATCTTTCCAGGGAGCCGGTGATGGCCAAAGTCATCGACTCGGCCAAGCCGGCGGTGACCTGGAACGGCAAGCAGTGGGCTCTGCCCATGGATTTCGCCGGTATCGGCATCATCTACAACAAGGACATGTTCAAGCAGTACGGTCTGAGCGCTCCCGGCACCTACCGGGACCTGCAGCGCATCACCCGAACCCTCAAATCGAACGGCGTCACCCCCTACGCCGGACTGCTCAAGGAAAACTGGTCCATAGGCCACTTCATCACCCTGGCCCACACCAACCTGCTGGCCGCCAAGGGGATCAGTGTTGAAAAGTTCATCGCCGATATGGACGCCGGCCGGACCAGCTACGGAGTTGTGGATACCAACCTGTTGTTCGCCACCATCGACCAGTATGTCGAGAATATGGACTCCAACGCCGCAGAGATGAGCTGGGATCAGCAGCAGGCCTCCTTTGCCGGGGGCGAGTCTCCGATGATGGTACAGGGATTGTGGTCCTACGGAGCGGCCATCGGTACCAATCCCAACCTGGACGCCGGATTCGTGCCCTTTCCGATGTTCAATGATCCCAAGATGGTAAAGTTCTACGCGGACGTGGATTCCTGCTTCGGGATCTCCGCCCAGGCATCGGCTGACAAGCAGGCCGCGGCCAAGAAATTCCTCAGCTGGCTTTCCGCCCCGGAAGCTGTGAAAATCTGGACAACGGACTACAAGCTGACCATCTCCTTCAAGGGCGCCGATCTGTCCTCCATGAAGCCGCCCTTCGTGGAGCTGATGAGCACCGTGGGCAAAAACGGCGCCTACCCCTGGGCCTTCTCCATGTACCCGACCGCCGTGTTTGAAGATGCCGTCAAGAACGGAGCCCAGGCCTACGCCTTCAAGAAGAAAACCGCCGAAGCGGTGATCGCCGATATCGATCGGCAGTGGCGGGAAGCCCGCTAGCCTTCGGCGAACTGGTACCCGGGCCGGAGGAATACGCCTTCCACCCGGGGTCGTCAGCTGTCTGGTTGCGGGGAGGCTGCCACGCCTCCCCGTCTTTTTCTCACCAAGACCAAAGGGTAGCAAGATGGTAGGATCCAGATTCAAACGCTGGGTGTACTTCTGGGTGTTCGTTCTGCCGGCGCTGGCCGCCTATGCGCTTTTCTTCATCAACCCATTCGCTCAAGGCATCCGCATATCCTTCACCAACTGGGACGGCACCACGCCGCGTACTCCGATCAGCATGCCAAGGGCCGAGTTCGAAGAGCAGATACTCTCCCGCATCGAGAGCGAGCAAGACAGGGAGTTCCTCCTCGAGATCTACTCCCTCGATCCGGCGGATGATCAGTACAAGCGCTACGAACTGACCGGAAGCAGAAGGAAACGGGTGGTTCGTATCCTGAACCGGGTCGGTTATCGACCGGAGAGCTACCGCTACGTGGGCCTGCAGAACTACATCGATATCTTCACGGGCGGTGTAGAGGAGCGTTTCTATCCCCGTACATACACCAGGGTGAACTACAACGAAAACTCGTCTCTGCCGATGGAGATACCGAAGCAGGAGTTCGAGAAGGTCTTTCTAGGGAACCTCGTGAACGAGGAGGAACGCTCCCTGGCTTCCAAGGTGTATGCTCCGGGAGAGGAGGTCTACACCCTCAGGGAGGAGTTCGACGAGTTTATCCTGGAGGACCGTATCTGGCTGTTGCCGGAGGTGGATGTGGAGTATTCGGTGCCGCCAAATGCCGTGGATGAGCTGATTCGCTCTGTTCGTGAAGCCGGACTGGCGGAGGACCGCCAGGCGTTAGACGGGGCGGTGTCCGAATTTCTGGAAAGCTACACGCTGTCCGCTTCGAGTGCTGCCGAAGTGCGGGAGGCAGCGCGGGACATCTTCAACCTCGGTGCGTTCAAACGCCTGCTCGCCGAGCGCTGGGTGGAGAAAAAGTTCGAGATGGGCGTTGTGGGATTCACCCTGTTTTTCATGTTCTTCAACGTCGTGTTCTCCAACATCCTGGCCTTCCTGCTGGCCCTGGCCCTGGACCAGAAGCTGAAGAGCCGTAACTTTCTGCGCACCATCTTTTTCCTGCCCAACGTGCTCTCCATGATCGTGGTCGCGCTGGTCTGGTCCTTCGTCTTCTTCAACCTCATGCCCGCTTTGACCGGCATCGAGCTGTGGATGGGCGATCCGGCCAAGGCGCCCTGGCTGATCGTGACGGTCCAGGTGTGGCGGGAGGCGGGATATCTCATGGTCATCTATCTGGCCGGCCTGCAGAGCATTCCCACCGACGTTCATGAAGCGGCTCTGATCGACGGCGCCAGGCCGCGGCAGAAGCTGCGCTACGTGATCCTGCCCCTGCTCGTGCCGGCCCTGACCATCTGCCTGTTTCTGAGCCTGTCCAACTCGCTGAAGAGCTTCGATCTGGTCTACGCCATGGTCGGCCCCTCCGGTTACGCGCTGGGTACCATGCCCTTCGTGATGGACATATTCTTCGATGCCTTTGCCAAGCGGCTGGCAGGTCTGGCCACGGCCAAAGCCATGCTGCTGTTTTTCACCATTCTGATTATCACGGGCGTCCAGCTTACCGTGATGAAGAGAAGGGAGGTGCGGCTATGAAAACCCGTCGACGCATACCCTGGGGCTTGAGGATCTTCGAGGTGTTTATGCTGTTAGCCGCCCTGACCTTCATCTATCCCGCTCTGTTCGTGCTCAACAATGCAGTGAAGCCGGAGGCGGAGATCACCTTGCGCCCGATAGCTCCGCCCTCGAGGCTCGAGGTGGGTAACTTCGCCAAGGCCTGGACCGAGATGAGCTTTCCCCGCACCCTGGCCAACACCTTTCTGATCACCTTTTTCGGGGTCGCAGGGATTCTGCTGTTCAGTTCCATGGCCGCCTACATGCTGGCCCGGACCGTCAACCGCCTGTCCTGGGTGCTGTACATGCTCTTCGCCTTCGCCCTGGTCATTCCCTTCCAGATCATCATGGTACCGATCGTGGTTTTGGCCACCGATCTAAATTTGACTTCGATCTGGGGAATCATTCCGATGTACTGGGGACTGGGTGCACCGCTGGCCGTGTTCATGTACCACGGTTTCGTCAAGGGCGTGCCCCGGGAGCTGGAGGAATCCGCGGCTATCGACGGGGCCGGGCAGTTCTACACTTTTTTCAGAATCGTCTTCCCCCTCTTGACCCCGATCACCGCAACGATAGCAATTCTGGATGCTCTGTGGATCTGGAATGATTTCCTGCTGCCCCTGATCATCGTGCGTAAGGGGACTCTGCAGCTGGAACAGATGCGCTTTCACGGGCAGTTCCTCAAGGAGTACGGACCCATGGCGGCCTCTCTGATGCTCTCGGCAACGCCGATCGTGATCTTCTATCTGGCTCTGCAGAAATACATCGTCAAAGGAATCGCCGCCGGAGCGGTGAAGGGATAAGTCCGGACGGCGGCCGCATATCAGGACGCTGCATTGTCCAAGATTGCCTGGACATCTTCGAGGATCTCGGGCATCTCCAGGGCTTCGGCGAACTCGCCGACAAACTGATCTATCCTCTTTCTGTCCAGACGGGGATGGGCTTCCACCAGGCTTGTGATATCCAGCAGGTCAACGGCACGGTGGGCGACGGCTTTGAGGATGATGAGGTCCTCTACCGAAGGCAGGGGGAGTTGGAGGTGGCCGGCAGCAATACGGGAGCTTCTCTCGATCACTTCCCGCTCAAAAGGCAGCAGTCCGAGAGAGAGATCGACCGGGATCTTGGTTTGATCGTGGATCAGCAACAAAACGCGATTTCGCCGGGCGAATGCCTCGGCTTCCCGTATGCGAAGCGAAAAACCGACGCTCAAGGCGCTTTCGATCAGTTTCGGGATTACACTGTCGTCGTCGAGGTAGGTTAAGACATCAATATCTGCGGTGAGACGAGGTCTCGATAGCTGAGAGACGGCCAGGCCCCCGATGAGGACGTGCGGTATGTTCCCATCTGCCAATAGTTTCAGTAAGGACTGAAGGGGATTTTGAAAGTCCTCAAGATTGTCGCTCATGCAGTCTCGCTCTCAGGCGATTCCAGTTCGTCCGCACGCGTTCAATCTCTCTTTCAGCAGGGCGCAAATCCCAACCGAGTCGCCGGGCAAGCTGTAGAAGTCCTGTCGATTGGCGAAGCTTGGTTTCAGAGGATGCTTCGAGCTGCTCCCGAAGAGTCACTACATTTACCTTCTGCCAGCGCTCTTTATAGCGCCTTACCCCGGCTTTATCCATCGTTCTATTCTATGAGTGTGGTTGAGTCGCCGTCAAGTCGGGGATTGGCGCGGAATGGAGAGGGATCAGCCGGGCTCTCGCGCTCGGATTTCTCTGAAGTTACCGGCATCCGGTTCAGTCCGAATCGTCGGGTTCGGGCAGCCTGTCCCGGATTTTGCCGATCGTCAGGGGGGCGGAACCCTCGAAGTGGTTGTTCACGTTGAGATAGACATCCACACGCCGGCGGAGCAGCCTGCCGATCGTATCCAGGATATCCCCGATCTCCTCGTCCTTGGGACTAATGATCTTGTCCCACCGCTTTCCGGTGATTTTCTCAATGCCCTGGCGGTCCGGGCCGTGCAGGCGGATGATCGCCAGATCCCCCTCGGCGAACCACTGCTCCCGTCCCGGCAGGATCTTCCTCAGGTCGGGCATGTAGTAGCCCTGCAGAAAACAGGGGAAGAGGTTGTTCCGTCGGAGGAACTCGAAATAGAGGTTGTTGAGATACTGAGGATTTCGGGTCTCCACGGTGCAGGGGTAGGGGCTTTGGATCGCGGAGAAGAAGCTCTCCATGCGGGACTGGAACTCCTTCTGGGAGCTCATCTTCTGTTTGTTGAGGTACTCGAACTGGAAGATCAGGGCTCCGATGCGGTCCTTCAACGCTTCGATGCGCCGGAGGAAGGCGGCGAAAAGATCCGGGGAGAGGAAGTGGGGGTTGGCCCGCAGGGGCTTCGACTTGTCCCGCTGGTAGTGGTGGGTCAGGGTGATGCTGTTGGGCACCTTGATGGTGAACAGGAACCCTTCGGGAACGCTGCGGCTGTACTCCTCGGCTGTCCAGGGATCGGGCAGCCGCGGTTCCGGGGAATCGAACAGGGACCAGAACCACCTGTCTATCTCAGCCGTATCATAAACTTGACCGTACTGCTCCAGGTAGCTGCGGCCGCTGTCCCGGTTATACACCAGCCCCTCCCAGGAGTCGTAGTTCCAGCTGGAGGTACCGATCCGCAGCATACTCAGCGCTCTTTCAGGCTCCGCGTCGCCACCAGGTCCACCCCGGTTCCGGCTATGTCTGTCAACAAGACGTCGCCGCAGCGAAGCGGAGCCTCGACTTCCATCCTGTACAACTCGTTGAGCAGATCGGGTATGTGCTCCTTGAGCAGGGCGGCGCTGGTCTTCACCGGAAGGCGCCGGGGGCTTACGGCTCTCGTGGGAGCGCCGACTGCCGCAGCTGCACCTGCCGGTGCAGCCGCAACTGCCCGGCCGGCAACAGCTACCGTGGCGGTCACGACCCGCTTGGGAGCCAGGATCTCCTCCTGCGCGTAGCTCTCACCCTTGGCGCATCTGTTGCCCTTGACCGTGATATCGCTCTCATCCTCCCAGGTGACGGTCAGGCGACAGCCCAGGGGACAGGATATGCAGACAAGTTTGCGTTTCATCAGTAGATGCCCACCTCCAGCTTCGTCTCCCGTGATTCTGAAACCTGGGAAAGATCCTCAGGCTCGAGTTGGAAGCTCACCATCTCGGAGGGCTGAACGTGGGCCAGCTTTTTACGCTTCAGCGGTTCCCCGTCCAGCGCAATGACCAGCTCCGCCTTGTTCTTGACGATCAGAGAGCGAAGGTAGAAACGATTGGTCATTTCCGGAAGGTACTTGTTCGGGATCACGTACTTCACGTTCGCCCCGGCGATTACCGGGTGATGCCGGGGGCGGTACGCGCCTTTGAGATACTCGACGACGAAGGAGGCGCAGCGCTCTGACTCCTCGCTCACGTAGTCGACCAGGTCGTGGACGTGAAGCACGTTCCCGCAGGCGAACACTCCGGGCACGGAGCTCATCAGGCCGGCATCCACGAAGGCGCCCCCGGTTTCCGAATTCAAACGGACCCCGAATTTCCTGGACAGCTCGTTGTCGGGGATCAGGCCGACGGAGAGCAGAATCGTGTCGCAATCCAGATCGAAGCTCTTGGCCGCCGCGTTCCTGCCCTCCTCCAGGGGGGTGACCGTCACTCCGGTGACCCGATCCTTGCCGTGAATCGCCGAGACCGTATGGGAGAGATAAAGCGGAATGCCGAAGTCGTTCAGGCACTGAACGATATTCCGGGTGAGACCGGAGGGGTAGCTCTGGATCTCGATGACTGCCAGCACTTCCATGCCGACCCAGGTACAGCGGCGGGCCATGATCAGCCCGATATCTCCGGAACCGAGGATCACCGCCCGGCGCCCCGGGATGTAGCCGTCGATGTTGATCAACCGCTGAGCCAGGCCGGCAGTAAATACCCCGGAGGGGCGGGTGCCGGGGATACCGATGTTGCCGCGATTTCGCTCCCGGCAGCCCATGGCCAGCACGATGGCCCGGGCGTCGATCTTGGTCACGCCGCCGAGTTTCGAGTAGCCGTACACCGTGTGCACCACTCCGGGGCTCACCTCCAGAGCCGTGGTTTGTAAAAGCACCTCCAGGTTGCTCTGCTTCTCCGCGGCTTGGACAAAACGCTCGGCGTACTCCGGTCCGCTCAGGTCTTGCTTGAAGCGCTGCAGGCCGAACCCGTTGTGGATGCACTGGTTCAGGATTCCGCCGAGCTCGCTTTCCCGTTCCAGGAGAACGACCGAAAACCCTGCAGCGGCGATTCCGGAAGCAGCGGCCAGGCCGGCGGACCCTCCCCCGATCACCACGGCTTCCGCACGCTTCTCTCTCATCTGCCTTTCCCCCCTGCGCCCTCTCCGGAGGAGGCGAAACCTTTGGAGGCCCGCACGGTGAGAGCGCCCACCCGATCGGTGATGAGCCGGCTCATCCCCCCTCTTTTGGTGATCTCCTCGACGGACATTCCCGTCTCCCGTTGAAGGATCTTCATGATCTTGTAGCTGCAGAAACCGCCCTGACAGCGGCCCATCTGGGCGCGGGTGTAGAACTTGATGCTGTCCATCGTGGTATGACCCCGGCGAATGGCGGCTACGATTTCCGCCTCTGAGACGGATTCGCAGCGGCAGACGATCTCCCCGTAGGCGGGGTCGCTTTGAACCAGGGTATCCGCCTCGTAGGGGGAGAACTTGCGGATCCGGGGCACCTCCGCGATCAGCGGATCGTAATCGGCACGCTCGGTCAGAACCAGACCGGCGCTTTTGAGCAGATCCTTCACGTATTCTCCGATGGCGGGGGCCGCGGTCAAACCGGGGGACTGGATGCCCGCCACCTGGACCAGCCGCGGCTGTTTCTCGGAGACGGCTATGTAAAAATCTCCCCCCCCCAGGGTGGGTCGCAGGCCGGCGAAGGCGGTGATGATATCCCGTTCGGAAATCTTGGGGATCAACCTGCGGGCGGAGTGGAAGATCGTCTCGAAGTTGCCTTGAGTTGTCGACAGGTCCTCCTTGTCCTCCTGCTCGACGGCGGTCGGACCCACCATGCAGGTACCCTCCGGCGTGGGGATGACCAGGATCCCTTTGGACTTGGTATTGGGCACGGGAAAGATCACCTTTCCGGGAAGCCCCGCCGCATTCCTGTCCAGCAGGAACTCCTGCCCCTTTCGCGGCCTGATG
>Ga0315551_10002402_pt1 | contig 13692 bp, 14 predicted proteins | sample SalMarSW160290MG_FD_203678 | JGI IMG/M metagenome (GOLD analysis project Ga0315551, IMG submission 203678) | Salt marsh sediment microbial communities from the Plum Island Ecosystem LTER, Massachusetts, United States - Salt Marsh Sediment SW1602-90 ... | reverse complement strand
GAGTCCCTTAAACCCCTTACCAGTTCAGCCAGCGAACTAAAGTCGTCCTCTTTTTCCATTAGCTGAATTATCCGGCTGCCCACAATAACGCCGTCGGCAATACGGGCTATCCGGCTTGCCTGCTCCGGGGTGGAGATGCCAAAGCCGACGCAGAGTGGCTGGGTGGCTGTCTTTCTTACTCGGGTAACAAATGCCGCCAGGTCCGCCGGCACTCTGTCCCTTGCCCCGGTGACCCCGGTTACTGAAACCAGGTAGATGAACCCCCGCGACCTCTGTGCGGTAAGCCTGATACGCTCCCCGGTGCTGGTCGGAGCCAGCAGGTAGATGAGGTCAATCCCCTGTCTCTGGCTGGCAGCCTCCAGGTCTGAGCCTTCATCGGGGGGCAGGTCGGGGATGATTATACCGGAGACACCGGCGCCGGCACAGGCGGCGCTGAACTTATCCAGCCCGTACTTTAAGACCGGATTATAGTAGGTCATAAACACCAGCGGTATATTTACCTTTTGGCTCAATTGCCCGGCCAGCTCAAGGCAGAGCCGGGGGGTTACGCCGTTCTGCAGGGCGTGAAAGCTGGACTTCTGTATGGTCACCCCGTCAGCCAGGGGGTCGGAGAAGGGTATCCCCAGCTCGATAATGTCACAGCCGCTATCGGCAAGTACAGGTACTACTTTTAAAGTGGCTTCGATGGAGGGGTAGCCGACGGTAACATAGGCGATGAGGGCTTTATGCCCCGGCTGGCTGAAAACGGAAGCGATTTTGCTCATAGCTTCACCTCCAGCGCCTCGGCGACTATGTCCATGTCTTTATCGCCCCGCCCGGATAGGTTGACCACGATGATTTGCTCTTTCTTTAGCGAGGCGGCCGTCTTAGCCGCCTGAAATATGGCGTGAGCCGGCTCCAGAGCCGGGACGATGCCCTCGGTCTTGCAGAGCAGCTTAAAGCCCTCCAGGGCTTCCTGGTCGGTCACCGCCGTATAGGTAGCCCGCCCGCTGTCCTTGAGATAGCTGTGCTCAGGTCCGACGCCGGGGTAGTCCAGGCCGGCGGAGATGCTGTGTGTTTCTCTAATCTGCCCGTCTTTGTCCTGGAGGACATAGGATTTTGTCCCGTGAAGCACGCCGACTGTCCCCGCCTTCAGTGGGGCGGCGTGGGCGCCGGTTTTGAGTCCCCTCCCCGCCGCCTCCACGCCGATGAGCTTGACCTCTTTATCCTTCAGGAAGGGGTAAAAGATGCCGATGGCGTTGCTGCCGCCGCCGACGCAGGCGATGATACAGTCGGGGAGACGCCCGGCTTTATCCAGAATCTGCTGTTTGGTTTCTTTACCGATTATTAACTGAAAGTCCCGCACCATCACGGGGTAGGGGGATGGCCCGACCACCGAGCCCAGCAGGTAGTAGCTGTCTCTGGGGTTGGTCACCCAGTCCCTTATCGCCTCGTTGATGGCGTCTTTAAGGGTACGGCTGCCGCTGTGTACCGGCCTTACTTCGGCGCCCATCAGCCTCATCCGGAAGACATTGAGGGACTGGCGGCGCACGTCTTCTTCGCCCATGTAGACTATGCACTCCAGCCCCAGCTTGGCGCAGACGGCGGCGGCAGCCACGCCGTGCTGGCCGGCTCCGGTTTCGGCGATGATTCTCTTCTTGCCCATCCTGCGGGCGAGCAGCCCCTGCCCCAGGGCATTGTTGATTTTATGGGCGCCGGTGTGAGCCAGGTCTTCCCGTTTGAGGAAGATGCGGGCGCCGCCGCAATTTTCGGTCAGCCTTTCGGCGAAATAGAGCGGCGTAGGTCTCCCCGAATAGTCACGGGACAGTGTTTCAAACTCTCTCCAGAAGGCTTTATCCGCCCTGGCTTCTTTATAAGCGGTTACCAGTTCATCCAGAACCGGCATCAGGGTTTCAGGGACAAACTGCCCCCCGTAGTCCCCGAAGTAGCCTTTTTTATCAGGTATTATCATGGGCTTTTCTCCTGTGACTTGATATAAGAACTGAAATTGCGTTTCATCTCGTCTATATGGTCGCCGCCGAATTTTTCCGTCACTGCCTGCCCCAGGACCAGAGCCAGCATCGCTTCCGAGATAACCCCGGCGCGGGGGACGGCGCATATATCCGACCTTTCCGCTGTTGCCGGTACAGACTTATGAGTGGCGATATCCACCGTCTCCAGAGGCTTTCCCAGCGTTGAGATGGGTTTATGGTAGACGCGGCAGATAATGTCCTCGCCGTTGCTCATGCCGCCTTCTATGCCGCCCATATTGTTGCTCCGGCGGGTGAAGCGTTTGCCCTGATAGGTAATCTGGTCCTGGAACTCGGAGCCGCTCGTAGCCGCCACGGCAATGGCGTTGCCTATTTCAACTGCCTTGGCCGAGGGAATGCTCATCAGCGCCTGGGCGAGCCTGCCGTCAAGACGGCGGTCGTAGTGCATAACGCTTCCCAGACCGACGGGAACGCCGGCAGCGATAACCTCGACCACCCCGCCCAAAGTATCCTTTTTATTTCCGGCTTCGAGGATTGCCTTTTTCATTTTCTGTGAGGTTTCCCGGTCAATGCACCTTATATCGGGGTCGGTTTCAAAGACTTTAGCCACCTCTTTAAAATCAGAGTAAGGGCGGGTCAGCCTGACCCCTCCTATCTGGACGGTGTGGCTGGCTACACTGATGCCGAATTCCGCCAGCAGTTGCCTTATGACGGCTCCCGCCATAACCCTGCCCGCCGTCTCTCTGGCGCTGGCTCTTTCCGAGATATTCCTGATGTCGTCCTGCCCGTACTTCAGAGCGCCGGCTAAATCGGCGTGGCCGGGGCGGGGACGGGTAACTTTAGCCGCTGGCTTTTCAGTTTCCTCAATGCTCATCTCATCCTGCCAGTTGGTGAAGTCCAGGTTCCTGACTATCAGCGCAATCGGGCTGCCCAGCGTCTTGCCGTAGCGGATACCGGATAGTATCCCCACCTTGTCCTCCTCAATCAGCCCCCTCCCCCCGCGCCCGGAGTCGGAGTGGCGGCGTTCTAGGTCGTGGTCGATATCCTCAACGCGGAGCCGGACTCCGGCGGGCATTCCCTCGATAATAGTTACGCAGGCCGGGCCGTGAGATTCACCGGCGGTCAAAATTCGCAGCATCACTACCTCCTTCCAAAGCCTGAGTTAGGGCGGACTCCATGGCTGTTAACGGGCATTTAAGTCCGGTAAAGAGTTCAAATTGCTTTACTGCCTGATAAAGCAGCATCTTATAGCCGTAGACAACGGCGCATCCCCTCTCTCTGGCTTCAATAAGCAGTCGGGTATCTCTGGGATTAGATATAATATCAAAGACGGTAAGTCTATCGTGAAGTAAATCTTTGGGGATGATTGACCGCTCTGTTTCGGGCGGCATCCCCACCGGTGTGGCATTTATCAGGATATCAGCCGAGGCGATTTCCGATAACTTATTTAAGCCCCCGGAGCCGCTGGCGTTAACTCTTTCGGCTAACTTTCTGGCTTTGTCCCCGGTGCGGTTTAAGACCACCAGCTTAACCCCCTTTTTCATAAGCCCGACGGCGATTGCCGAAGCGGCGCCGCCACTGCCGATAAGTACCGCCTTCTTCCCCTTTAGCGTGGTTGCTTCCTCCAGCGCCTTTAGCGCGCCATCGCCGTCGGTGTTGTAGCCGGTTAGCACGCCGTCGTCATTAACTATGGTATTTATGGCGCCGATTTCCTCAGCCGGCGGGTCAACCTTGTCAATGTATTTTATGGCGCTGGTCTTGTGGGGGATGGTAATGCTCGCCCCCCTGATGCCCAGCCCCCTTATGCCCTCTATTGCCTGCTTGATGTCGCTGACCTGGAAGGGAACGTAGATGTAGTTTATACCCAATGCCTGATAGCCGGCATTATGAATTAAGGGAGAAGGCGAATGCTCCACCGGGTCGCCGATAAGGCAGCATATTTTGGTGCTGGCGTCAATCATGGGTAAACCCCCGTATCTTTAGCAGGTTTATAACCAGGTCAGCCACCTCTTCCGGCGTTCTGTTTCCGGTGTTGATAGTCAAATCGGCGGCTTGCTGGTAGAGCGGCTTTCTTTCTTTAAGGGTTATTTCCATGTCCTCCCGCCGGCTCCTGCCCTCGCCCAGCGGCGGCCGGTAGGTATCTTCTCCAATACGTTTGACCAGGGTATCAACATCGGCCTGCAGCCAGACCAGCACCCCGCTTTTCTTAAGTTTAATAATATTATTCTCTCTGGTCACTACGCCGCCCCCGCTGGCATTGATGATATTATCTTGCCCGGCGGCCTCGCCGGTTATCTCTTCTTCTATCTCCCTGAATTTCTCCCAGCCCTGTTTTTCCACAATCTCAGGGATGCTAAAGCCCGCTTTACGGGTGATTAGCTCGTCCATCTCAACGAACTCTCTGACCAGTTTTTGGGCTAAGATTTTGCCGACCGTGGTCTTTCCCGAACCCCTCATGCCGATAAGCACGATATTCATGGCAGCTCCTTGATTTTCGCCTTTAAGCTTGTCAGGTCGTTAAAGAACCGGGGGTAAGACTTGGTTACCGCCCCGGCGCCGTTGATAATGGAGTCACCCTCGGCGAAGAGGGCGGCAACAGACAGGCTCATCGCCATGCGGTGGTCGTTGTGAGCTTCAAATTCGGTTCCTTTTGGCTTGCCGCCGTGGATTGCTATAGTGTTATCGTTAACTTCGATCTTAATCCCCAGTTTGCTCAGTTCGGCGGCCGTATCGCTGATTCGGTCTGTTTCCTTAAACCTTAAATGGCCGATATTGGTTATTCTGGTCTTGCCCCGGGAGTAGGCGGCGACCACCGCCACCGTCTGGACAAGGTCGGGATAATCACCCATGTCTACGTCAATACCTTTCAGCTCATTATGGCGGGAAACCGTCACCGCCTCTTTCTGGTATTCAACGGAACACCCCATCTTTGACAGAATATTCAAAAGGTATTTATCACCCTGGGCTGAGTTAGCCTTGAGGTTTTTTACCTTTACCGGCTTGCCGCCGATGGCGCCGGCGGCGAGGAAATAGGCGGCTGAGGAATAGTCCCCCTCTATCCGGTAGCGCTTTGCCTGGTATTGCTGGCTGCCTTTTACCAGAAGCTCTTTATAGGCTTTATTTACTGCCTCAACGCCAAATTCCTGCATGACATCCAGGGTTATGTCTAAATATGGCTTGGAGTGAAGCTCCCCGGCAGTCTTGATTGTGAGCCCGTTTTCGGTATAGGGGGCGATAATGAGCAGGGCGCTGATGTGCTGGGAGCTTACCCCGCCGGGAGTGGTGATTTCTCCCCCGCTGAGCTTTCCCCCCTGTATTTCTACGGGAAGATAGCCGTTATTTCCCAGTGAGCGAACTTTAGCCCCCAGGCTTTTCAGTGCCGCCAGTAAATCACCCACCGGCCGCTGGCGCAGCCGGTTGTCGCCGTCAAGGACGACTTTAGCTTGAGCCAGAGCCGCCAGCGGGGCAACCATGCGGATGGTGCTCCCTGAGTTACCGGCAAAAATCCTCTCGCTACCAGGGGCAACCATGATTTGACCGCCGGTGCCGGTAATCATAAGCCGGTTGCTCTTGAGTTCAATTTCGGCGCCCAGGGAGCGGCAGGCGTCAATGGTGTAGAGGGTGTCGTCTGACAGCAGGGGGTTTTCGATTAGGCTATCCCCCGTTGCCAGCGAGGCTACTATCACCGCCCGGTGGGTATAGCTCTTGGAGGGCGGTGCCGAGACCTCTCCCGTCACCGGTGATGGGGTTATTCTTACTTTCACTTTTTCTGGCTCCTGATATGCTCGGACAGGGCTTCCAGCCCTAATAAATAGCTCTTTGTTTTCAAGCCGCTAATCTGCTTGATGGCTATATCTGAAATAACCGATATTTTGCGCCACTCCTCACGGGCATTGATATCGGACAGGTGCACCTCGACCACGGGCAGTCCGGAATCGACGAGGGCGTCGTGTAGGGAGTAGCCGTAGTGGGTCAGGGCGCCGGGGTTAATCAGAATGCCGTCGGAAACGCCCGCTTTCTCCTGGATAAAGTCGATAATACCCCCCTCGTGGTTGGACTGGAAGAAGATAGGCTCGCAGCCCAGCTCCCTGCCTTTTTCAGCAAGCGCCCGCTCTATCGATTCCAGGGTATCGGTGCCGTAGTGCGCCGGCTCTCTTTTACCCAGCATATTCAGATTGGGGCCGTTAATTACCAGTATTCTCATCGGCATATCTCCCTGAGCACTTTTCTGATTGTATCCTCCGCCACCGGCTGATTAGTTACCCCTTTACCGATATCTTTGAGCAGCACCCAGCCGGTCTGCCCCCCGGTTGTTTTTTTATCAAAGCGGGTGGCTTCGATTAATTCATCGGGATTTACTCCCTGGTAGTAAATAGGCAGGCCGAATTTCGATAGCAGGTTTTCAATTTGGGGGATGTTGCTCCGGTCAAGTATGCCGACCTGGGAGCTTATCCTGGCGGCGGCTGCCATGCCGATGGCTACCGCCTCGCCGTGACTCATCTCCTGCAGTTTGGTGGCGGCTTCCAGGGCATGACCCACGGTGTGGCCGAAATTCAGTATGGCCCGCTGGCCGCTCCGCTCCGTTTCGTCAATCTCTACGATGCCGGCTTTCAAGCGGCAGCACCGCATAACAATATCCTGTAGCCCAGCCGCGGTAAACTCCTTTTCCTTCTTTTGGTCCAGGAGGCGGAATAGCTCCTCATCCATGGCTAGACCGTACTTTATCACCTCGGCCATGCCGTTTCGCATCTCGGCGGGGGGCAGAGACTTGAGAAGGGCGACATCGCTGATAATGGCGCTTGGCTGGTAGAAGCTGCCGACCATGTTCTTCTTACCGCCGAAGTTTACCCCCACCTTGCCGCCGATGCTGCTGTCCACCTGGGCGAGGAGGGTGGTGGGCAGTTGAATATAGTCAATGCCGCGGAGGTAGGTGGCGGCAAGATACCCCGCCACATCACCAACCACCCCTCCCCCCAGAGCGCATATAAGCCCCTTGCGGTCTATGTTGTTTTCCAGTAGAAACTGGTAGCCGCGCTCTATTGTGTTCAGTGACTTGGTTTTTTCACCCATGGGCAGGGTGAGCCGGGATACCTTTTTACCCGTCGCCTTTAGTGCCCGGAGCAGGCTCTTGCCGTGGAGCTTTTCCACGCCGGTATCGGTGAGCAGGGCGATGCCGGAGTAGGAGCTTAAGTCAAAATAATCTCCCAGCCTGCCGATGATGCCGTTACCGACAGTAATCGGGCAGTGTTTAGCCGTTTCCAGTTTAATGACGTGTCGGCTGTATTCTGCTGAGTTTTCTTTTTGGCTCGTCATCTGATTAAACCGTTTATCTCCTTCATCAGCTCATCGAACTGTTCCGGGTACAGGGACTGCATACCGTCGGAGAGGGCATGCGTCGGGTCGTGGTGCACCTCCACCAGCAGGCCGTCGGCGCCTACGGCTATAGCTCCTCTTGACAGGGAAACAACATAGTCACGTTTGCCGGCGGCATGGCTGGGGTCAACGATGATAGGCAGAGGGCTGGATTCCTTGATTGCAGGGATTGCGCTCAAGTCCAGGGTATTCCTGGTGTTATCGGAGAAGGTGCGTATTCCCCGTTCACAAAGTATGACCTGATTGTTTCCTTCCGAGCTGATGTATTCCGCTGACATCAGCAGCTCTTCAATGGTTGCCGCAAAGCTGCGTTTCAGCAGTATCGGCTTCGGGGAATGCCCGGCCCGGCGCAGCAGGGAGTAATTATGCATGTTCCTGGCGCCAATCTGGATAATATCGGCGTACTGTTCCACCAGTTCAATATTGGTGTGGTCAGTAGCCTCGGTTACGATTAACAGGCCGGTTTCCTGGCGGACTTTAGCCAGTATCTTTAAGCCTTCCTCACCCAAACCCTGGAAGCTGTAGGGCGAGGTTCTGGGTTTGAAGGCGCCCCCGCGGAAGACCTGGGCGCCGGCTTTTTTCACCAGGTGGGCGATGGTCAGTGCCTGCTTTTCGCTTTCTATGGCGCAGGGCCCGGCCATTATTACCGGTTTGCCTCCGCCAACCTTGATATTACCCACGGCGATAGCTCTTGACTCCGGATTTGTCTCCCGGCTGACCAGTTTGTAGGGCTTGGTTACCCGGATGGTCTCCTTTACGCCTTCCAAAACCAGCAGCCGTGATTCATCTACCGGCCCCTGGTTGCCGATAATGCAGACCGCCGTCCGCAGGGAGCCGGGCATGGGTACGCCACGGTAACCCATACCCTCGATCTCTTTAATTACGGCATGTACCTGTGCCTCGGTAGCATCATTTTTCATTACCACTAACATCTGCCTGTTCCTCCTTTGGTTGGATAATCCATTGCTTTAATCCGCTGCCCTGACGGCATGGACAAAAGCCTTAATTTTGGCTAAATCTTTAACCCCCTGGCTCTCCACCCCGCTGGAAACATCAACCCCCCAGGGGTTAAAGCTTGATACCACCTCTCCTACATTTTCCGGCTGGAGTCCGCCGGCAATAATAACCGGGTATTCCGCTGATGCCCGTTTGGCTATCTCCCAGGCGAATGCCTGCCCCGTTCCCCCATACCTGTCCTCGACAAAGGTATCGAGCAGGTAGACGAGGGAGTGAGAGCCATGCTTCTTTTGTCCATTCTCCAGATGAGCCAGAAGCTCCCTCTCATCCCATCCAGGCAATATATGTACCGCTTTTATTACCGGTTTTTCGATTTGCTGGCAGTATTCCCAGCTCTCGTCGCCGCTGAGCTGCACCCAGTCCAGTCCGCAGAAAGCAGCCACCGCATTTACCTTGGCCGCGGGCATATTGACGAATACCCCCACCACCGGGAAGTAGTGTTCTTTAAGCGCAGCCACTATCTCCTGGGCTTTCCGGTACGTAACCTGACGGGGGCTGGGGGCAAAGACCACCCCGATAAGGTCGGCCCCGGCTTCTACCGCCACCCGGGCATAAGAGACCTCGGTAATGCCGCAAATCTTAATTTTGGTCAAAGCAACTCCTTTATTTTAGCCGCTATGTCCTGGGCGGTAACCAGTGCTTCGCCGATGAGCATGGCGTTGACCCTCCACTCCTTTAGCTTCTGCACATCTTCCCGCCTTTTTATGCCGCTTTCGCTGACTACAATTCGGCCTCGGGGGATGGGGGGGCGAAGCTGCCTGGTCACGTTTATATCTACAATCATGGTAGCAAGGTCACGGTTATTAATACCGATTACTTTGATATTACTGTGTGCCAGCGCCCGTTTTAGCTCATTCCGGTTGTGCACTTCAACCAGGCACTCCATTCCCAGGGCGTGGGTTAAAGCTATCAGTTCCCCGAGCTGGGAGTCATCTAATATAGCTACAATCAAGAGTATGGCGTCGGCTCCCCAGGCACACGATTCAAATACCTGATAGGGTGTTATGATGAAGTCTTTTCTTAGTATCGGGATATTGGGTAAGGCTCGCTTAACGGCCTGGAGGTCTTCCCGGCTTCCCCCGAAATAGCGCGGCTCGGTGAGCACCGATATTGCCGCCGCCCCGCATTGGGCATAGGTGCTGGCGAGCTTGGCCGGGTCCAGGTCAGGGCATAATATCCCCCGGGAAGGCGACTTTCGTTTGACCTCGGCAATTAAACGAAGGCTATCCCCGCTAATAGCCGCGGCAAAATTCAGGGGTAAAGACCTTTCCATAATGGCTGGTCTGAGCTCGGGCAGGGGCACAGTTTCCTGTTTCTGCTTTAGCTCTTCCCACTTTTCGGCAACAATTTGATCCAGAAACATGCTTCTTACCCGTAGCTTTGACTTAGTTTAATCAGCTTCTCCAGTTTTTCCAGTGCCCGCCCGCTGTCTATCGCTTCCCGGGCGAGCTCGGCGCCTTCCTTCAGGGCGGGCAACCCGGAGAGATTTTTAGTGTTGTTGCTGACCGCTATACCGGCGGCGGCGTTCATAATAACGGCGTCTCTTTTCGGTCCCTTTTCCCCCTCCAGCACCGAACGCATTATGGCGGCATTCTCTTGGGGCGTGCCACCCACCAGCGTTTCTATTCCGGCGGATGCCAGCCCGAAATCGGCGGGCGCTACCTGGTAGTCGGTTATCTTGCCGTTGCTTAGTTCCCACACCCGGGACTTGCCGGATACCGATATTTCGTCCATTCCGTTCAGACTGTAGACCACCATGGCGTGCTTTGAGCCCAGGCGCTGGAGCACCTTGACCAGCTTTTCGCCGAGTTCTTCACCGGGCACACCCAGAACCTGGGATTCAGCCAGCGCCGGGTTGGTCAGCGGGCCGAGGATATTAAATATGGTGCGTATGCCAATCTCACGACGGGGGGTAGCGGCGAACTTCATTGAGGGGTGGAACATGGGGGCAAACATGAAGCCGATGCCCACTTTTTCCAGGCAGCCTTTCACCTGAGCGGCGTCAAGTTCTATTTTTACCCCCAGCGCCTCCAGGACATCGGCGCTGCCGCATTGGCTGGTCATGGCGCGGTTATTATGCTTGGCTACTTTTATCCCCGCCCCGGCGGCAACAAAGGCGGCGGCGGTGGATATATTAAAGCTTTTGGAGTTATCACCTCCGGTGCCGACGATATCAATCACCGGCTCGGATACCTCTACCCGGACTGACTTGGCCCGCATTACCCTTGCCAGCCCGGCAATTTCGTCGGCGGTTTCCCCTTTCATTCTCAAAGCGGTGACAAAGGCACCGAACTGGGCTGGCGTTACCTGCCCGGTGGTTATCTCTTCCATCACCCCGGCAGCCTGCTCCATGTTGAGGGACTGCCCCGAAACCAGCAGGCTGATGGCTTCTTTAATCATGGCGGGCTACCTCCTTGGCTAAGAAATTCCTTAATATATCCTTGCCGTTCTGGGTCATAAAGGATTCCGGGTGGAACTGCACTCCCTCCACCGGGTGCTGGCGATGGCTAATTCCCATAATAGTGTTATCCTCGGTCCAGGCGGTTACCTCCAGGGAGTCGGGGAGCTTTTCGGGTACGGCGACCAGGGAGTGGTAGCGGATGGCGGGGAAGGGGTTGGGCAGCCCTTTAAAAACGCCGGTATTATTGTGATGTACCAGCGATGACTTGCCGTGCATAATTTGCCGGGCCGGGCCGAAGGCGCCTCCATAGCTGTGAGCGACGCACTGATGACCCAGGCAAACGCCGAGGAGGGGCACTTTGGCGCCAAAGCGGCGGATGACATCGTTGGATATGCCGGCGTTAAGCGGTGTAGAGGGGCCGGGGGAGATTACTATGCGCTCCGGGTTCATCCTTTCAATCTCGTTTAGCGTTGTCTTATCGTTGCGGATGACCCTCACCTCTTCCCCCAGCTCGCTTAAGTACTGGAACAGATTATAGGTAAAGCTATCATAGTTATCAATCAGTAACAGCATGGCTGCTCCTTGGCGGCGAGCCCGGGGTATCCGCCTCCTCGATGGCTTTTAGTAAAGCCCGGGCTTTGCTTAGGGTTTCTTCAAATTCCCGCGCCGGCACGCTGTCATAGACAATGCCGGCACCAGCCTGGACGTGGGCGGTTCCGTCGGTCATGATAATAGTCCTTATGGTTATGGCGGTATCCATATTCCCGGAGAAGCTGAAGTAGCCAACGCACCCGGCGTAGGGGCCTCTTTTGTCGGGTTCAAGCTCGGCGATAACCTGCATGGCTCTGATTTTGGGAGCCCCGGAGACGGTGCCGGCGGGGAAGCAGGCACGCAGGGCATCGAAGGTGGTCAGCTTGGGGTTCAGCTTGCCCTCCACATTGGTGACCAGGTGCATGACATGAGAGTAGCGTTCTACATCCATGAGCTCGCTGACCTTGACCGTTCCCGGCAGGCTTACCCGCCCGATATCATTGCGCCCGAGGTCAACCAGCATTATGTGCTCGGCACGTTCCTTCTCATCGTTGCGGAGTTCTTTTTCCAGTTGGGCGTCTTCGGCCGATGTCTTCCCCCGCGGCCGTGTCCCCGCCAGGGGACGGGTGGTCGCCGTGCCGTTGACTACTCTTACCAGAATCTCGGGGGATGAGCCGATAATCTGGAAATCTTTTAAGTCCAGGAAGAACATATAGGGCGAGGGATTAATACCCCGCAGGGCTCGGTAGATATTAAAGGGATGGGCATTAGTACGCCGGCTGAGGCGCTGGGAAAGCACAATCTGGATGGCTTCGCCCTCGGTTATATATTGCTTTGCCTTTTCGACATTGGCTTCAAATTCCGCCCTGGTCAGGTTGGAGGAGATTTTGCCCGGTTCTGCCGGTGCCGTTGCGTGCCGGGGGTTCTTTAACGGTTTTTCCAGCCTCTTGGCCAGGTCTTCTATCTTTTGGATGGCTGCCTGATAGGCGCTGTCGGCGTCGCCATCGGGGCGGGCGTGGCTGACAATTTTAATCTTGTTGGCAGCGTGGTCGAAGATGAGCAGGGTATCAACCAGCATGAAGACCGATTCGGGTAGAGCCAGGGGGTCGGAGTCTGGTGAGGGGAGTTCCTCCAGGCGCCGCACCGTTTCGTAGGCGAGGTAGCCGACGGCGCCGCCGCAAAAATCAGGTAGCCCGCTTACCGGTACCGGCTTGTATTTAGCCAACTCCTCGGCGATGAGGTTGAGGGGGTCGGTCTTATCTCCCTCTCTGGTGCTGAGCACCCGGTAGGGCTCGGTGCCGATGAAGCTGTAGCGCGCCGCCTGTTTGCCGCCTTCCACGCTCTCCAGAAGAAAGGAATAGGCGCCGTTATTCACCTTCAGGAAGGCGGAAACCGGTGTATCCGAACCCGCCGCAACCTCGCGGTAGACGGGCACCAGATTGCCCTGGTTTGCCAGTGTTTTAAATTCTTCTAGTGTTGGATGGTACACAGTAAACTTAGCTCCTTTTCTCCAAAAAAATAACCCCTCGCCCATAGGGGCGAGAGGTCAATCCTTCGCGGTGCCACCCTAATTGATTGCCATTCCTGGCAACCATCTCTTTTGGGTACAGCCTTGAGATACAACACGATACCCTGGGCTCTGTTAACGGTGCCCCTCCGGCAAAGCCTACTCAGGTAATCCCTTTCGGTTTGCGGCTCCCGAGTCCATTCAACCCCGGCGCTGGCGCCGGCTCACACCTTACCCGGCTCTCTTTAGCCCCGCTTGGAACCTACTAGTCTCGTTCAAAGCCTTTGTTGCTATATTCAGTTTGGGGCAAGTATACATAATTACTCGTTTTTTGTCAAGTAGGCTGGCTAGTACCTTTGTAGCATTGGTGGACAGCAGGCAAAATGCGAGCCCAAACCCTCTCAAGCTTGACTTTTAGCTCGTTCGTTTTTATAATATTCCAGTTGGCTAGCGCCTGAAATATTGCCCGAGTGGCGCAATGGAAGCGCAACCGACTTGTAATCGGTAGGTTAGTGGGTTCGAATCCCCTCTCGGGCTTATTAGCTCTCCAGTATGCTTCGTAAGCCTCTTCCTTCTCCTTACCTGTCTTGTGTGCTATCTTCCCTCTTAATACTGATATCTGATGTTTCTCTTCTAGGGTCATTGTTTTTACCTCCTTTCGGGGGAAGGTGATTAGCCTCCCCCCTTATTTTCTATTGCCTGTATCTCCTGAAGGGTCTTGAGCTTCCTTGGCTTCGATGGCGGGTTGGTTTCTGCCCCGGGCGCCTCCTGCTTCCCGGGAACCTCCGCCTTACCTGCCTTCTTGCCCTTCTTCTCAGCCTTGGGCTTCGGCTTTTTAGGCTTGGGCAGGTTGGCCAGCTCGTCCTGTAAGATGATGTTATCGCCGACCTTCG
>Ga0315551_10002399_pt1 | contig 13704 bp, 12 predicted proteins | sample SalMarSW160290MG_FD_203678 | JGI IMG/M metagenome (GOLD analysis project Ga0315551, IMG submission 203678) | Salt marsh sediment microbial communities from the Plum Island Ecosystem LTER, Massachusetts, United States - Salt Marsh Sediment SW1602-90 ... | reverse complement strand
ACACCTCGGTCAATGCCTCTTGAGTCAAAGGTTCTTCCGCAGCCTCGCTCGTCTCTTCGCTCTCCTCTTCACCCCCTTTTCCCTGTCCCTTGTTCAAAGCTTCATCATAGGCTTTAAAGGATGCCTCGGCGGTATCCCTGGCAACCTGTCCGGTGGCTTCAGCCCGGCTTATCGCTTCTTTGAAGGCAGATATAGACACTCCGGCCGCTTCCCTGGCCACCCTGGCTGACGCTTCTGTGGCTTCCTTCACGGCTTTTACGGTTCTCTCGGCCGATTCTCTGGCAGCCTTTATCAGTGTCTCCGTCACTTCTCTCGAGGTTCTTACCGCAGCTTCAGCCGCTTCTTTGGTTTCCCGGCTTATCTCTTCAGCCCGGGCTATGGCTGCTTGTATTTCCTTCTCTGAAGCCTCGGCTGTTTCCCTGGCGGTAGCGATGGCGGCTTCAATGGCTTCCCGGACAACTCTCGTTGACTCCTCGGCCGTCTCTTTAGCCGTCTTGCTCATCTCCCCGGCTTTAGCCACCGCGGCTTCGGACTCTTTCTTTGATGTTTCGATAGCCTCCTGGGCTGCCCTGGCCGATTCATCCGCAGCCGCTTTAGCCGCGTTACTTACTTCCTCAATTCTGGAAATAGCTTCCCGATACTCATTCGCCGAAGCTTCAGCCCTATCCCTGGCTTCCTTGCCTATTTCTTCCACTTTTGAAAGGACTTCCCGTGATTCTTCTACCGATTCATCAGCGGCCTGGCGGGCGCTTTGAGCCGCCGCTTCCGAGACTTCCTTTGCAGAACTCGCCGCCGCTTCCGAGACCTCCTTTGCAGAACTCGCTGACGCTGCAGCGGCTTCACAGGCATCCCGGGCGGATGCTTCTACCGTCTCCCGGGCTTGTCTGCCATCCTCTTCAGCCTGGACTATCGCCTCCTGGATTTTACTTACCGCCTCTCCGGTGGTTTCCCTGGTTTCCTGGCTAACCTGCTCAACTCTGGCCAGCGCGTCCCAGAACTCCTTCGCGGATGCCGTAGCATTATCCCTGGCTTCTCTGCTTATCGTGTCAACCCTGGCTGCAGCCTCCTGCGCCGCCTTTATTGCAGCTTCGGAGGCTTCTTTGGCTATTTTAACGGCTGCATCAGCCGCCGACCGGGCATCCTCGGCTACCTCATCGGCCCTGCGTTTCGTCTCTTGAGAGGCCTTTTGCGAGGCTTCACCAGTCAGCTTGGCCTCCCGGCCAATCGCCTCCACCCGTTTCATGGTTTCCTGTGACGCCCTCTGGGCGGCCTCGGCGACTTCCCTGGCAACCTTGCTGATTGTCTCCGCCCTGGCAGCCACTTCCTCGGCCGCTCTGGTCGCCACTTCGGCAGATTCACGCGTAGATTTACTCGTCTTTTCCGCCCGACTTACCGTTTCTTTAGCCGCTTTATTGGTTGTTTCTGCCGCCTCTCTGGTTTCCCTGGCCATCCTGTCTGCCCGGCTGGTAGCCTCCTTGGCGGCCTTAATCGAATCGTCAGCGGCCTCCTTGGCCATCTTGACCGATGCCTCGGCCGTACTCACCGCTTCATCCGATGCTTCCCTGGCAGCCTCCGCCGTCTTCTTGGCCTCACGGCTCATCTCGTCGACGCGGCTCAAACCATCCTGGGACAGCATTAAGGCCGATTCTGCCGCGTGCATTGCCTCGCCGCTTATCTTCTCGGCCCGTGCTATAGCTTCCTCGAAAGCCTTGGACATCGATTGAGCGGTTTCTTTCGGCCTCCTGGCCACTTCTTCCGCCTGGGCTATAGCCTCATTGGCCGTCTTTATCGCCTCTTCGGCAGCCTCCCGGGCCTCCTGGCTTATCTTCGCGGCGCGCGTGGTCGCTTCCTGCGCCGCCCTGGATGCGGACTCCGCCGCTTCCCGGGCCGCCTTGCCGATTTCCTCGGCGCGATGCGCCGCTTCCATGGCGGTCTTCGTTGATTTCCCGGCTGCTTCTCTGGCCGCCCGACTTAACGTTTCGGCCCGGGCTACCGCCCTCTCGAAGTCGCCGATATTCCCCTCTACATCTTCTTTCAATTCAGGAGACATCCGTCAACCCTCTCTATGTAATCCTGATATACAACTCCCAGTATAGCATATTCTATTATAGACTCATGAGTTTTTCAATAAATATACAGGCTTTTATTAAGTATATAGCAATTATGTAATATACCCCGGTAGTACTAAAATATATTATCCAGACTACTGTAAGGACGATTGACATTCTTATGCCATTATGTTAAAAATAACATAACTCTATATCATTGAGGTGTAAGATGAAATTAGTGGTTATTGGACTAGGGCAATGTGGCGGCAGGATTGCTGATGAGTTCGCCCGGCTTAACGGTAGAGCCCGCAGCCGGCGTGGAATGACTATAATTACAGGTTGCTTTGCGGTCAATACGGATGCCGCCGATTTAAGCGGTTTATCCAGCATCAGTAATGACCATCGCCACCGAATCCTCATCGGCAGCCGCAAGACGGGCGGCCACGGTGTCGGCAAAATCAACGAGCTCGGCGCCGAGATAGCCAAAGAAGACGCCGATAAAATCATCGACGCCGTCAGGGCCACCAAGAGGTTCTTTGAAACTGATGCCTTCCTGCTTATCGCCGGGTCCGCGGGAGGCACCGGCTCCGGTGCTATTTCCGTGATAACACAGCACCTGAAAGAACGCTATATTGACAAACCTATCTGGAACCTGATTGTCCTCCCCTTCGAGCATGAAGAATCGACCGAGGAGAGGACCGTTTTCAACGTAGCCACCTGCCTCAAGTCATGCTATTCTATCGCCGATGCCGTCTTCCTCGTAGATAATCAAAGGTATGTGCGGAAAGACTCGTCCATCCAGAGCAACCTGTCTAAAATCAACAGCATGATAGCCGAGCCGTTTTATAACATGCTCTGCGCCGGCGAAGAGAAAAAGTCACGCTATATCGGGGCCAAGCTGCTCGATGCCGGTGACATTATTCAGACGGTGGTCGGCTGGACCGTTATCGGCTACGGCAAGACGCAGGCTCCGCTATTCAAGTGGCCTTCCGAGTGGAGAAGCGATTTCCGCAAGAAGGGCACGGAAATTCAGAAAGGCATCCAGGCCATGGACGAGGCCATCAGCGAGCTATCCCTCAAATGCAACCCCGCCGATTCGCGCCGCGCCCTGTACCTGGTCTCCGGTCCCGCCAAGGAAATGAACATGGACATGGTAAAGGAAATCGGCGACTACATGAGAGATATCGCCCCCGAGGCCATTATCAGGAACGGCGATTACCCCAGGGAGAGGGGCCTGATTGACGTTACCGTGCTCCTGTCCGAGCTAAGTGACGTAGAGAAGGTCAGGGACTACTATTTGAGGTCGACCGACCTTATTCCGGAGTTCAAGAAACGGCAGGAGGAGACCGAGGACAAGCTAAGAGCCCTTGATGATGTTTCTAAAGATATACCCTCTCTGCTGTAATTAAGACTAAATCTCACGTATTTGATGGGGGGCTGATGCCCCCCTTTCCTTTTTCCCCTACCTTCCCCCACCCCCTCGTTGGTTATCTTTTCCCAGCCATACCGCCCCGTATCATCTGCGGCTTAGCCCGTAGTTACTTAACCCCCTCCCCCTCCTGGTGGGGTAAAGGAGGCGGCGTATTCTTTTAATCATTCACGGCACTGGCCTCTTTACACAAAAGACACAATGAGCACTACTCTATTTGTAAATATTCCCCCTTCCTTTTCCAAAGGAAGGGGGCTAGGGGGATAGATTCACCAGAAAAACAGGCAGTGAGATAAAGATATTGAAAAAATTAAAACAGACAGCGTTCACGCACGAAAGAATCTTGGGAAACGCCGGGTTTTAGGGTATAATAGGGACTAAAGAAGATGGACTCACAGGTATTCTATCGTAAGTGGCGCCCCCAACTATTCTCCGAAGTAGCCGGGCAGGAGCATGTCACCCGGACCCTGCTCAATGCCCTGGCCAACGAGCGCGTCTCTCACGCCTACCTCTTTTGCGGGCCCCGCGGCACCGGCAAGACCAGCACCGCCCGCAACCTGGCCAAGGCGATCAACTGCCTTACCAACGGCAAGGGCGAGCCATGCAACACCTGCGCCATGTGCCAGGCCATAACCGGGGGCAGTGCCTTGGATGTCATCGAGGTGGACGCCGCCAGCAACCGCGGCATCGACGAAATGAGGGACCTCCGCGAGAAAGTCAACTACGCCCCCAATCAGGCGCGCCGTAAAATTTATATCATCGATGAAGTCCATATGCTCACCAAGGAATCCTCCAATGCCCTGCTCAAGACGCTGGAGGAGCCGCCTCCCCACGTTATCTTTATCCTGGCTACCACCGAAGCGCACAAACTCCTGCCCACCATTCTATCGCGGTGCCAGCGATTCGATTTCCACCGCCTTTCCCAGTCAGACATGCTCCCCCGGCTTTCACACATTTGCGAAAGTGAAGGCATCACCATCGAGACGGAGGCGCTTAAGCTCATCGCCAGGGCCGCCACCGGCAGCCTGCGCGACGCCGAAAATCTGCTTCAGCAGATGATGACCTATTACGGCAGCGAAATTACGCTCCAGCAGGCGCAGGCCCTACTCGGCTACTCCGGCGACCGCCGCGCCGGAGAACTTGTCAAAGACATCGTAAATAAAGACGTCGCCGGTGGCGTTGCCACCATCAATAACGTCAACAACGACGGACTCGACCTTCGCCAGTTTAACCGTGATGTGGTGGAGTACCTGCGGTTACTCCTCCTCGTCAAGACCGGCTCCAGCGAGTCCGTGGAACTCACCGCCGACGACATTAAAGAGCTCAAGGAAATAGCGGCCAATACTCCGCTTCCCCGGATACTTCAGGCCATCAAGCGCTTCAGCCAGCTCGAGATTGGACTGGACAACTATTCCACCCTGCCCCTGGAACTGGCGCTGGTCGATTGTACGCTGCCGGAAGCAGAAGAAAAGCGGGAAACAGTCCGCCAGCCTGCGCCGGAACCCCTCGCTAAAAAGCCGCCGACCAAAGCTGCCCCCCCACCCCCCGAACCTGAAATAGCCCGACCCGAAGAAAAAAAGACGCCTGCGCCCGAGCCGGAGCCGAAGGCGGAAGAACCTGTCGCCGTAGAAGAACCGGCCCCCGCACAGGAACCGGAACCCTCCACCGCCGTTGCCGATACCGCTGCCCCGGCATCCGGCAGTCCCATCGAACAGCTGCAATCGCAGTGGAGCAAAATGATCAACGAAGCGCCGGACAACATGGGTAAGACTCCTACCGCCGCCCTGCTCCGGAGCGCCAGGCCGTTATCCATCGAAGGCGATACCATAGAGATATCCTTTAAATATTCCTATCATAAAGAAAAAATGGACAACCTGGATAATCAAAAGACCGCGGAAAAAATAATAAGCAATTTTCTGGGGCGCTCCTGCAAAGTACGCTGTGTCTATGAACACGAAAACAACCACCTGGTAAAAGCGGCGTTAAACATGGGCGCCCAGCATGATAACGGGGAGGAAAGATGAACAAGCATATGCTACAGCAGGCCCAGAAACTCCAGGCGCAGCTACTAAAGGCGCAGGAAGAGCTGGCCAATCTTACCGTGGAGGCAAGCTCCGGCGGCGGCGCTGTAACCGTCGTGATGAACGGCCAGCAGCAGATACAATCGGTTAAAATATCGCCGGAGGTAGTCGACCCCGAAGATGTCGAGATGCTGGAAGACATGGTGCTGACCGCCGTCCGGGAAGCCAATGCCAAGGCGCAGGAACTGGCTGCCAAACAGCTGGGAGGACTCACCGGCGGCATGAAAATCCCGGGGCTGATGTAGAGAAGGAGAACCGGTATTGAAAAACGACCCCACCCCCGCCAGCGACGCCATCGGCAGGCTCGTGCAGGAGTTCAGCAAGCTGCCGGGCATCGGACCCAAGAGCGCCCAGCGCATCACCTTCTACCTCCTGCGCTCGACCGAGGAAGAGGCCAGGGCCCTCGCCGAGGCGCTCCTAGCGTTAAAACAGAAAATCAACCTCTGCTCTACGTGCTGCAACGTCACCGAATCCGACCCCTGCCCCATCTGCCGCAATCCGCAGCGCGATACCGGCCAGGTATGCATCGTGGAGCAGCCGCAGGATATAATCGCCCTGGAGCATACCGGCGTTTATAAAGGCCTCTACCACGTCCTCCACGGCGCCATCTCCCCCACCGAGGGCATCGGCGCCGACGATATCCGCATTCCGGAGCTGCTAAGCCGACTTCAAAACAACTCGGTGCAGGAGGTCATACTCGCCACCAATACCAACCTGGAAGGCGAGCAGACCGCCATGTACTTGAGCCGCGTCATCGCCCCGCTGCGCATAAAGGTTACCCGCCTCGCCCGCGGCCTCCCCTTCGGCACCGAGCTTGAGTACGCCGACGACGTTACCCTGACCCGCGCCATGGAGGGACGGCAGGAGTTTTAACTTACCCGAATATATTCCTGGGAGGTGAAATATGTCGCTGGTACCGGCTTTTGAAATCGGTGTCTGGAACGCCTGGATTTTCTCCGTCTTTACTTTTATCCATATCGGCCTGGTATCAATGGTGGTAAGAAAAGACATAGGCGAGAAAATGGACCACGGACAGGAAGAGCAGAAAAAGCTTTACACTGCATCTTTAATCTGGCTTATTATGATTCTATACTCTATCTTCCTGCCGTTAAAACTCGGTACAGCCTGGCTTTATACGGGCATCGCCATTTTTGTGGTAGGTACGTTATTCCTCACAATGTTTTTCAGGGACGTCGCGGCTACTCCTCAAGGCCAGCCTTTCACCTGTGGCTTCTATCGTTACTCAAGAAACCCCATGTACTTTGGTATGTTCCTGCAGTTTATCGGAACGGCCATCGCGGCGGCCTCATGGCTTTACCTGTTATTAACTCTGATAATAGTAGTCGCGATGTGGTTCGTCGTAATAGTAGAAGAACGTACCTGCCTTGAGAAATACGGCGATTCCTACCGCGACTACATGAACGGGACCAACAGGTGGATTGGTATTCCAAAAGCAGGTTGAAATGAACGATGCTAGAACCGCGTAGCTATCAGACCCGAATTATAATTATCCAGATGGTGATGTTTAAGAGATGTCTCCGGTACCGGCCTTTGACATAGGCCTCTGGAACGCCTGGTGGTTCATGTGCGTTTACCCGCTTCAGTGGCTGGCGGTGATTGTTGTCCCGAAACACGTTGCCGAAAGGACCAGCCATGCCCCGGAAATTATCCATAACCGAAAGGACAGGATTATGTCCTTTCTCACACAGGGATTCTGGATAGGCGCCACTCTCTATTCTATTTTCCTGCCTATGCAAACCGGGACGGCCTGGTTCTATGTCGGACTGGGTGTCTTTGTCATCGGGGTTAAAATACTCGTTTCCGCCACGCTTAGTGTCGCCCGGACCAAGACCGACGAGCCGTTTCACACGGGCATTTACCGCTTTTCCCGTCACCCGATGTACCTTTCGATGATTTTCGTCTACGCAGGGGTTAGTATCGCCGCCGCTTCCTGGCTGTTTTTGCTTATCACCATAATTACCTTTTTCCTGCAACGTTTTCAGATGATAAAGGAAGAACGGTACTGCCTCCGAAAATACGGCGACTCCTACCGCGAGTACATGGACAGGACGCCCCGCTGGCTTGGGATGCCGAAAACGGGGTAAAATAAACCATGTCGGAACCGCGTAACTATCAGACCGAAGCCATCGTCATTAAAAAGACGAAGCTGGGTGAGGCGGATTCCATCCTCACCTTCTTTACCCCCCGCCTCGGCAAAATCCAGGGCTTTGCCAGGAGCCTCCGCAAGCCCAAAAGCAAGATGGCGGGCCACCTTGAGCTCCTCACCCACAGCCAGGTATCCTTCGCGCGCGGCCGCAATATTGATACCATCACCGGCAGCCAGACCATTAACAGCTTTATGCCCCTCAAGAACGACCTCTGGCTGACCTCCTGCGGACTCTACGTCGCCGAGCTTGTTAATCAGTTCACTGCCGACCAGCAGGAAAATTATCCGCTCTTCCGGTTGATGCTGGATACTCTGGAAAGACTCTGCGGCGAAGACAATAAAGAGCTTATCCTCCGCTACTTCGAGCTCCACTTAATCGAGTCCGCCGGCTACCGTCCGCAGCTCCGCGAATGCGTTGCCTGCCACAGCGCCCTAGAACCCGCCACCAACTATTTCAGTCCGTCCGCCGGCGGCATGCTCTGTCCCGCCTGCAGCCTTAGCCAGCCCTATTCCTCACCCCTCTCCGTCAACGCGCAGAAAGTGCTGCGGCTCCTCCAGGGCAGCGACTACCCCCGGGCCAGCCGCGTTAAAATCGACCCGGAACTCGCCGCCGAGATTGAGAACGTCATCAGCGAATACCTCAAACACCTGCTGGAAAGAGAAGTAAAGTCGGCCGCCTGGCTGGACACTCTAAGAGGACAGCGACTCCAGTTTAAACAGGACGGCACTTAGTCCCCCCCCCCGCTGGTTATCTTTTCCCACCCATGCCACCCCTTATCATCCCCTGCTTATCCCGCGTGTTTTTCGCACCTCCAAAAGCGGGGCGTTTAGGAGAGGCAAAGCCCCTCTTCTAAATAATACCCCCTCTCCTGCGGGACGCCTTGTCAGGAGAGGGGGACAAAGGGGGTGAGGTTATTAATATCAATGCCATCCACCCCTTTACCATGACGTACATATAACATATAATAGTGATAACCCGGGCTGGAAATATTAATTTCAGCATTTCTATCACTAAAAAGCAGGTTGGATATGCCATCAAGATTAGACGATATAAACGAGCAGAGAAAACAAACATTGCAAAACCTGCGGGGTCGGGGCATCAACCCCTATCCTAATCGCTATCAGCATACTCACACCACGCAGGAAGCGATAGCGTACCTGGAGGAGATGGAATCCCGGGAGTCCGGGAGCCAGGGTTCCGGCGGGGAAAATAAGCCGGTCAGCGTCGCCGGGCGGATTACCGCCATCAGGAAGATGGGTAAGAGTTCCTTCCTCGATATCAGGGACGGCTCGGGTAAAATCCAGCTTCTCATGCAGAACGCCAAATTCAATGAAGAGCAACAGGAGCTTTTCAAAGACCTGGATATCGGCGATATCATCGGGGTCGAAGGCAAGCTGCTGCGTACACGCACCGGCGAGCCCACCATCCACGTCGGAAATTTTACCCTGCTGTCAAAATCGCTCCAGCCCCTGCCGGAAAAATGGCACGGATTGAGCGATACGGATACTCGCTATCGCCAGCGCTATGTCGACCTTATCGCCAACAGCGAGGTAAGAGAGGTCTTCAAGGTGCGCAGTCGGGTCATCGCCGCTATCAGGCAGTTCCTTGATAAACGCGGCTTCATCGAGGTAGAAACGCCGGTACTTCATTCGTCTGCCGGGGGCGCCCTGGCCGCGCCGTTCATTACCCACCACAATACGCTCGACGAGGATTTATACCTGCGTATCGCCCTCGAGCTTCACCTCAAGCGACTCGTCGTCGGCGGGTTCGATAAAATTTATGAAATCGGTCGCGTCTTCCGCAACGAGGGCATCTCCACCACCCACAGCCCGGAGTACACCCTGCTGGAGAGCTACGAGGCCTATGCCGATTATACTGACGTCATGGAAATGCAGGAGCAGATGATATATCAAGTCGCCCAACAGGTGCTGGGGACAGCCGAGATTAAGTACGGCGATAACACCATCGACCTCAAGCCGCCCTGGAAACGTATCACCCTGCGTGATGCCGTCAAGGAGTACAGCGGAATCGACTACGTAAATTACCCTACCGCCGACGGACTCCGCGAAAAGATGCGTTCTTCCAACATGCAAGTCGACCCCCAGAAAAACTGGGCCAAGCTGGTAGACGAGCTGCTCAAGACCCACGTCAGGCCCAAACTCATCCAGCCCACCATCGTTTACGATTATCCCGTCTCCATGTCGCCGCTGGCCAAGAATAAGCCCGGTAAAGATAGAGTGGTGGAACGCTTTCAGGCGGTCGCCGGGGGACTGGAAATAGATAACGCCTACAGCGAGCTCAACGACCCCCTTCTCCAGAGAGAACGCTTCGAGGAACAGATGAAGGACCGCCACGGGGAAGAAGAGGAACAGTGGACCATCGACGAGGACTACCTGATGGCCCTGGAGTACGGTATGCCCCCCGCCGGCGGCCTCGGCGTCGGCATCGACCGCCTGGTCATGCTCCTCACTAACCAGTCGTCCATCCGCGAGGTTATTTTATTCCCGCAGTTGAGGGAGAAACAGTAAAGGGGCGTCCAAGAGGGGCGAAGCCCCTCTTCCCAAACACCTCCCCCTCTCCTTGATAGGAGAGGGGGACCAAGGGGGTGAGGTAGATATATTATGTTAGACATCAAATATATTCGTGAAAACCCGGAAATCGTGCGGCAGGCCGTGGCCAACCGCCACGACAGCGCCCCGATTGATGAAATCATAAAGCTTGACACGCAGCGTCGCCAGAAGGTCGGCGAGCTGGACAACCTCCGGCAGGAAAGAAAAGCCATCTCCAAAGAAAGGGAGAAAGCCCAGGAAAGAGGCCGCGCCCTCCGCGCCGAGATACAAAATCTTGAAGAAGAAGTCCGCCGACTCGACGAACAGCTTGAAGAACTGCTCCTGCAGGTGCCCAACATCCCCCAGCCCGATGTCCCCCTTGGTAAGGACGATAGCGATAACGTCACCATACGCACCTGGGGCGAACCAAGAAAGCTCGCCTTCGAGGCCCTTCCCCACTGGCAACTGGGTGAAAACCTCGGCATTATCGACTTCGAGCGCGGGGTAAAAATATCCGGCAGCCGCTTCTACGTGCTTAAAGGACTTGGCGCCCGTTTGCAGAGGGCCCTCATCACCTTCATGCTCGACCTTCATACCGGAGAGCACGGCTACCAAGAAATATATCCGCCCTATATGGTCAAGAAGGAATGCATGTTCGGCGCCGGCCAGCTGCCCAAGTTTACCGAAAATATCTATCATGACGTCGAGGACGACCTCTGGTTCGTGGGCACCGCCGAAATACCGCTGACCAACCTGCACCGTGACGAAATTCTTCCCCGTGAAGACCTGCCCCTGCATTACGTGGCCTATACCGCCTGCTTCCGCCGCGAAAAAATGTCCGCCGGCAAGGATACCCGGGGCATCAAGCGCGGCCACCAGTTCGATAAAGTGGAGCTTTACAAGTTCTGCGAGCCGGAAAAGTCCAACGATGAACTGGAGAAGCTGACCAGCGACGCCGAGGAAGTCTGCCGGAAGCTGGGGCTACCCTATCGCGTGCGGGCGCTCTGCACCGGCGACCTCGGTTTTACCTCCACCAGGTCATACGATATCGATGTCTGGGCCCCCGGCTGCCAGGAATGGCTGGAGGTCAGCTCATGCTCCAACTGCGGCGATTTTCAGGCGCGGCGCGCCAACGTGCGCTACCGCCCCGCCCCGGACGCCAAGCCCCAGTTTGTCCACACCCTTAACGGCTCCGGGCTCGCCCTCCCCAGGATTATGATTGCCGTCATGGAGAACTACCAGCAGGCCGATGGCGCCATCGCCGTGCCGGCGGTATTGCAGGACTTTATCGGGATAAAGGTCATAAAAAGCTGAAAAAACCGGAACCATCCGGAATCACCTGCTACGGTACTTGACACGATGCGTTTTTTCGGATATTATACCTAGAAATTCTAGGTTAAACATAAAGGAGGGATTCTAATATGCGTGCAATGGCAGTTATTGTGGTGATTCTCGGGTTGGCCAGCCTCGTCTTCGGTATTTTGTTTGTCACCCAGGCCGCTTCTGCGGAGCAGGAGGTCGCCGACTCCATAGCCCCGCTCCCACTGGCTCAATTAGACGCCACATACGATGCGGTTACAGCCCAGTATGTCCAGGCGAGAGCGGCAGGGGCAGGAACTACACCAAATCCTGATTATAACGCCCTGTATGGAAATAAGGTAGGACTGGGACTGGCCAGATCTAATGTCGGCATGGCCAGCGCCGTCAGGCTCAACGGTATTATAGATATAATACTGGGTCTGGGCGTGATACTTGCCGGTCTGGCTATGCTCCGGAAAGAGGCTTAAGACTTAACAAAATTTTATTGACTGCACCGAACGCTGAAACATAATATTGTCTCCTGAAGTCTCATTGATGAAGCGAGGCTCATGATCTCTATGCTATCGATTTTACGGGTTATGAGCCTCTTTTATATTTAGAGAAATACATGCGTTATGCCTGTAAAATCATTCTTCTCGCATCCCGCTCCGTTCTAATTATAAGCCAATAAAATAAGGAGTTATTCAATGGAAACAAAAGAATACGAGGTGGTCATCAAACTCATCGGCAACCAGAATCCCTGTCATTCCGGCCATAAAATCGGGGACGAATGGGTGTTCAACTACATGACTCCGCCGGGCATGTGCAGTCTGGCCTTTAACGCGATTTATCCCCTGGCCCTGGCGCTCCAGTTCGGGGCGACATTCCCCTGGCAGGACGACCCCGATGTCGTTCAGGCGTCCTGCCCCGACGGCGAGGTCAACAATATCTTCGAGCTGAAACGCAGACCCAGAGAGTAGCGAGAACCTCTTTTATTAGGCATAATAAAAATGAGGGTCAGCCTGAAATTAATATGGGTGTCAGCCTGCTGTTTGCCTTCAGGACTTTTGGGCTACACTAATATTGTAGGAAGCCCTTTGCCATCACCGCTCCCTTCAATAACCTGAATGTGACAGGGTAACGAAGTGATAACGGAAGATGCCGTAGAGACAAATTTAATAGTGACGGAACCGATGGAAGAGCCGGATGGATACTGCTCGGAGTGCCGCAGCATTACCTTCTTCATGTGCGATAAGAAACTCGGCTACTACAAGCAGTGCCCCAACTGCGGCAATATCGAGTATCTCAACCGGAGATTCTTAAGGTTCGACCGTCAGTCCCGGCAGTGGAGATAATCCCGCAAAGCCCCCCCACTTAAGGCTGCCTGACGTTTTTGCTTTAGCCCCTCCACCCCTGCCGCCCACCTTGTGTGAACGGTCACTTATGGGGTAAAATCGGAAAACCGGAGGGGTGTCCGAGCGGCCTATGGTGACGGTCTTGAAAACCGTTGTTGGTGCAAGCCAACCGCGGGTTCGAATCCCGCCCCCTCCGCCAGCCTGTCTTAGATATCTTTTCCCACCCTGACCACCCAGTATCATCTACGGCTTAGCCCGTTAGTTACTACTCCTCCACCCTCACCTTGTTCAGCATCACGAAGCCCATCGGGTTGAGGTCGTAGCCCTGCACGTAAGGCTTCACCAGTACGTAGTTCCGCCCGAACCACAGCGGCAGGCAGGCCGCGTCATCCACCAGCAGCTGCTCCGCCTGCCGGTAAAGCTCCAGGCTCTTCTCGCCATCCGGCTCCACCGCCGCCTTTTCCAGAATGGCGTCCACCTCCGGATTTGAATACCCGGTGAAGTTGTTTTCCGCCCCCGTGTGGAACAGCACGTCTAGGAAGTCCTGCGGGTGCGGGTAGTCCGCTATCCACCCCATGATAAGCATCTCGTCCTTCTCTTCCTTGAGGTTGTACATGAAGTACTCCGGCTCCAGCACGCGTACCGTCACCTCCACTCCCAGGTTCTCCCGCCACTGGGTAACGATAGCCTCCAGGGAAGAAGATATCAGCCCCCCGTAGCCGGAGGTGGTCAGCGTGATTGGCGGCAAATTTGATGCATCGCCGTACCCGGAAAG
>Ga0315551_10002395_pt1 | contig 13721 bp, 14 predicted proteins | sample SalMarSW160290MG_FD_203678 | JGI IMG/M metagenome (GOLD analysis project Ga0315551, IMG submission 203678) | Salt marsh sediment microbial communities from the Plum Island Ecosystem LTER, Massachusetts, United States - Salt Marsh Sediment SW1602-90 ... | reverse complement strand
CGTGCATGGCCCTCGCCGCCGCCTGGATCGCGATTTTGTCGAAGTAAGCCGGGCCTCTTCCTTCCCCGAAGCGGCGTCGGTACCGATGGTGGGCGGACTGACCGCGATCGCCCGCAGCCCCTTCCGCGGGTTGATCGGTCGCGGAAAAGGCGAAAACCAGCGGCAGAATACCAATCAGTTCGAAACGACGACTCGTTGGCGCTGTTCGCCCAGTCCCTCGACGCCCAGGACCACTTCGTCGCCTGGTTTCAGGTAGGTCGGTGGTTTCTGACCCAAACCGACCCCCGGCGGTGTGCCGGTCGAGATGATGTCGCCGGTCTGCCAGCTCATGAACCGACTCAGGTAGCCGACCAGATGGGCGACGCCGAACACCATGGTCGCGGTGCTTCCGTCCTGGTAGCGCCTGCCGTTGACGTCGAGCCACAGGCGGAGGTTCTGTGGATCGGGAACCTCGTCGGCGGTGACCAAATAGGGACCAATGGGGCCGAAGCTGTCGGCGCTCTTTCCCTTCACCCATTGACCACACTGTTCGAGCTGGAAGGTGCGTTCGCTGAGGTCGTTGACCACGCAATAGCCGGCGACATAAGCGAGCGCATCGGCCTCGTCCACGTACTTGGCGGGCTTGCCGATGACCACGCCGAGCTCGACCTCCCAGTCGGTCTTGGTGGAGCCGCGCGGTATCACGATGGGATCGTTGGGGCCGCTGATGGCGCTGGTCGCTTTCATGAACAGGACCGGTTCGTCCGGGACTTGCTGGCCGGATTCCTTGGCATGGTCGGAGTAGTTGAGCCCGATACACATGAACTTTCCCGCCCCGGCGACACAGGGACCGAGACGCGGGTTGCCGCTGACCTCCGGCAAGGCCACGGTATCCAGGCGGCGTAACCGGTCAAGGGTTTCAGGAAGAAGGGTCGCGCCGCCGATATCCTCGACCTCGCCGGAGAGATCGCGGATCCGGCCGTCGGCGTCCAAAAGTCCCGGCTTTTCCCCTCCCGCCGGTCCATAACGCAGCAGTTTCATTGCCGTCTTCCCTCGCTCCTGGATCACATGGTCCAGCCGCCGTCGATCACATGGACCGCGCCGGTGGTATAGGCCGCCTCGTCGGAAGCCAGATAGACGCAGAGGGCGGCAACTTCCTCGGGCTCGCCGATCCGCCCCATGGGCTGGCGGGCGATGAAATTCTTCAGGGCAGCTTTCGGATCCGGAGCGCTGTTCACCCGCGCTTCCCAGGACGGGCTGCGGATGGTGCCCGGACAGATGGCGTTGCAGCGGATTCCCTTGGTGACGAAATCCGCCGCCACGGACCGGGTCATCCCCACGACCGCCGCCTTGGTGGCGCAGTATGCGAACCGGCCGGGAACACCGGTCATGCTTCCCGCCACCGACGACATGTTGATGATACTGCCGCCGCCGGCCTCCGTCATCGCCGGCAAGACCGCCCGGATCATCCGGTACATCCCCCGCACGTTCAGATCGAACGAGAAATCGAAAACCTCTTCGGCGCAATCGAGAATCGTGCCTTGATCAACGAAGCCGGCACAGTTGAACAGCACGTCGAGTGTCCCGGCCGCGGCGACGGTCGCGAGAATCGCGTCCCCATCGGTCACGTCGAGTAGGCGGGTTTCGACGCGCGGATCTTCTTTTGCGAGTAGAGCCAGTCCGTCACCGTCGATGTCGGTGGCGATGACCTGAGCGCCCTCGCGGGCGAACGCCTGCGCCGTGGCTCGTCCTATTCCCGCTGCGGCCGCGGTAACGAGCGCTTTTTTTCCCTTCAGCCGGTCTGTCATATCGGCCTCGTTCCCTTGTTCATTGCCTGTTGCCGGTACCCGACGCCATCCCCATCCCTACGTCAGGGCATGAAGAACCCACCATTGACGTCGATGATCTGGCCGGTGACGTATGCGCTCATGCTGTCGGAGGCGAGGAAGAGGAAGGCGCCGGCGCAATCCTCGCCGGTGCCAAGGCGCCCCATGGGAATCGCTTTCTCCCAGCCCTCGATCGCCTCCTTGGGCGTGTCCTTGTGGAAGGGGCTGAAAATCACCCCCGGAGCGACGCAGTTCACCCGAATGTGGTCCGCGACCAGTTCCTTCGCCAACGCCCGGGTCATGTTGTGGATGAAAGCCTTGGAACTGGCATAGACGCCGGCGCCGATGCCACCGGCGTTGCGCGCCGCGATCGAGCCGGTGTTGATGATGTTGCCGTGCCCCTGATTTCGAAAGTGCGGGATGGCGGCTCGGCAAGCCATCACCACCGAGCGCGCGTTGAGCGCCAGGATTTCGTCGAACAGTTCGTCGGTGAAGTCGGGCGTCTCGGCACGGCGAACCAGCCCGCCGGCATTGTTGACGAGAATGTCCAAACCGCCGAGACCGGCGATCGCATCCTTCACCAGGCGATCGACCTCCGCCGATTTCCGCACGTCGGCGCAGAACAACTCGGCGGAACCGCCGCCGTCGCGAATGTCGGCGACGACCTGTTCGGCGTCGCCTCGGTTGGAACCATAGTGAACGCCGACACGCGCGCCGCATTGAGAGAACGCCTTTGCGGCGGCGGCGCCGATGCCTGTCGACGAACCGGTGACGAGGACTCGTTTGCCCTCGAGGTCGTTAAGGAATGCCATGTCTTTTGATCTCCGCGTGGACGATGACCGCCGGATTTTGCCGCGCCTAGAGGGACTGCCGGTTCTTTGTCGGCAGACCGTGTTGACGCATCAGCTCCAAATAATCTTCCCGCGGCGGCAGGAACACGTCGATGCCGCGGAAACCGGTCGTCGTCTTGCCCCCATGCATGACATTCGCGGGATGGATGCAGACGTCTCCCGCCTTGAGCAGAAAACGCTCGTCGCCGACGATGTGTTCTTCGGACCCTTCGAGGATGATCAGAATTTGTTCGGCCTCATGGCTGTGCAACGGGAAGGTCGCGCCCGGCGGGTTGGTGATGAAACTGAACAAGCCGCGGTCGCTGGCGATGAAGCGGGTCGAGGAAACTGCGGTCAGCGGAATCAGCGGGATGCTCTCCACGGTGTAAACATATTTGGACTTCTCGACCTGCTTGAAGTCGTCGAGGTTGAAATCCGCTTCCTGATATGCGGGAGCAACGGTCATTGTATTCTCCTTTTCCTTTGGACGGGTCGAGTTGGCTTAGAACAGCTTGAAGCGGTCACCGGCGAACTCGGGTTGCACGCTCACGGTCGAGAACTTGCGGTCCTCTTCCTCACGGATCGCGGCCATCATCCAGATGAAACCGATCTTGGTGCCCGGCGTCGCCACGTTGTAATGGTAGCCCCGCTTGACGGCGACGGCATCGCCCTCCCACACGGGCTCAACCATGTCCATCGCCTTGGGGTCCGTGTAGTTGAGGTGGAGGCCGAAGTTGGGTTCGGGCATGTCGACGTACAGGTAAATCTCTTCCTTCCACTCATCGTGCTGGTGCGGCGGCCAGCTGGTCCAGTTGCCGTCCTCGCTAAAGGTCACGCCACACAAAACCCGCGCGGCTTGGACATTGTCCTCGCCGACCACCGTGTGAAGCTTGCGCGAGTAGGGTGGAAAACCGGCGTCCTTTGCCTTTTCCGGGTCCTTCTTGATGTCTTCGAAGCGAACCAGCTGCACGGGGTACTTCTTGCTCGACGGCGCCGCCGCTTCGACCACATCGAACTTGCCGGACGATGACAGCCTGCACCGGCTTTCGCGGGGGACATAGAGGGCGTCATATTTGCCCAGGGTGTAGGTTTCGTTTCCGACCAGGATCTCGCCGGTTCCTCCGGCGCAGAAGAAGGCGATCTCCTCTTCACCGGTGTCGACCTCGACGGCGTCGCCGTCGACCACGGTCCGGCCGTAGCGTAAGAAATCGAGGCCGCTGTTGGTCTGGTCGATGATCCGCTTGCGTCCCTTCACCCGATGGGTGCCGCGAAACATCGAGCAGTCGGCCCGCGCTTGCGTCGATTGTTGGTTCATGTCGCTTCTCCTTTTCGTTCCTTGCCGGCGAACCGGGGACCCGTAAGTGGCCGAAGCCTTAGTTGGCCAGCCAACCACCGTCCACGAATATCACCTGCCCGTTGATGTAATTCGATGCGTCGGAGGCCAAGAACACGGCGACGCCGGCGAACTCTTCCGGTTCAGCCCACCGCCCCATTGGAATGCGGCTGGTGATCTGGCCATAGCGTTCCTTGTCTTCGCGCAAGGCCTCGGTCAGTTCCGTTTTTACCCAGCCAGGACCGATGGCGTTGACGCAGATACCCCGTTCCGCCCAGGCGTTGCACATGGATTTGGTCAGCAGGGTCAGGCCTCCCTTGCTGGCGGCGTAGGCGGGAACGTTCTTGCCGCCCTGAACCGCGATCAGTGACGAGGTGTTGACGATCTTCCCCTTTGTGCCGTTGGCGATCATTACCCGCGCCACGGCCTGGGCGAGGAGGAAGGGCGCCGTCAGGTTGACCTGGATAACCTCGTCCCATTTGTCCTTCGGAAAGTCCTCGACCGGAGCCCGATGGATTGTGCCCGCGTTGTTGAACAGGAAATCGATGGCGCCGAACGCATCGACCGCCCGTTCGACCAGTGCCTGTATGCTGTCGGCCTCGCGCATGTCCACTTGCAAAGGGATTGCCCGCCCGCCACCGCCCAAGGTGATTTCCTCGGCTGCGGCGGTGAGGCGTTCCAGGTTGCGTCCGGCGATCATGACGTCGGCGCCGGCCTGGGCAAGTCCCATCGCCATGGCCTTGCCGATCCCGGCGCCGCCACCGGTGACGATGCCGCTTTTCCCTTCCAGGCTGAACTGGTTCAGAACCATGACTTCCTCTCTTCCACGCTTTTCCCGAGTGCCGCGCTTCCGTAGTCGGTCCGGCCGCTCCGATCCTCGCCGTTCGCGCCGCTGGCCAACGTGCCCGAGATTTTCCGGGAGTGCCGCAGAACCATCTCGATCTCCCGCTCGATCCCCCGATCGCTCTCCAGGTAGGACGGGAACGTGCAGCTGAGGGCGCCGATCACGTCTCCGCCGATGCCGATGACGGGCGCGGCGGCGCACATCAGGCCACGGGTGATCTCCTGGCGATCGATGGCGTATCCGCGACCGCGGATAAGAGAAAGTTGTTCGCGAAATTTGCCGGGATCGGTGATCGTGTTGGGGGTCATGGCTTCCAGCGGGCCGGCCAGGATCTCCTCGATCTCGGCGGGCGTCGCGTGGGCCAGGAGAACCTTGCCCATGGCGGTGCAATGGAGCGGGAAGTCCTTGCCGATCTCGGAGAACAGCTTGATCCCGAAATCCCGGGATTCACATTTGTCGACATAGACGCCAACCTTGCCGTTGCGGATGCCCAAATGGGCGACGTGCCCGGACTCCTTGTGCAAAGCCATGATGAAGGGGTGTGCGTAGTCCCGCAGATTGAAATTCATCATCACTTCGGAACCCAGCCGGGCGAGTTTGAGGCTGCCGCGATAGCGGGAGGTTTCGGCGTCAAAGGTGAGAATTTCCAAGTCGACCAGCTCCTTGAGCAGGCGATGTGCGCTGGCCTTGGGAATACCGGTTCGCGCGACGATCTTGGCAAACGGCTGGCCGGTGCCCTGATGCACAACCACCGCCTCGATCAATTTGAAGACTTTTCCGACGGAACTCATGCTGTCCCCTACTCGCTCGCCATCTGCCTGGGCCGGCCGTCGTCCAAGGGCTTGAAGGCAGCGCCCGACGGCCGGCCGCGTTTGAAGGTCCGCCGCACCATCTGCACGCTGAAGACCACGGAATACCCCACCATGATCGCGCCGCTGACGGGCATCGCGGCGTACCACAGCGGCCGTGGCAGGGAGAGGATCGGCGACACGTCCCCTGCGGCGATGGTGAGTTCGAGGCTGTAGTAAGTGAAAAGCGTGATGAACACCGCCGAGGCGATCTCCACGGCGGCGCCGAGTACCCATCCGTAGCGCAGCCGCTCGACCCTTTCGAGAATTGTCTCGATCCGGAAATGGGCATTCTCCCGCCATAGCGCGGCGGCGCCGACGAACACGAGCCAGCCCATCAGAAACTCCACCGCCTCGTCCGACCAGCTCAGCTTGGCGATCGGCCAGAAGCGGATCAGGACGACTCCGGAGAGGATGGCCATCAGGGCGATGAAGGAGAGAATGCAAGTCCATCGCATGCCCGCTCCTAGAATTCGATCGACCTGCCCAAGCCAACTCATCGTTGTATCCATCCCTCCTCGCTTAATCCGGCATCAGCAAATTGGGCACCCAGAGGGACACCTCGGGCACGAAACTGATGACCAGGAGGACGGCGAAAATCCCCAGCAGATAGGGGATCAATTCGATGCTCAGCCTTCCGACGGGTACGCCGCTGATGCTGGAGACCGCATACAGGCTCATGCCGACCGGCGGCGTCAGCAGGCCGAGCATGGAGCACAGAATCATGATCACGCCAAACTGGACCGGATCGACTCCGAACCGGGCGATCAGCGGCATGAAAACCGGAATGGTGATCACCAAGACGGCAATCCCCTCGAGGAAACATCCGAGAACGATCAGTACGAAGATGACGATCAAAAGCAGGGCCGTGCGCGATGTCGTGAACTCGGTCAGTCCGGCAATCACCTGCTCGGGAATGCTCTCGAGAACCATCATCCAACCAAAAAAACCGGCAGCGGCGATGATGAAGAGCACTTTCACGCTCTGCTCGATGGTGTTCCAGAAGATCTTCGGCAGGTCGGCCAGCGCAATCTCACGATAGACGAAGCCGCCGATGATGAAGGCGTAGATCGAAGCGACAACCGCCGCTTCGGTCGGCGTGAAAAGGCCGCCGAGGATGCCGCCGATGATGATCGCCGGCATGAACAGGGCGAGGCCAGCCTCCTTGAACGACATCAGCAAGAACCGCAACGATGCCCGCTCCCGCATCGGAAAGTTGCGGCGTTTGGAAACGAAATAGACTCCCACCATCATCGCCAGCCCCATCAGCGCGCCGGGCACGAAACCGGCGAGGAACAGCTTGCCGATGGAAACTCCGGTGATGCTGCCGTAGATGACGAAGGGGATGCTCGGCGGCACCACGGGACCGATGGTCGAGGACGCCGCGGTGATCGCGGCACTGAATTCACGGGGATAGCCGTTCTTGGTCATCGCCTCCATCTCGACCAGTCCGAGGCCCGCGGCGTCGGCGACCGCGGCGCCGGACATGCCGGAGAAGATCATCGAGGCGACGACGTTGACGTGGCCGAGGCCGCCGCGCAGATGCCCAACCAACGCGAGCGCGAAACCGAACACGCGGCGGGTGATGCCGCCGGTGTTCATGAGATTTCCGGCGAGGATGAAGAAGGGGATGGCGAGCAAGGTAAACCCGGTGGTCGCCGAGTACATGCGCTGCGCCATGATCGGAAGTGCGATGGACTCGCCCAGGAGCACGAAGGTAACGAGGGCCGTGAGGCCCATGGCCACCGCGATTGGCACTCCAAGCAGCACCAGACCGATCAATCCAATGAAGATCGCCATCGTCAACATGGTCCGGACCCGTTCTTCGATCCCCGCCCGAAATCCGTCGGACGCCTACTTGGTCCGCTCGGCTTCGACCATCTTCATGAAGGTGTCGAAGTTTTCCTGGCCCGCGTATTCGGCGATCCGCACGTAAGCCGGCTCCATCTTGGCGCGGAACTCGGCGCGGTCGGGGTAGGTCACCTGCATGCCCTTTTCCTTCAGCTTTTCGGCCAGGCCCGCTTCCTCTGCGACCATGGTGTCGCGGAACCACTGCCCGGCCTTTTTGCTCTCCTCGCGAACGATGACCTGCTGTTCGGGGGTGAGCTCGTCCCATGCCTTCTTGCTCATCACGTGGACCATGGAGTTGTACACGTGTTGCGTCATCGCGAGATAAGGTTGAACTTCATAGAGCTTGTAGTGGTAGATGACCGCCAGCGGGTTTTCCTGGCCGTCGACAACGTGTTGCTTCAGCGCCATTGGAAGTTCGTTGAAGGCGATCTTGGTGACTATCGCGCCGGACGCTTCCATCGCCGCCTGCAACTGCAGCTCGGGCGGCGTCCGCATTTTGAGGCCCTTCATGTCGGCCGGGCTGTTGATGGGGTGCTTGCCGTTGGTGACGTTGCGGAAACCCCACTCCCAATTCGACAGCAAAACGAGGCCCTGCTCCTCCAGCCGCGGACCGATCCACTCCATGAACGGACCGTCGAGGACCCGCCAGGCATGCTCGTAGTCGTCGAAGGCGAACGGCGTCATTACCGCGGCGAAGGCTTTGTCGTATTTGTCGAGCGCCCCCTGTGTCGGCAGGCTCATGTCCAGGGTGCCTTGAATGTTCTGCTCGAGCATCTCCGGCGGACTGCCGAGTTTCTGAGCCGGATAGATCTTGACCGTGACCTCGCCGTTGGTCCGCTTCGCCACGGCCTCGGCGAACATCTCGGTCGCCTTGTGGCCAGGATGGGTCTCCGGCGCGTAGTGGCCGAGCTTCAACTCCACGGCCTGAGCCGCGAAGGCCGTCATCGCTATCAACGAAGCCGCTCCCAAAGTCGCTACGACGTTTCCAGGTTTCATCGCATTTTCTCCTGTTTGCCGATTGACTTGAAAGAACGTCCCGGAAGCTCCCTGGTCGTTTTAGCAAAGAGCCCGAAGCCCCTCCCACGCCAATCCCAACAACCAAAATTGGACTGTTCCATAATTGGAACTTAGTTTCATTTTATTAATTTTGCTCCGTGCGGCAACACCCGTCAAGGCGAAAAGGTGTCTCCGCTAACTCCGCGGAAGTTGAACTTGTTTCCATATTTGGAACTTCGCGACCCTGCCATGCGGATTCGGGATCCGGCGGGACATCGTCACGATGGGGTTTTGCAGCGCTTCGGCGGACACGGCATGTCCGTGTCAGCGGCCGGCAAGATCCTACGTGGCGCCGGCCCGAACCGCCTGCGTTGGCGACCTTGCCGGTCGCCCGCTACCCTGTCCGCCGGTTTACCGGGAGGGCGCCGGTGAATCCCACCACTTCGAGAGGTGGCCGCTCAGGATGCGTTCGGGCACGTCCTCGTAGTGCGAGACGTCGTTGAACAGCATCAACCGGGCACGGACCGGGTCCTTGAAGTCGAGAATGTTGAGACAGCACGGATGCTGATCGAGCCGGTCGCGATAGCCGCGGGCGTCGACGCCGAGCAAGCTCGAGATCAGCAGCCGGATGGTCGCCTTGTGGGAAACAACGAGCACCGCCTCGTCCTCGTGCCTGACGACGATCTCGCGGATCACCGGCAGCGACCGCGCCAGCACATTGAGGCCGGACTCGCCACCCTCCGGCGCGAAGGTGAAGGGATCCTCCTCCCACGCCGCATACTCCTCCGCGAACGCCACCTCCACTTCCGCGCGGGTCATGCCTTCCCAGCGGCCGTGACTGATCTCCCGCAAGCCGTCCACGGTCTCGGGCACGATTCCGAGGGATGCGACCGCCAGGGTCGCCGTCTCGACGGTGCGTTGCATCGGGCTGCAATAGACCGCCGACAGCTTTTCGCGGGCCAGCCGCCCGGCCAGGCCCCGCGCCTGTCCGCGGCCCTCGTCGGAGAGCTCGACGTCCGTCGAACCGGCGAACCGATCCTCGGCGGACAACACCGTCGCGCCGTGGCGAACAAGAAAAACACGTGTGGTCATGGTCCCTCGCTTTCGGTCCGTAGCGGTTCGGCTCTCGGCCATCAGGCCATTCGAACATTTTCTCAATCGTCGTCGCTGGCCCAGCCCTTTGCACGCTCGACCGCCTTCAACCAGCGGCTTTGCAATCCATTGCGGGTCGCGTCGTCCATCGACGGCGCGTAGCGCCGCGAAAGCTGCCATTTTTTCGCAAGTTCTTCGCGGCTCTTCCAAAAGCCCGTCGCAAGTCCGGCAAGGTAGGCGGCGCCGAGAGCGGTCGTTTCGGACACCTTCGGCACTTCCACCGGGACACCGAGGATGTCGGACTGAAACTGCATGAGGAAGCTGTTGGCCGAGGCGCCCCCGTCACAGCGCAACTCCTTCAGGGAGATGCCGGAGTCGCGCTCCATCGCCTCGACGACATCGCGCGTCTGATAGCACATGCTCTCCAGTACGGCGCGCGCGAGATGGGCGCGGGTCGTGCCACGGGTCGCGCCGAGGAGCGTACCACGCGCATAAGCATCCCAATGGGGGGCGCCGAGGCCGACGAGAGCCGGCACGAAGTAGACCCCTTCGTTGCTGTTGAGGGAGCGGGCGAGCGCCTCCGTTTCGGACGCCTTCTTGATGATCCGCAAGCCGTCCCGCAACCATTGCACGCCGGCGCCAGTAATAAAAATGGCGCCTTCGAGGGCGTACTCGACGGGATCGTCTCCGACACCCCAGGCGATCGTCGTCAGCAGCTTCTCCTTACTGTGGACCGCCTCGTTGCCGGTGTTCATCAACACGAACGAGCCGGTCCCATAGGTGTTCTTGGCGAGGCCCGCGCTGTAGCAGGCCTGCCCGAACAACGCGGCTTGCTGGTCGCCGGCGATGCCCGAGACCGGAATATCCCGCGTGCCGAAGAACTTGCCGGCGTCGGTGTGACCGTAGACGCAGGATGATGGCTTGACCTCGGGAAGAATTGCCCTCGGGATGTCCATCAGTTCCAGCAATTCGGCATCCCAGTCGAGCTCGAAGATATTGTACAACAATGTCCGCGAGGCGTTGGAATAGTCGGTGACGTGCGCCGTCCCGCCGGTGAGGTGCCAAACCAGCCACGAGTCGATCGTTCCGAACGCGATCTCGCCGTTCTCCGCCCGTTGGCGAAGTCCCGGGACATTGTCGAGCATCCACTTCACCTTGGTGGCGGAGAAGTACGCGTCGATCACCAGACCGGTTTTCTCGCGTACCATGTCCTCCAGGCCGCGCGATTTCAGCTCGTCGCAAAAAGCCGCCGTCCGCCGGTCCTGCCAGACGATGGCATGGTGAACCGGCCGACCGGTTTTCCGATCCCATAGGACCGTCGTTTCCCGCTGGTTGGTGATGCCGATGGCGTTGACGTCGGTGGCGCTGATCCCCGAATTCTCCAACGCTTCGTCGATAACCGACAAGGTCACGCGCCAAATCTCATCGGCATCGTGCTCGACCCAACCCGGTCGCGGAAAGTGCTGGGTAAACTCCGAATAGGCGCGCCCCCGCACGCCGCCCCCATGATCGAAAATGAGAACGGTGGAGCCGGTCGTGCCCTGATCGATCGAAAGGACGAACTCCTCAGCCATGCGGGTCTCCTCCGATTATTTGTGCCGCGTCTTTCCGTTGCCGCGGCGCGTATGCCTTGGCCCGCGCCCCAACCTGAAAAAAACTGAAGGCTTCGGGCACGAGGATCCGATGCACCTCCAGTGTATTCGGTTCCCTTGCCACGCGCACCCTCCGAGGCGCCATACGAATGCCTAGTCGAAAAGCGACGAAAATTTCCCGGATCGACCGGCGAATCGGCGGATTATCCCTCGTGGTTTGGCCCGATTTCGGTTCTCCGGTTGTGATCGGCAAGTGTCCAAAACAACACACAGCCTTCCGACAGCGAGGCGTGCCGTAGCGGCGGGCAAACACCGACGTCGTCCACTTCGATGGACCACCGGACAACGCTACCGGCAGCAGAGTGCCGGCTCGCGGCGACCGTGACGTATTCACTGTAGCGTGTTGATATAATGGCGCGCCCGGGAGGACTCGAACCCCCAACCTCCTGATCCGTAGTCAGACGCTCTATCCAATTGAGCTACGGGCGCAATGGCCGGCCATCGGGTCGGTACCGGCGGAGGGAGCGCCGAAACTAGCCTACGCCAGCACCCATGGCAAGGACGTCTGCACGGGCTTTGGGGGCTCTACAAAACGGTTATTGTTCCGTTAACCGCCTTTAGTCTAGTATTCCCGTCGACGCAGGCGAATAAGCGATTTACTTATCCCGAAATAGTTGTCATCGTGCGTCATTCTCTCCCCGCAGTCAAAGGCCGACTCGCGAAATGATATATTTGAGAATCCCGACCGTCACTCTCGGAGCCATGCTCCTTCTTTCGGCGTGCGCCTTCGAAGACACCCTTTGGCCCTCCGCTCCGGCGGAAGAGGCGGATCAGACCCCGTACACCGGAGGCACCGCAGCCGCAGCCCCGGCAACGGCCCCGGCGTCGACGATGGCGACGGCGCCGACGATGGCAACATCGTCGACGATGGCGACATCGGCGATAGCCCCGCCGGCGCCGGGAACGGGCGTCGCGCCACCATCACTGGGAACCTCCAGTTTCGTGCCGCCCGGCGTGACCACCGGCTCGCCGACCGGCACTTTCGTCGGCCAGAAGGTGGTCGAGCTGCGCCAGGAGCTGGAGCGGCTGCAGAACGCGGTGATCACCCACAACGAGCAGCTCCAGTCGATGCGCGGACAGGTGGTCGAGGATTCGCAGCGCTACCACGGCAACGTCGCCGCCATCAACACCCGGCTGCAAGTGGGCACCACCCCGGGCAACCCGATTCTGGTCCAGCAGTTCAACGCCGCCAAGGCCGACCTCGAGCGGCTGTCCGCCTCCATTGGCGAGATGAACAAGCTGAGCACCGCGGTGGCCGGCGATTCGACCATGGCGTCGTTTCTCGCCGAATCGACCCGCGCCACGTTCCGCGTGTCCGGAGCGGTCGACGAGGACCACCGCCAATTGTCGATCCTCCAGGACGAGGTCGATCAGACCAACGTGCTGGTCGACCGCCTGCTCAGCGAGTTGAGCGAGGACATCCGCCGCCAGACCGAATACGTCGCCGCCGAACGCGGCAACCTCAACCTGCTCGCGTCGGGAATCCGCTCGGGCGAGGTCTACGGCGCCAGCCTGATGAACCAGGCGATCTTCTCCGCCGCCGGCGGCGGTACCGCGATGCCGTCGGCGCCGTCCCCGTCCGCCGACATCAGGAGCCGGCGGCCGCTGGTGGTGATCCGCTTCGACCGGCCGAACGTGCCCTATCAGCAGGCTGTCTACAACGCCGTCAGCCAGGTGCTCGACCGGCGGCCGGGCGCCACCTTCGACTTGGTGGCGGTGGCGCCCGGCCGCGGCGGCACCGCCAGGGTGGCGCTGGAAGCCAACAAGGCGCGACGCAACGCCGAGACGGTGATGCGCTCGCTGGTCGACATGGGGCTTCCGCCCAGCCGGGTCGCGATGTCGTCGACAACCAGCGACAACGCGACGACCAACGAAGTGCACATCTACGTTCGGTGAACGAGCCGTTCACCCGCGGGCGGGAGTTTGGTAAAAAGAAAAAGACCGGTGCCGATGCGCCGGTCTTTTGGCGAGGGCTCCGAGGGGAGGACCGGTCGATGAAGGACATGCCGACGTCGGGGAAGATCCATGCGACGACCTGGCACGAGATGCACCGCGAATCCATCGATCTGGCGGCCCGGCTCACCGATCGCGGCCCCTGGCGCGGTATGGCGGCGATCAGCCGTGGCGGCCTGGTGCCGGCATCGATCGTCGCCCGGGTTCTCGGCATCCGGCTGATCGAAACCATCTGCATCGCCAGCTACGACGGCCGCGACAAGGGTGCCATCGAAGTGCTGAAGGGCGCTCCGGAGGCGGCCGGGGACGGCGCCGGGTGGCTGCTGATCGACGACGTCGCCGACTCGGGCGCCACCGCCGAGGCGGCCCGACGGATGCTGCCCGCCGCCCACTACGCCGCGCTTTACGTCAAGCCCGCCGGCCGCCCGTTCGTCGACACCTATCTCCGCGAAGTCGGCCAGGACGTGTGGATCGATTTCCCCTGGGACCGCGACCCCCACGAACCCTGAGCCGCACC
>Ga0315551_10002393_pt1 | contig 13734 bp, 16 predicted proteins | sample SalMarSW160290MG_FD_203678 | JGI IMG/M metagenome (GOLD analysis project Ga0315551, IMG submission 203678) | Salt marsh sediment microbial communities from the Plum Island Ecosystem LTER, Massachusetts, United States - Salt Marsh Sediment SW1602-90 ... | reverse complement strand
CCCATTTTGAAAAGAGCTATTGCCTTTGTCTTCTACAGACTTTTCCAGAGAATGTCAGATGTTGATATCCCTGTAGATGCCGGTGATTTTCGGTTGATGAGCCGAAGAGTGGTAGATATTTTAAAGGCCATGCCTGAGAGGAACAGGTATCTCAGGGGATTAGCCAGTTGGGTTGGCTTCAGTCAAGCCAGGATCGGGTATGCCCGGGATGAGCGATATGGAGGGGAAAGGAAATATACCTTATGGCAATCGGCCAGGCTTGCTTTTGATGGAATCACCTCCTTTTCTAACCTCCCCCTCCGGCTGGCAATTTATTTAGGGCTGGTGGTGTCCCTGGTAGGTTTCTTATATGGTGCAATTATAATTATACTGGGACTGGTCTTCGGGAGAGTAGTACCAGGCTGGACTACACTAATGGCTGCGGTTATTTTTCTAGGCGGAGTACAACTGGTTGTGGTGGGGATAATTGGAGAATATGTGGGGAGAATCTATGTCGAGGTCCAGCAAAGGCCACTGTATCTCATCAAGCAGAAAATTGGATTTCCGAAGGAAGGCAATCATAGCCATTAAATGAGAAGAATCGTGAAAGACTTGTCGGTTCAAAAGAAGACAAGACAGAACGTATTATTAATAATTGCTTTATTTTTGGTGGCTTTATCCTTTCGCCTGTGGGATCTCAACGCTACGGGTGTCACCTGGGATGAGAGAGTATATTTTCGAGCTGGAAGCCATTATGTACGGGCTCTCTTAAATCTTAATTTCGATCCAAAAATTTGGGCTGAAAATGCTGAAGTTCCCCCGGTGGCCAAATATATTTATGGAGCTGCTAATCTTCTTTTTGCTAAAGGGGAAGATTATACCGCTTCTAGAATCCTAAGTGCCATAATGGCAGCCCTCACTTGTATTATTGTTTATCTTGTGGGCAAGGAATTCTTCAAAAAAAGGGTTGGCATTTTGGCTGCCTTAATTCTTGCCTTTCTTCCACCCTTTGTTGCTCATGGCAAGATTGCTGCAATTGAGTCTCCGCTAGCCTTATTTTTTACCCTCACTGTGTACTTCTTTCTCCAGGGTATTAAGACAGGAAATCAACGTAAGTACTTTCTTTCCGCTATAGTTTGTGGAGTTGCCCTGGCTACTAAGTTTACTTCTCTTTTATTATTCATCCTGGTTTTTCTCATATTTTTGCTAGCTAAAAAGAGAGAGCTTCTGAGAAAAAAAGAGATTGCCGTACCCCTGGCCGTGATTTTCTTTCCTGCGTTGAGTTTTTTGACCCTTGTGGCATTGTGGTCCCCGTTCTGGAGCGGTCCCTTTTCGCAGTTGATGTGGAGGGTCACCTTTTACCGGGATTACGGTCAATTGATAAGGGAAATGTTCCCTGGCAGCAGCTTTGGCAATTAATCCCTGCCGGATCCAAGAATTTCTTTACTCTGAGGGTCCACCTGAGGTCGGATATTACCCCGGTTAGCGAGGCTCATCCTGAAAATACGGTTATCAGCCTTCTGTGTATGGATGGTAAGGGTAACGTTATCAAAAAGGAAGAGCGTAAGACGGTTGCTCCCTTTTCCTGGCGAGAAAATGAAGTTGCCATTTATACCCCGGCAGGTACCACTGCAGTAAAAATAGTACTAGTCAAGAGATTGGGGAAGGGAAGTCTCTGGGTTGACGGTCTTCAAATGAGACACCTACCTTCATACCTGAGGATAAGAATACTAAGAGCAATTTTAGGCGACAAGATATTTTTCATTTTTTATTTTTCCGTGTATCTGATCCTGATGATATGGCTTTTAAGAGTAGTCTTGAAGAGATAAGGAAAGAGAAAAGCTGTCTTGCTTTGATAGCCATAATACTAGATCCTCCCTTAAAGTATTACCCTTTGCAGAGTAAGAAATTTACCGGGCATTTTCAAGGTTGTTCAAGAAAAGAAGGCAATTGACGAAATTTCTAGGGTGTGATAAATTATATGTAGCTGTGGGAGTTCCGGTGAAGGTTATTGGTAAAAGAGGATAAGTATTCAGTGAACCCCGCCATGGCGAAGCGAAGCAATCTCGGTAGTCGCCGGTAGCCGCAGGCTTTAGCCTGCGTTTATACGCACCCTAAAGGGTGCGGCTACCCGCTCTACTCTTTGCTGAATATTTATTTTTAGATGTTGGAACCCGGGAGGGCTATGGGAGGGCCCAACGACAGTGAAAGAGAAAAATAGGGCAAGCCTGGAAAAAACAGTAGATGAGAACGAAAGAGAGCTTTCAATAGTTATCCCGGTATGTGATGAGGAAAAAAACCTGACTCTCCTCCATTCTCAACTAAAATCGATCCTGGAAACGCTTGGTCGGTCATACGAGATGATCTTTGTAGACGATGGAAGTTATGATAATTCTTTCTCAATTCTGGAAAAATTGCATCATCAGGACAACAATGTGAAGGTTATCCAGTTCAGGAAAAATTTTGGCAAAGCGGCAGCACTTTCCGCAGGATTGACAGATTTACTTACGGTAATGTTTCTGACCAAGTACATGAAGAAACCACGGTCACTGGAGAGTGGGTAATTCAGGGAATATTTATAATTGCCACTAAGGAGGAGAAGTTATGAGGATATTCGATATTCTTGCTATCTTCGTTTCCGTTTGTCTTGCTGTTGTCGGGCAACTACTGTTGAAGATGGGAATGTTACGCATCGGTAGATTTTCCCTTAATATTTCCACCATAGTACAACAATATGCCAGGATCCTTTTAAATCCCTTTGTCATAGCCGGGATTGTTAGTTTTGCCCTGAGTATGCTGGTTTGGCTGTATGTGTTGTCAAGGCTGGAGCTTAGCATTGTCTTCCCATTTGTTGCCCTCAACTATGTCCTGATATTATTCGCTTCCCATTTTTTACTAAAAGAGACAATTACTCCCTTGAAGATCATGGGCGTGGCCGTGATTGTGCTCGGGGTTTTTTTGATTTCAAGAGGTGCGTGAAGGGACCACTGAGTGGAATAGGATCTTCTAGAGTCTCAGAAAAAAGGTACAAGGACAACGCAGGTGAGGGCACTAGTAACAATCTTTGAAGAGTTGGTTCCCGTAAGTGGCGGAGGAACCCCAAGAATATCAAATATAATAAAGGCTTTGGTCAGGAGAGAGCACGAAGTTTATGTCGCTTCATCTATTGGGGTGAGAAAAGAGGATGCCATTGACCAGATGGGGTGTGTTGATCTGTTGCCCCTTTTGAAGGTGAGTCGCTTGAGTTCAAACAAGATGGTAAAGTATCTGTATGCTCATCCCCTGAATATATGGCGAGTGGTAAAATATGCCAGAAAAATAAAACCCGATCTGATTATCTCTCACAACACTATCGCTGGGTTTGCTGCGTTTTTAGCCAAACGATTCCAAAAAGACTGTCTTGTAGTCTTGGATCTGACCGATCTACTATTCGAATATTTGGAAGACTATTACCTCGGAAGATGGCTGAGATTAGTTCAACTTGAGGGAAAGCGCCTGGAGAGAAAGACCATTAGAGAATCAGACAAAATAGTTACCGTTAGCCATTCGATGAGAGACATCCTTTTGAGCTATGGCGCAAAATTAGAAAATATTGAGGTGATTTGTGATGGAGTGGACACGAAGATTTTTAAGCCGACCGATGAGAGTGAACTGAGGAATAAATTTGGCAAGGATGCCGAAAATGTTATTATATTTCAAGGAGTAATCGATCCTCAGGACAATCCTCAGATTATTTTAGATGCAGCCAAGGAGGTGTTGAAGAAACACCGCCAGACAATGTTTTGGATAATAGGGGATGGAACAGCCCTGCCCAGGCTCAAACAAAAAGTTGTTGAGGAGAATTTAGCCGAGTATTTCTATTTTTCAGGATGGGTCAAGCAAGAAGAAGTAGCTCGCTACATCTCAGCTAGCGACATTGGACTTGTCATTCTTCCGGACAGCTTGTCGGCCCGGGGTAGGGTAACTCTTAAAGAATTCGAGTATTGGGCTTGCGGTGTTCCTGTCATTGTTCCTCAACTGCCAGCACTTGAAGAAGTTGTTGAGGAGGGAAAGACAGGTTTTTTCTGGCAACCAGGTAACTTTAAGGATCTTACCCAGAAGATAATGCTTCTCATTGAAGATAAAGACATCAGAAAGAAAATGGGACAAAGAGGGATAAAAGTGGTCAAAGAAAAGTTCCAATGGCAAAAATTAACCAATCATTATGCAAAGATTTGCGAGGATTTCCAGAGGAGTCTTCCGAAATGAAAGTTCTGGTTACCAATCCACTACACTTTTTGTCTGTGGCCCAGAACCTTAGACGGCTTCGGTGCTGTGGTTCTTTTGTTAGGTGGAGTACAACTGGTCGTGGTTGGAATAATTGGAGAATATATTGGAAGAATCTATGTCGAGGTCCAGCAAAGGCCACTGTATCTCATCAAGCAAAAAATTGGATTTTCGAAAGAAGGTAATCATAGCCATTAAGTGAGAAAAGCCATGAATGAGAATGAAAGAGAGCTTTCAGTGGTTATCCCCGTATATAATGAGGGAGAAAACCTTAACTCTCTCTACAGCCAACTAAAGTCGGTTTTAGAGAACCTTGGTAAAGCTTATGAAATAATCCTGGTAGACGATGGCAGTACCGACAGTTCTTTTTTGATAATGGAAAAATTACATGGTCAGGACCATAATATAAAAGTTATTCAGTTCAGAAAGAATTTTGGTAAGGCAGCAGCTCTTTCGGCAGGATTTACCTCTGCCCAGGGAAAGATAATTATTACCATGGACGCTGATCTTCAAGATGATCCCCGGGAAATTCCTAATTTTATTAAGAAACTGAATGAAGGTTATGATTTAGTTTGTGGATGGAGATTTAAGAGACGCGATCCTGTCTCCAGGACTTTTCCCTCAAGGTTGTTTAATTCTCTCACCGCTACCTTAACCGGGGTTAAAGTCCACGATTTTAACTGCGGATTTAAGGCCTATCGGAAAGAGGTAATTGAGGATCTCGACCTCTACGGTGAGCTGCACCGATATATTCCGGCTCTTGCTCATTGGAAGGGTTTTAAGGTTGGTGAGATTAAAGTAGAGCATCATCCTCGAGCCCATGGTAAATCTAAGTATGGTGTGGAGCGGCTTTTTCGGGGATTGACCGATTTATTCACGGTGATGTTCCTGACCAAGTATATGAAGAAACCTCTTCATCTATTTGGTGCAGTGGGGGTGTTTCTTCTCTTAATAGGCTTTATTATAAATGCTTACCTTGCCATCTTGAAATTTGTTCTCAGGCAGGCAATTGGAGGCAGGCCCTTGTTACTGCTGGGAGTTTTATTGATGTTAATTGGCTTTCAAATCATCTCCACCGGGCTGGTAGGAGAGATGATAGTTAGCACCAGAGACAAGGGTGAAAAGGGTTATGTGGTGAGGAAGGTGCTGGAGTAGCAGGTTTAGATTTTGATGGGAAAATTTGAGAAATGAAAAGCTGGTCAGTCCAAAAGAAGATAAGGCAGAACATATTATTAGTAGTGGCTTTATTTCTCATAGCTTTGTCCTTTCGTCTCTGGGGTCTGAATGCGACCGGTGGTACCTGGGATGAGCGAACATATTTTTCTGCCGGAAGACATTATGTGTGGAGTCTCCTGCACCGTAACTTCGATCCGAAAATCTGGGCTGAAAATGCCGAAGTTCCCCCGGTGGCCAAATATATTTATGGAGCTGCCAATCTTCTCTTTGTTAAAGGGCAGGATTATACGGCTTCCAGAGTCCTCAGTGCCATAATGGCAGCCCTTACTTGTGTTATCGTTTATCTTGTGGGCAAGGAATTCTTTGAAAAAAGGGTGGGTATCTTAGCTGCCTTAATTCTCGCCTTCCTTCCTCCGTTTGTTGCCCATGGTAAGATCGCCGGAATTGAGTCTCCGCTAGCCTTATTTTTCAGCCTCACCGTGTACCTCTTTCTCCGGGGTATTAAGACAGGAAATCAGCTTAAATACCTTCTTTCCGGCATAGTTTGTGGAGTTACCCTGGCTACTAAATTTACGGCTCTTTTATTGTTCGTCCTGATTTTCTTCATATTTTTGCTAGCTAAGAAGGTAGAACTCTTAAAGAAAAAAGAGGTCACCATGCCCCTGGTGGTGATTTTTTTTCCCCTGATTGCTCTCTTAACCTTGGTGGCACTGTGGCCCTGGTTGTGGAGGAGTCCTTTCTGGCAGTTGATGAATAGCGCCATGACTTATCAAAATTATGGCATGTGGGTACGCGAATATTTTCGGGGTCGGATAGTCCGGCTGCCGGCTTATTATTACCTGGTTTATTTTGCAGCTACCACGCCGGCTCTGATCCTCATTCTTTTAGGAGCCTTTGTCCACAAAACCCTCAAAAGCAGGACTTTTTATTTATTTACCCTAGCTTTGTGGCTACTGGTGCCATTTCTCTGGTCTTTTGCGGGTCTGAGGGCAGACGGTATTAGATATATCTATCCAATTTATCCTCCCCTTTCACTTATCTCTGCCATTGGTTTTTTCCATATCGCTGATGCTTTGCCCCTGAGGAGGTATAAAAGAGCCGCTGGAGCTCTTGTCTCCGCAATGGTAGTTGGTTATCTAGTAGCAACCTGCCTCATTGTTCATCCCTATTATCTGGACTATTATAACGAAATTGTGGGTGGTCCTAAGAATGTATATCGACACCGCTGGTTTGAGATTGCATGGTGGGGAGAGGGAATCAAGGAGGCAGTCGAATATGTCAATAAAAATGTTTCTCCAGGTAGTTACGTCTATTTCAAGGTAAGACCTTCTCATGAAATACCACCTCTGAATCCTTCTCTCAAGGATTACCTAAGTTATGCTGATAATTTTTCCATCAGATGGGAAGGGAAGTTGAAAGCACCCTTTGACGATAATTATAGTTTTTACACCATTAGTGATGACGGGGTAAGACTCTGGATTGATGGAAAGCTTATCATTAATAACTGGACCCTTCACGCGGCTACTGAAAATCGGGGAGATGTTCATTTGCTCGCCGGAGACCATGAGCTTAAACTTGAATTTTACGAAGGGCCCGGCTTTGCCACTATGAAACTTCTTTGGAGCTCTGGCCATTTTTCTAAATCTATTATTCCCTCTGATTATCTCTTTTGTGAAGCTGATGGTACTAGGCGTCCCGGTCTAAGAGGGCAGTACTATAATGGGATAGACTTCAAAGATTTAAAAATCACCAGGGTAGACTCTGATATCGATTTTGACTGGAAAGAGGAGTCTCCCTTTGTGCAAGAGGCTGATTATGTCATCACTAATACCTTCTTAGAATGGTATGGGACTGGATTTTCTAATCCGAACCCGAATGAGTTCGAAGAAGTATATGTGGTCAAAGCAGCCGGAGCACCCTTGGCACATGTATACCGGAGGATCAAAACTTCACCAGATTAAAAATCCAATTGAACGCTGTTTTATCAGTTCTGGGATGGGAAGGATGAGGGAGCTCGATGTACCTAATGGAGGCCTAACTTGCTGGAAATTGTCGTGCACCAAACAAGAGGAAGTTGCCCGGTATATAAAGTTGTAAAACTGGCGGATTTTCTTAATCTCATCGAGGGAGTTTGACAGTTAGTTTTTGCACAAAAATGAAAATAGGTATTGTTACAGAATATTTTCCCCAGAGTAAAGATTGCGAAACAAGAGGAGGAATAGAGACTCGATGTTTCTATATTGCAAGAGAGCTTGTAAAAAGGCACAGTGTGGTTATTATTGCTTCTTCGGAGCCAGGGGCTCCGAAAGAACAAGCATTTGACGGAATAAAAATAATTAGGTGCGGCAAACCGAAAGAACACTGTCATGCAGGAAGGGTCAAAGAAAGATTAAGTTTTATGAGGCAAACTTACAAAATAGGTAGCGAATTAGATTTAGACTTGATTGAGGGTGAAGATTTTGTTTCTTACCTGCCAGTATATTATATCGCCGAGAAAAAACATATTCCCAGCCTTGCATGGTATGCTGATGTCTGGATAGGAAGATGGATTCGTAATATAGGAATTCAAGGCATAATGGAAGAGGTCTTAGAGAGATTTATCTTGTCAAGAAACTGGACTTATTTCATTGCCATTAGTGAATTTACTCAAAATAATTTGCTCAACTACGGAGTGGAAGAAGGTAAATTAAAATTAATTCATTGTGGGGTCGATGTTGAAAAGTGCATTGACATTGATGTTGAAAAAGAAAAAAGACCTACTATTTGTTGCGTCTCTCGATTGGTCAAATACAAAAAGATAGATGTCTTAATAAGAGCACTTTCTCATATAAAAAAAGAGATACGGAATATTCAATGCAATATTATTGGGACTGGTCCAGAGTTAGAAAAATTGGAAGAATTAGTTAAAGAACTGAGCTTAAAGAACAACGTAAACTTCTTAGGATTTATAAGAAGCCACGAGGATGTTCTGAAGATAATCAAAAAATCCCATGTTTTTTGTCTTCCCTCCATAGTTGAAGGATTTGGGATAGTAGTCATTGAGGCTATGGCTTGTTCGACTCCCTATGTATGCACGAATATACCAGCTTTTAAGGAGGTTACCAATAACGGGATAGAAGGATTGCTATTTGAAAAAGGAAATTTCAGTGATTTAGTCCAGAAGATTCTTCTCCTCTTGAAGGACAATGACCTTTATCGTAAATATAACCAGGAGGGGTTAGAATTAGCCCGGAGATATGATTGGCGAGGTATAGCAAAACAAACTGAGCTATTCTACGAGAATGTGACGAACAATTTCTCCTCGTAAAATCATTGTGTCCTTTTTCTGGAAGGGGTCAAAACTTGAAAATCGGCATAAATACATTTTTGTATTTCTATTCTTGGTCGAGGGCTTTGACTTACCGATACTTGAGGCTACGTCCTGTGCCCCCCCGGTTGTTACCTCCAACTACGGTGCTATGGCGGAGGTCGCTGGAGATGCAGCTCTTTTGGTTGACCCATATAATATTGACGAAATTGCCGAAGCTATGTATAGAGTGTTAACTGACGAGAATTTGCGAGAAGATTTAATTAAGAAGGGCTTTGAGCGCGCTAGCCAATTTTCTTGGGAAAAGACAGCCAGAGAGACTCTTGGCGTGTATGAAAGGACATGCAAACAAAAGTAGACCCAAACCCGCCAGATCAAATTTAAGAATTATTCAAACTAAAGACTCAAACAAGTCATCTTTCTTTTCTTTGTGAGGACTCGCGATCTCCAGAGAATTGTAACAATCTCGATTTATCGGACCCCGCTACCAAAGTGAGCTTGATGAATCAAGCTTCTACCAAAAAACAGTCCACTTTTAATTCTTAATTAACAAGTCTACCGATATAATTGACAGATAACATAAGACCATATACGCTAAAATAAGACCATATATGCATTGAAGTTTACTCAGACCAGTTAAAGGACAGAAACGGAAGAAGATGACAATCAAATGAAGCTGGGAGCTGAATACTGGGACAGTATTGCTGAAAAGACGAACTCACACTATGTGAGAAATCCATTCTTCCAACACAAGCAAAATGAGGTACTTAGGCTCATCGATCAATGGGCTAAAACCAATCAGGATGCTGCTATACTGAAAAACGACTTATGGGAAGAGGCGCTTGAGCCTGATCCCCTGTTGTTTGATTTACTAAAAAAATGGCAAGGTACGGGAATAGATATTTCCCCTCGGGTGGCAAAGATGGCCAGCCAAAAAGCACGCCAACGGAGGGTCCATCTAAATCTTTGTGTATCTGATGTAAGAAGGCTTGCTTTCAAAGACAATAAGTTTGACCTAATCATTTCCACTTCCACCTTGGATCATTTTCCTGAAATAGATGTTTCCTTGAAGGAACTTTACCGGGTGCTTAAGCCAAACGGGTTGATTATTTTAACATTACATAATGCAACCAATTTGTTGGTTCATCTGATGTTTAAACTTATGAAGCTCTTCAGAAAATATCCCTTTTTTTATGCTGAAGGAACGTATTCTTTACGGAAGATCAAGCAATTGATGACGAGCACAGGTTTCACCGTAGAGGATTCTACCGCAATAATTCATGTTCCTCCTCTCCTACCTACGATAATAAATGAGATTTATCGAAGGGGGAATAGCAAAATTCTTGCAAACATATGTCAGAAAATAATTGGACTGAGTGAAGCTATCGGAAAAGGTAATTCTTTTCTCAAATATTTAACTGGATACTGTCTTGCGGTGAAGGGAACTAAGAAATGAGAAAGATTCTTCCGATGGTGAACAAGCTAGATAAAATAGGCTTATTTTTTCTCGCTGACCTTTTTACTAAATCTGTCTATTATGTCAAAGTTAACGGATTTGGTGCCTATTTGAAAAAGATTTTGTTATCGATAGCGGAACTATTGGTTAAACACCAGGAAGCTGTTCTCTTTGAGAAAGATTTATCGAAAATCACTGGACCCATTCATCCGAAACGAGAAGTCAATATACAAATTGGAACGCTCAATGATGTGCCTAGATTAACGCAATTATTACCCCAGTGGTCGGTGAGGATTTTTCGCGATAGGCTTTTGCGAGGGGATATTTTTTTCACTGCCCAGATTGGGAATCAAATCGTCCATCAGACCTGGATCAGTTTTAAAGATAAATGGGTGCCCTTATTAAATAAAAAAATTGTCCTAAGAGAAAAAGAAGCGTACCTTTATCACAGCTATACTGCGCCGGAATTCAGAGGCAAAAATGTTTTTCCGACGGTAATAAGTAAAGTTTTAAGATACTTGAAGGCTCAAGGATACAAGAAATGCTTTTTTCTGGTGGATTTAAAAGCACATCGGTCAACAAGAGCTTACGAAAGAATCTTAGGCACTAACAATGGAACTACCATCTCCTACTGGAGAATCTTGGGCTGTAGAAATTATCGCTATGAACCATACCGGGGAGTCAAATGAGTCTTGGCCTCATGTACCGTCTATTGAAGCTCTGGAAAAACCAGTGGTCGACGAAGCAGGAACTTGAACAGCTACAACAAAGGAAGCTGCAGAAAATCATCAAGAATGCCTATGAGAGAGCTAGGTATTATCATCAGTTATTTAACTCCGTGGTCATAAGGCCCGAGGACATTAGGAACAAGAACGTTTCTCTCCCTTTTGTGGAGACTTGACAGAAAGTGAAAACTATATATAATATAATTGTTATATTTAGAACATTCTAAACATACTCAGGAAACTTCTTATGGATGAGAATCTAGCTAAAGCTCGTGATAACTTCATTGAGGGTGCTGGCCATCTGGCATCAACTATGGGTCTGAGTAGGGTCATAGGGCAGCTGTACGCTATCCTTTTCTTAAGTAATGAGCTTCTCTGTCTCGATGATATGGCGGGAAGGCTCAAGATAAGCAAAGGAAATGCTGGGCAATATCTTTTATCCCTGAAAACCTTGTATGCGTGACATAGTGGGGGCAATGGATAAGTTAAGGCAGGAGGGTAGGACTAAAGGTAAGTGAAAAAATAGGAGCGATGAAGTGAAGAAAGCACTTATTACTGGTATCACCGGACAGGATGGTTCTTATCTTGCAGAGTTCTTACTTTCTAAAGGTTATGAAGTCCATGGGATAATTCGTCGGGCAAGCACTTTTAATACCGCCCGCATTGATCATATTTATGTAGATCCCCACAAACCTGGAGCACGACTTTTTCTTCATTATGGCGACCTTTCGGATTCAGAACAGATTTCCAATATCATCTATAATATAAAACCTGATGAAATTTACCATTTAGGTGCACAGACTCAGGTGCGAGTGAGTTTTGATATTCCCGAATACACGGGTAATGTTACTGCTTTGGGAACTACTCGAATACTGGAGGCAATAAGAAGAAGCGGAAATAAGGTAAGGTTCTACCAGGCATCAAGTAGCGAGATGTTTGGTGCATCTAATCCGCCCCAGAATGAAAATACACCTTTTAAACCTCGCAGTCCCTATGCCTGTAGTAAGGTTTATGCTTATTGGATGGCGGTAAATTATCGCCAGGGTTACCATCTTTTTGCCTGTAATGGCATCCTCTTTAACCATGAAAGTTCCCGCCGTGGAGAAACCTTTGTCTCCCGTAAGATCACCAGAGCTGTCGCCGCCATCCTTGCTAAAAAACAAGACTATCTTTACTTGGGCAATCTTGAGTCTAAGAGAGATTGGGGATATGCCCCTGAATATGTAGAATTTATGTATAAAATGCTTCAAAACGATAAACCTGAAGATTTTGTCTTAGGCACAGGTGAGAGTCATTCCGTAAAGGAATTTGCAAAAGAAGCTTTCTCTTATGTTGACCTTGACTGGGAAAAATACGTAAAGATTGATCCCCGATACTTTAGGCCCACCGAGGTACAGGAATTGATTGCTGATTCAACAAAGGCAAAGAAAAATTTAGACTGGGAGCCAAAGATAGGATTTAAAGAATTGGTAAGAATAATGGTGGATGCGGATATGCAAAAGGCAGGGTTAAAACCAATAGGAGAAGGTAACAAAATTTTGCAAGATAAATTTCCTGATAGATGGTGGAAGGTAGATTAATGGGATTTTGGAAAAAAAAGAGGGTTTTAGTTACGGGTGGAGCTGGATTTTTAGGCTCTTATTTAGTAGAAAAACTAAGAAAACGCCGCTGTCAAAATATATTTGTTCCTCGAACTAAAGACTACAACTTAGTGGAAATGGAAGCAGTTAAGAGAGTTTACCAAGATTCAAGACCCGATATTGTAATTCATCTAGCTGCAAGAGTGGGGGGTATTGGAGCCAATCGTGCCAATCCCGGAAAGTTCTTTTATGACAATCTAATGATGGGTGCTCAGATGATGGAAATTGGAAGGCAGTTTGGGATAGAAAAATTTGTTGCTCTAGGCACAGTTTGTGCTTATCCCAAGTTTACTCCCGTTCCTTTCAAAGAAGAGAATCTCTGGAACGGATATCCTGAAGAGACCAATGCCCCCTATGGATTAGCCAAGAAAATTTTGCTTGTTCAATCCCAGGCTTATCGCCAGCAGTATGGATTCAATTCCATTTTTCTTCTTTCGGTAAATCTTTATGGAGCCGGGGATAATTTTGATCCTGAGTCTTCCCATGTCATTCCTGCCCTTATAAAAAAGTGCTACGATGCTATCAAGAAGAAAGAGAATAAGATGGTAGTCTGGGGTGACGGAACCCCCACCAGGGAATTCTTGTATGTTGAAGATGCAGCCGAAGCTATTTTATTGGCTTCTGAGAGGTACAACAAAAGTGAGCCTGTAAATATCGGTGCTGGATTTGAAATTTCTATCAAGGATTTGGTGGAATTGATAGCTAAATTGACCGGATTTCAGGGTAGAATCATTTGGGACAAAACAAAGCCCAATGGACAGCCGAGACGCCGACTGGACACCACTAAAGCAGAAGAGGAATTCGGATTCAGGGCGGAAACCAGTTTCGAAGTAGGGCTAAAGAGAACTATTGAGTGGTACAGACAGATTAGTCAAGGCACGGAAGGTAGTGAATAAGTGAAGATTCTGGCAGTTTGCTCCTCACTCGATCTAAGGTTTCCCTATAGCTGCACTCCTGCTTGGTGGCAATTGTTCAAAGGACTTTACGAGATTGGAGTACAGGTGGTCGCCACTCCTTACCAGGGACCCGCCGTAGAAAGTCTTTGGTGGAAGGCCTATCCCAATCCCTGCCAAACAGAGGGGGCACTATTTGCATCCGCTAGGAATGTACTAAGGGGATTGACCAAGTCTACTAAGGGAGAAGAAGGACAAAAGCACGATATAAAAGATAGCCTGACTGACAAGG
>Ga0315551_10002391_pt1 | contig 13743 bp, 13 predicted proteins | sample SalMarSW160290MG_FD_203678 | JGI IMG/M metagenome (GOLD analysis project Ga0315551, IMG submission 203678) | Salt marsh sediment microbial communities from the Plum Island Ecosystem LTER, Massachusetts, United States - Salt Marsh Sediment SW1602-90 ... | reverse complement strand
GCTGCGTCAGACTTTCGTCCATTGCGCAATATTCCCTACTGCTGCCTCCCGTAGGAGTCTGGGCCGTATCTCAGTCCCAGTGTGGCCGGTCACCCTCTCAGGTCGGCTATCCATCGTCGCCTTGGTGAGCAGTTACCTCACCAACAAGCTAATGGAGCGCGGACTCATCCTCAAACGACAGGTTGCCCCGCCTTTGACCGCCCGGTGATGCCACCCGGCGGTGTTATCCGGTATTAGACCTCCTTTCGAAGGATTATCCCAGATTCGAGGGCAGATTATCCACGTGTTACTCACCCGTTCGCCACTTTACTCGCCCGGCCGAAGCCGGACTTTCTCGTACGACTTGCATGTATTAAGCACGCCGCCAGCGTTCGTTCTGAGCCAGGATCAAACTCTCCACAACATTATTATTGTTTCGTGTTTCTATTTCCGAGTCCTGTCTCCCGAAACGCATCATAGGATACATTATTCAGGATTTACTAAAAGACCAGGAATGATGTCACAAGACCTTGTCGGTCTTGCAGTGACGACACAATTCCAAGGCCCGCTTCTCTTGCTGTCGAAGTGGCTATTAAGTTGTCAAAGAACAAATTTCCGACAAAAATTGCCCAACATTCCGTCCGGCAAACAAAAATTATATACATTCGCCGTATAGATGTCAAGCCATTTTTTTTAAATTCGCTTATTTCCTTACTTATAATATACACTATAAGCTTTAATAACACAAACACTAAATAGCCATACTTTCCAGAGCCTATTTTGCTATTATCCTTTTTCGGCGCTAAATCTTGATGCTTTAGCCTTTTGCTGTCAAGAGCTTTTTTAGCTGAGATTTTCCCTATAGCGACAGCTAAATGCAGGTCTGTGTCCAATGAATTGTTAGAAATCCTATTTTCGTAGTTTTGTAATATAAAATGAGGACAATCCTTTTATATCTTCTTTATCTCGCTCTGTTCTTCCGCAAATCACTGGTACTTTTGAACTCTTACATAATCAAAAAAGATAGATTGAGAGCCGGTTGAACCGATATTTAAATCTGCGAGAAAACCTACGTTGCCACCTAAGTAGTGTGATGAATCTTCAATAGATATTGATTTAAGTTCATTTCCGCTACCATCTTTTATTGTGAATATGATGGTCCCGTTACTATTAACTCCTTCAAGAATATAGTCATTACCTGCGCTTATTTGTGGCATGGTTCCCCCCATCGATTCGTCTGTTAGCACTGTTTCAGCGCCATTTATATACTTAAAAATGAAAAGCCTGTAATCCCTTGTACTTCCATATGGATCTGATGTTAACATTAGAACATACGAATTGCCAGTAGTGATATCGCCATTTAAAACAACCGCTATATCCACATCATCTTGAATAGGATCATTTTGTGTTGTGCGAAACTTAGTTATGAGCTTAACATAGTTGCCAGATATAGCAGTATTATAAATAAATGTAGCACCATCCAAGTCACCAGGGTCTCCCTCAATTTCAAGTTCTCCGCTTCCTGTTAAGGAGTAAGGGGGGGGTGAACTTTCAAACTGAGTCCAATTAGTTGTGTTTAAAGTGTCTCCCTCAAAATGATCCTCAAAGACAGTCTGCCAGGTTGGTCCTGATGATGACGGGGTATCGTCGTTATCACATCCTGAAGATAATAGAAGACCAATAATAATCAAAAGACCAAAGGTAGTACTCCAAAGACTTTTCATGCCGTCCTCCAATTGTTAATTGTTATCTGTGATTTCCCATTTAAACGTTTGAAAAACACGATTCACGTCTTTAACGGACTTTGCAAATAATAGAATCTCTTCGAATTGTCAAGGATTGCCTCGTTTCCCTGAGTGATCAGACAGGTGGCCCACCGTCCATGGCGGATTTCTGTTTCCTGATCTCCTATAACCTAAGACGCACTCTGATAACTGAACATACTATCGCCGTTGTTGGCAGGTAAAGAAAAATATCCAGCATTTGCCGGGTATAAAAAAAGCGGAAGGGGTGGGAATCGGACCCACCGGGGACAATGCGATTGCCCCCCGCACGTCTTTGAAGGAATTCAAGAGGGAATTGACGCATCGTCAATTCCCTCCTCATTCAGGATGCTGCCTTCACTACCGGCAGCAGGGCACAAGCCTCTTACCAGGAGTTGTAGCGGCGTCCACCACCTCGATTGCCGCCGCCATTCTCTGTACGAGGGCGAGCTTCATTGACATTCAGCGCTTGCCCGTCCAGCTCCTGGCCGTTGAGACCGGTCATTGCCGCATCAGCTTCCCCTTTGGAAGGCATCTCCACGAACCCGAAGCCTCTTGATTTGCCGCTGTCCCGATCCGTGATGATGTTTACTTTTGATACCTCGCCATAGGCTTCAAAAGCCTGGCGAAGATTCTCTTCTGCCGTGTCAAACGACAGGTTTCCGACGTAGATATTCATTCTACTCTCCGGTTTTGTTTATCCCTTCACGAACTTTTTCTCAAGGAAATCTCGTAACTAAGATAAACCGATTATTGCGCACTATTGCGCTTGCGTCTCCAAATTAATGATTTAACAAGAATTGACTTGTAAGGTGCAAACCCTGAAAAAGTTTTAATGAGGGACACTATTCATTACATTACAATCTATCGACAAATAATCACAAAGTCAACACTTTTTTTAGTAGTTTCCATATATTATTTTTCACCAGATTGAAAGGAAATCCCCCTCTATTCGACTGGCCTGCCCCCCTGCGCTGTTTCATGCAGCAGAGGTCTAGGTCTAAGCCCCTGCGGTTTCGACACCCTTTTTCGCGCATGGCGCGAATGTCAGAAGCCTGAAAGCTTTTGACCTACTCAAGAACGTGGTAATCTTAATCTAATGGGTTCGCGAATCGTTCAGATCGGGGTATTGAGTGTCAGGGTATTGGAAATTCCACTAAATGAACTCAGGGTATTAGCCGTTGTATAAAAGAAGACGAGAACATCAGCAAAAAACGCAATAGGGAGGTATTCCATGTCGAAGGTGCTGAGATCATTCATGGTGGTGGCTGTCAGCTTGACATCGGTGCAGTGCTCAAACAAACCGGTTGATCCCCCGGACAATCCACCTCGTCAACTAACTGCGGCAGAAAAAAGCGTAGTCGAGTCCGACAACAAGTTCGGGCTCAAACTCTTTAAAGAAGTCGTCCAACAGGATAGGGACTCAAATGTCTTTATTTCCCCCTTGTCGGTCTCGATGGCCTTAGGCATGACCTACAACGGCTCCGAAGGCAGCACCAAGGAGGCCATGCAGAATACTCTTGAGTTGGCCGGCCTAACCGAACAAGAGATAAATGAATCCTACCGAAGCCTTATCGATCTGTTAACACAACTCGACCCCAAGGTGATTTTTGAAATCGCCAATTCAATCTGGTACAAAGAGGGGTTTCCGGTCAAAGAGGAGTTCATCAATATCAACCACACATACTTCGATGCCGAGGTTGCAGCATTGAACTTCAATGCCCCGGATGCCACGAAAACAATTAACGGGTGCGTCGACGAGAAAACACATGGTAAGATAACGGAAATAGTAGACCCGCCAATCGATTCGTCTACTGTCATGTTCCTGATAAACGCCATTTACTTCAAGGGCACCTGGACGTATGAGTTTGATGAAGACGATACGCGAGAGGACTGGTTCTATTTACTGGACAGTTCTCGAATTCGATGCGATATGATGACACAGGAGAACGAATTATCATATTTGGAGAATGACCTCTTCCAGGCGATTGACCTTCCTTATGGCAATGAAAAGTTCAGTATGACCATCTTTCTTCCCAAGCAGGGGGTTGACGTCGATTCGCTTATCAGTGAATTCACCCAGGAAAACTGGGACACTTGGCTGGGCAGCTTTGCAAAAGAGACAGGCACCCTTTACCTTCCGAAATTCACGCTGGAGTACAAAATCACAATGAATGACGTCCTCACGGCCTTGGGAATGGGAATTGCTTTTGATGGCAATCGGGCCAACTTTGGGGGGATCGCTGACCTGACGGAGCTGTTGGGAAATCTCTACATCAGCAAGGTACTTCACAAGACATACATAAAGGTAGACGAAGAAGGCACGGAGGCCGCGGCGGTTACTTCCGTGGAGATAGGCATTACCGCAATGCCACCTGTTGGTTTCATGATGCGAGTGGATCGACCTTTCGTGTTTGCCATTCGCGAGAATCACTCACAGACGATACTGTTTATGGGCAAAATTGTGGAACCTGTTTCAGAATAGGAGGAAAACGTTAAAAGTGCAGTGAGGCTGTAACAAAGTAATCGTTCTTAACCACCAAAGCTTTCGTGGGCGGCAGATGTCCGCATCTGCCCCATTCGAGTTAGCGTACGAGGACGTGCGTTAACCACGTTTACTATTGAAGAAAAGCCCTCCAGATCTTTCTGGAGGGCTTTCGTTTTTTGTGCACCCACCTCCGAACCGCTGCCGAAAAACCCTTCGGGCAGCCGGCTCCGGTTGGGTGACCCTGCAACACACGGCAGTAACTACTTACCGCTGCTACCTTCCGGTCCTGACGGGGTTTGTAGGCTGCCGTTGTACAGGACCCAACCTTCAACACCGCTTACCCGTCGAAGTTAATCGACCGCTAAGCCCTCGGGTGGGAATTCGACCCCGGTATAGCGGATTCCGGGTTACAGGGCACCGCTAGCTCCCCATCTAGCACTGACATCGTCAGTTTTACAGGCTTAGCCTGATTTACTTTCCTTCAGTGAGTAGGTCAGGAGCCTTGTGCTCCTGACAAAAAAGCAGTTGACATCTGTCAGGTCCGCAAGGGACCTGACCTACTCTTCTGATTTATTTTCCTCCAGGATACAACAGATCAAGCTGAAAGTCAAAACCAGATTCCAGTAGGTCACGCCGACTTGCGGCGTGACATTGGGGTGTCAAGTCCAAGTAGTCTTGACCTACCGGGCTAGTGTTAAGATACAATCAATTCTGCCGACAAGTGAAATAAGCTTACATTTCTGCTCTGCCTGACTCTGCCATACATAGATGGTAAGATATTGGAAATGAGAAGGCCTAATACAATGACAAACCTGTTAAATCTTTTTCCGTCAGGAAAGGTTTCTGACAACACCGGTAAAAACATAGCTCGCCAAGGGAATATGGACGAGAAGTTTATAGCTTTAATCTGCGACCTTTCCAAAAAGTATAAAGAGCTTATGTCAATGCCGCCACTAACCATTGATACAATTCCCTCTGATTGCCCAACTGGAGGAGTATACCTGTTTACGGAAAATGGAATCCATCTTTATGCCGGTAGAACAAAACGTCAAATCAAGGAAAGACTGAAATACCATGTCAGCGCCGCAGACGATTGCCCATTTGCCTGGCATCTGGCTCGAGAAGAAACAGGTAAGACCAAAGCAACTTACAAAGCTGAAGGGTCGCGAAAGGACCTACTGACCCAACCTCCTTTCAGGCAAGCATATCAACAAGCTAAGAATAGAATAAAGCAAATGGATGTCCGATATGTAGGCGAGCCAAACCCATTAAAACAATACCTTCTTGAGATTTATGTGGCAGTCGTCTCTGGAGCAAAGTTCAATGATTTCGATACACATTGAAAAGCGAGTTATATGGCGCCGTCAGGAAGGGATTCCTGATGGCGCTGGTAAAGATTGAGGAAATAACACAATGGGCTTTACGACTTTCGAGAACTATCCCGACCCGCACGTCACTATTCACAAAGACGGGTGCAATCAAATTAAAAAGCACGGTGGTAAGTGTAAGTATGGGCAGTGCAAATATTGCTATCATAAGTCTTATCAGGATGCGTTGACATACGCCCAAGGCACTAAACTTCCCGTTATTCACTGTTCCTTCTGCAATCCTGCATGAGAGCACGAAGAAAGGAGAAAAGATTAGTAGGTGGCGAGCCGCGATCAGAGATCGCGGCCACACCGGTCCGTCGGGGTTGATGGGGATACGCTTCCCCTTCCTGATTCCGTCAATCACAAAGATTGGCTATGAATCACCTGTGATGCGCCGTAATTAAGTGAGAGGTATATGATGAGAAAGTTAACGGTTTTTATCAGTTTATTGGTGATCGTTTTAGCGGTTGCAGTACAGGTTCAAGCAAAGATTGTTGTTAAGTATGATAAATTTCGTAAAATAACATATATTTTTGATCGGTCCAGTAGCTGGGAATACTTTTCACCGTGGATAGCAATGAATAGAGTTGGTACAGACTTCGGTGCGGCATTTATTCTTAATAGTGATGATTGGGAAATTCTTGATGTGACACAAGGTGATGAAATTTGTTTTATTTTTGATGGTAAAGACAATGAAGTATTATCCATACCGATTGTGGAGTGTTCAAATAAAGTAAAGGACGGCTACGTTTACCAAATGCGTGGCATCAATCTCACAGAAAAATTGTTTAGACAGTTTGTGAATAGTACATCAATCGAATGTAAGATAGGATGCTGTTACGACTATTCTTTTACTGAAGAAGATTTACAAGCGTTTACAGAAATGTGGGCAAAGTATCAAGAGTTAAGCAACAGGTGAAGCCGGTCAAGCAGCAGCAATAGATGATGCTTGTGGGCGGCAGATTTCCACATCTGCCGCCAAAATTATATGGAGCAGATCGGGATCGAACCGACGACCTCCACGTTGCGAACGTGGCGCTCTCCCAACTGAGCTACTGCCCCAGGCACAAGTGCCACTTATTTGTAACCGTCAGATGTAAGCCACCCGACAGGATTATTGTCGACTCACCTCAAGCTATAATAGACAAAACTTTCCCCCTCGCCAAGAGATTTTCTGTGGACAGCGAACGTGCTCATCCGTCATCGAATTTGAAAAGCAACAAGAGCATAACAAACTGCAGGCAGGAGCACTGTCCGCCTATGGCGGATTGGCAGGTCTCGAAGAGACCTTTCCTACTGTTCTGACTGCAATCAGCTCTCAAGTTGATAACTCTACATCTCTTTATGCACCACCATCGTAGAGGCCTGGGCAGTCGGGAAGATGATTATCTCGGCAATCTGGACATGTTCGGGACGGTCGGCGGTCCAGACAACCGCCTCAGCAATATCGTCTCCAGTCAGTGGCGTATAGCCCTGGTATACGGTTTTGGCTCTTTCTTTGTCTCCGTGAAACCGCACCTGCGAAAATTCCGTCTCGACTAAACCGGGATCAACCGTCGAGACCCGTATCGGGGTGTCAGCCAGATCGATCCGCATCCCCTTGGTGAGGGCATCGACAGCATGCTTGGTGGCGCAGTAGACGTTGCCGCCGGGATAAACCTCATGTCCGGCAATCGAACCGATATTGATAACATGACCTCGGCCGCGGGTTACCATTCCGGGAATAACCGCCCGGCTGACATAGAGAAGCCCTTTGACATTGGTATCGATCATCTCTTCCCAGTCGTCGATTTTCCCTTCGTGGAGTTTGTCAATCCCTCTGCTCAACCCGGCATTGTTCACCAGAAGGTCTATCGCTCTCCAGTCTGAAGGTAGGTTGTGGATGGTTTTCTCTACTGCTTTCTGATCCCGAACATCGAGTTGTATCAGGTGCGTTTCAACAGCCAGTTCAGCAGCAAGTTTCTGAAGCCTTTGAAGCCGCCTGGCGGCAAGAATAAGCTTAGTACCTCGTTCGGCGAATTTCCGGGCGCAAGCCTCACCAATACCTGAGGAAGCGCCGGTGATCAGCGCAATTTTACCAGAAAGGTTGGTCATCTATTTCTCCTTAGTTTTTCCCCAACTGAAAGTAATCCTTATACATACGCATGTCAATCATCCGCCATGAATACAAAAGACCCCTACACGCTTCAATAGGATAGTGATTTCTCTTTAAGTCACAGAATTCTTGAAGTATTGAATCCTGCGGATTGAATATGGGGCTGAGTCTATAATAATACTGAGAGCAAAGGCGTAACAGAATATGTGGGCAATGTTAATATAAAGATTACCAACAAGTTAGCTGGGGCGCACAGTTCTTGATCAAAAGATTCTGTGGGCACGCTGCGTGCAGGTTCTCTGGTAAAAAAGGCTAATATCCTTTCTCTCTCCGCCCGATAGTATTTGTAAGGCCTGAGTCCTACATCTTTCGGGTGAGTGGAAAGGCCATCCGAAAGGCAGGACAATGGTACCAAAGAAAAGAAGGCGTGGCAGATTCGGGTTGCCAAAGAAAACTTACTGGCACCTCTATAGTCTGCAGAACCTGCAGTCGGAGAAACTGGCAATAGTTGTCAACAAAGTTCTGAAAAATGAGTACATCCTGATCAAATAACTCTGATCAGTTTTTTCTTGACAGTCAGGTAGACAGGTACTACTTTCCTCGCTCGATTTGTACTTTTGCGTTGGCAACAGCCGGTTTTTATCGATTTTGAGGTGTTTTTCGAGATGATGAGCGATGTGGAAGAATAAGCTGACTTTGATGTTGATTCCCAATTCCATGGGAATGCTCAAGCAACTAAGGGTACCTCTAGCCATCATATATTTGAGCGTAGCTGCCGTTACTCTTCTATTGTTTCTCAGCTTCTTTTTCTCGGCTGAGTTTTTCAGTGACAAAGTTGATCAAAAGGAGTTGGCAAGGCTTCGTGCTGAAAACAATCAGCTCACGGACAAGTACGAACGATTGCGCTGGTCTATGGCGGAAGTGGAAAGTCGCTACGATGAGTTAGTAGATAAAGAAGTCCATCTCCGCTCTCTTTTTGATCTGCCGGCAATTGAACCTCAACAACGGCAACTTGGTATCGGCGGGCCAGTTCCTCCGGCGCTGGGCTCGATGTCGGAGGTTGAAACGGTTGCCTATGTTACAGAGGAAGAGGTCAATCGTTTACTGAAACTCTCGGAATTTGAGCTACAGAAGTATGCGGAGGTTGAGAACTCTCTTTTCGAGCTGAAGGATCGTCTTGACCATACTCCTTCTATCTGGCCTACTACGGGGTGGATTTCTCGCGGCTTTGGGATGAAGTACGATCCATTCACTGGTTACAAACAGATGCATCGAGGCCTCGACATAGCCAATCATCGTGGCACGCCTATTGTTACTACCGCTGACGGACGAGTAGTGAGCATAAGAAGAAACAGCGATATGGGGAAAACGATCATACTCGACCACGGCTATGGTTTCCAGACCCGGTATGCCCATTTATCAAAGATTGAAGTTAAGCGGGGTCAGACAGTCAAGCGAGGGGATGTCATCGGATTGATGGGTTCAACCGGGTATTCCACCGGTCCGCATCTCCATTACGAGGTGATCCGAAACGGCCAATGTCTCAACCCAATGAAGTACATTCTCAACGAAATGTAGTACTGGAGAATTTCTCATAAAAAGATAACCGCCCTGGACTTGGGTGGCTTTTTTATTGAGCCCTAACTCTCCTTTAACGAAAAAAGCCCCGACATCTAGTCGGGGCCACTTTGTCATCGTCTTAGTGAACGGTTATTGAAGTTCCGCCTGTTCTTTAGCCTTCTTAAGGTCTTCGAGAACCCGTTGAGCTTCTGCAACCTGATTCTTGGCCTTGGGAATGTTCTTAGCGCGCTTGATAAAGTCCTCCCAGGCCTTGATGTTAGTGTTATAATCTTCAGGATTGTGCGACTGAATGGCGATAGCGTAGTTGTATGCCGCCCGCCATCCTTTCGGATCATCTTTCAAGGCCGCTTTGAATTGATGGGCCGCTTCGAGGTTTTCTTCCTGGTTGAGATAAATGCGACCCAAGGCGGATCGAGCTTTATAGCTATCTTTGAGTTCAATTGATTTATTGAAAGCCTCAATGGCCGACTGAGTTTTATCTTGGTTCTGGTATCCTTTGGCAAGTATGAAATAGGTATTGTAATCTCCTCCGCCGAGTTTGTGGCATTTTGTAACGGCCTCAACCATCTTGGGATAGTCTCGTTTCTGGTAATAAACTTTGGCCAGCTCTTTGTAGTAGTCGGTATTGGCGCTATCAAGGGAAATAGCAGATTTGAAAGCGGTTTCAGCCTCGACATATTTTAACAAGATATACTCAACCCGCCCGAGGTTGGCAAACGCCGTAGCATTGGTTTTATCCTTCTCAGTGGCCGTCTTGAACATCTCCAGAGCCTTCTCATAGTCCTTTTTCTCAAAGTATATAGCACCAAGGTTAAGATATGAGTCGACAAACTCCGGGTCCTCTACTATCGCTACCTTGTAGGCTAAGATAGCATCTTCGATTTTGTCGGCTTCTTTGGCCTTAATGCCTAAGTTGAAGTTTTCTTTTGCCTTTTCGGTGTCGGCGATCACACGTGAGGGGATTGTAGTCCAAGAGCAGGCAAAAGCAGTTATCATGATGGCGGTTAGTAGGTTTATTCGGTTGCTTTTGGTCATGCTGTCTCCCTTCTATTTTTTATAATTGTTACAACTCTTGTCAGTTTCTGATTCAGTTTTTTTACAGTGAATTTCGAAATTTCTCAAGTTCTGCTTTGACATCCGGGTACTTAAGAGCAAGAATACGAGCTGCCAGCACTGCTGCATTTTTTGCGCCTGCCGAGCCGATGGTCACTGTTGCCACAGGTATTCCGGGCGGCATTTGAACTGTTGATAAAAGGGCATCCATCCCTCCAAGAGCAACCGGCAAGGGAACCCCTATAACCGGTAGATGAGAATGTGCTGCGGCTATCCCCGGCAAAGCCGCCGAGAGTCCGGCCATAGCAATGATAACCTCGAAGCCTTCGTGTTCAGCTTTCGATATCAATTCAGCGGTTCTTCCGGGATGTCGGTGAGCGGAAGAGATTTCCAATTCTCCTTTGATATTAAAAACTGCAAGTTGCTCGAGGCACTTCTGGGCATACTCCCGGTCAGACTTCGAACCAATTATAACCAATACCTTAGGCATGTCACATCATAGCTGAATGATAGGTTTTGTTGCTTTGAAGCCGATGTCCCGCCGGAACATGGCCCCCTCGAACCTTATCTTGTTGACCACATGATAGGCTCGGTTCAGTGCCGACTTGAGGTTCTTATCCACACCTACCACGCCCACAACTCTCCCTCCAGCCGTTAGCCATTGATGTTCCTTCAAGGCGGTACCGGCATGGAAAACATGACAACCGTTCTGCGAGTAGTCTTTCAATCCGTTAATTTTGATGCCGGTCACATACTTCCCGGGGTAGCCTTTCGAGGTCATTATCACGCATGCGGCCGATTCCCGCCGCCACTGAAGTTTACCAATTGAAGCCAATTTCCCGAGCACAGCCTCCATAAGCAAATCGTACAGATCAGTTCTGAGCAACGGTAGGACCACCTGAGTCTCAGGGTCGCCGAAACGGCAGTTGAATTCCAGGACCTTCGGGCCATACGGTGTGAGCATCAGGCCTGCATAGAGTACTCCTTTGTACGTGACTCGTTCTTTTCTCAGACCTTCAATGGTTGGGGCAAGGATCTGTTCCATAATTTCTTCCATGACGTCCTTCGTGGTCAAGCTGGTGGGGCAGTAGGCTCCCATGCCGCCGGTGTTGGGGCCTTTGTCGCCGTCATACGCCTGTTTGTGGTCCTGGCTGGATAAAAACGGTCGGATAGTTTTCCCGTCAGTTATGGCCATCACCGATACCTCCTGACCTTCAAGAAACGATTCGACCACAATTCTGTCGCCGGCATTACCGAAAGTTCGTTTGAGCATCATCTGTTCTATTGCTGTGACGGCATGTTTGATGTTTCTCGCAACGATAACTCCCTTGCCAGCAGCTAAACCATCCGCTTTGACAACGACTGGAAACTGAACTGTTTTGCAAAAGCCGATAGCTTCAGCCGGAGTGGAAAAAACTTTGAAGGGTGCTGTGGGGATATGGTATTGGCGCATGAATTCTTTGGCGAACACCTTGCTGCTTTCAATTTGGGCCGCTTTTTTATTCGGCCCGAATATCTTCAGTTTCCTTTTGTGGAATTCGTCCACAATCCCCATAGCCAAGGGGATTTCAGGACCGACTACCGTGAGGTCTATTTTGTTTTTAGAGGCGAAGTTAACCAGCGCCTTGATATTGTCGGCCTTGATATTGACACACCGAGCAAGCTGGGATATCCCACCATTACCCGGAGCGCAGAATGTTCTGGAAACCTTCCGCGATTTTTTCAACTTCCATACCAGGGCGTGTTCTCTTCCCCCGGAACCTATCACCAGTACTTTCATAACCTTCAAATATGCTTATGATATAAAACTTATATAATACATTAAATGCCCTCAAATTCAAGTCCTTTTTTTTCCCCAATTGTTCTTGTAGTTGCTCTTTCAATGTTGTTTCCTCCTTCAACAACTCATACTTCTCCCCTTGAGATCGATCAAGGACTCAAGTAACTGGTAATTACGTCTTTTTTTAGTTGCTTAATTGGCGTAAATGAATATCTTATAATTGTTAAGACACTTACTTACGCTGCTTAAGTACATACACGTGAGAATTACAATTGTGAAGATTAGTTAAGGAGTGAACATGAGAAGCTACCTTAAAGTTATGATCATTACTATCATCTTGTCTGCCTCAGCAATGGCAGCTTTAGCGGAAACGATTTCAGTAGCTCGAATTCAAAAAATGACCAAACAACAATATCTCTCGATGGCCAAGATGGGGTTGGATATAATCGAAGTCAAAGGGGAAGAGTTTAAGATACTGGCCAAGCCAGGCGATCTCAGGAGATTGGAGCAGGTGGGAATTCCATTTATAATTGAGCAAGCTGACATAAAGGCGTTCTATAAGTCTCGCTTCCGGGAGGGAGAAACTATGGGTGGTTTTCGGACCTACTCAGAGATGGTAGCCTACCTTGATACGCTCACCTCAACCTATCCTTCCATTACCACCGATAAGTTCTCGATTGGAACCTCCATTGAAGGGCGCGATTTGTGGGTCGTTAAAATATCCGACAATCCGGATGTTGATGAAGACGAACCGGAGATTCTTTACGTCTCACTCATTCATGCCCGCGAACCTTGCGCCGGAGCCGCCGTGCTGCATCTGATAGAGCATTATCTTTCCAACTATGGCGTTGACCCGGAAATCACGGAGCTGGTAAACACCCGCGAGTTGTTTTTTCTGCCGGTGCAGAATCCTGATGGTTACGTGTACAACGAACAGACTGACCCCGGCGGAGGTGGCATGTGGCGTAAGAACCGCCGCGACAACGGCGACGGAGAGTATGGGGTTGATTGTAATCGAAACTATGGATACCAGTGGGGATATGACAACATGGGGTCGTCTCCCGACACTTGGTCAGAAACATATCGCGGTACCGGACCATTTTCGGAACCGGAAACTGACCTGGTCAAAGACTTTATTATTTCTCGTGATTTTGTGATTATTCATAACTTCCATACATACTCCAATCTCGAAATATGGCCCTACGGATACGACCGGTTCTTCACGCATGAAGAAGATTTCTTCAAGAACTTGGGCGACTCGATGACTATATTCAACGGCTATGATCCCGGAGTCGGATGGACCTTGTATCCGACTAACGGCGATTCCGATGACTGGGCCTGGGGGGATACTATTTCAAAACCGAGGAACATTTCTTTAACGGTTGAGATAGGTAGCTCATCTGACGGCTTCTGGCCTTCTCCAAGCCGCATCCCCACCTTGGTTGCGGAAAATGTCTGGCCGAACGTCTTTCTGGCCAAGATAGCCGACAATCCGTATGTCATCGCACCGCCGAAAACGCCGGTAGTTGCTGCCCCCGATTCAGTCGGCAACAACTTCACTCTTCAATGGCAGGTTGTGGACTCGATTAACCCCCCGGTGTCGTGCCGACTGACGGAACTTACTGACAAGCAGA
>Ga0315551_10002389_pt1 | contig 13761 bp, 10 predicted proteins | sample SalMarSW160290MG_FD_203678 | JGI IMG/M metagenome (GOLD analysis project Ga0315551, IMG submission 203678) | Salt marsh sediment microbial communities from the Plum Island Ecosystem LTER, Massachusetts, United States - Salt Marsh Sediment SW1602-90 ... | reverse complement strand
ATAGCCGATAATCCCGCTGTTCTCATCGACATACCTCTTTCGAAATGAGAGCTCGACAGGCATATCGATGCTCATCGAGTCAAGATCACAATCCGTGACATCGAACCAGAACCTGCCGCCCCCATCGAAATCGACAAGGGCATAGATTGCCGGGGGGTGCGGCGTGAAGGACAAGAGATCACCGGTGAAGCTGAATACCCTGCCCTTCCTGTCGGAAAACCGGTAGGGCTCCATCTCATCGATTGCCCCACAATCGGGATTCACACATACCCGCTGCACGGGATATTGCGGCGTTCCACACCTGGTGCACCGTGTTCCGCACAGCCCTAGGATCTCCCTCCGGTCTCTCCACACCAGGGACAACGCCGTAAAGGGAACGGCTTCCGCCCTGATTCCCCCTTCGGGCGTGATCAGGTTCTTAAAGGCGAGGTATTTCTCGTAGCTGACAAGATCCCTCGTCACCTCCAGGTACCGCTTCATTCCCCTTGTTCGCCCCCTGAGCCGCTCGATCTCCTCGGTTACGCGAAACAGGAGCGCATCACTCCCGTTGCCGAAGCCGGCTACTACCAGCACATCGCCCGGCCCTGACTCCTCTAAGGCAGAGATCAACAGGTTCAAGGGATAGGGGGTGCCGGTATTTCCCATGACCGTCATCAGGTGGTCCTGAACCTGAGATTGGTCCAGCCCCATTCTTTTGCATATCGCGGCGTGATCCCGGGGGTACATACCGGGAAAGAGCACCTTGGAGACATCCTTCAATGTAAGGTGATATCGGTTCACGAGTCCCACGATGGCCTCGGGTATGAACTTCCGGTAGCCCTCTTCCCGCCCGAACCGATCCTCCCAGGCCCTATCGGTCCTGTCATGCTCGGCTCTCCAATGATCGGGAAAATCGTAGGAAACGCTGTAGGAGCCTTCATATTCCGCAACAACCGCATCGCTGCCCACCATCAGAGTCGCAGCACCGTCGCTGAAGGTCAGCTCCTGGGAGCTGCCGGGTTTTCCGAGCCGCACATCCGATGCGCACACCAGGATATGCTCTGAGGAACCTTCATCGATACCGTCGAGCGCGGCAATCAATGCGGCGGTACCGGCCCCGGTGGAGCCGGAAAAATCAGCCGTTCGGATGGTGCTGTCGAGATCTAACGCCGTTCGTATGATCTCGGCACAACCTCTCTCCCGGAACGGCGAGGTGGTTGTCGCAAAATAGAGGCCAGCAACGCCACTCCTGTCACGGCCCGCCAAGCAGTTCGCAGCAGAAGCCACGGCCATGGTGAGGCTGTCTTCATCGAAGTTGGCCACGCACTTCTGCCCCTTCACTAAGGAAGTCTGATTGAGCCAGCCCATGCTTTTAAAGATGATCTCCCTGCTTATCCGGTACAGGGGGAGATAGCCACCGAAAGAGACAATACCTTTCATACGCTCTGCGACCTCCTTTTTCTAGACTCTCGTCTTTCGTTTACCTCTGCATTTTATTCATTTCAGTTATTTTGGTTGTTTTAGCAGCCAAATGCTCAAAAAACCTAGCGAAGAATAAACCAAAAATAGTTATCCATAGGCCAGAAACCATCTTTGCTTTCATCGCTACATCATTTTACAGCATATAATGATTTCAATCAGCTATAATTCGCTTGTGATTATCTCCTGCTTCTATCCTTAAGGCCATTACCATATAGCCCAAGATATGTTCACTGGAAGAATAATATCTTACCTTCGTCTTAGAACCATGTTGGTGAAGGATGAAAAACAGCTAAGAATTAAAAAGAAGGAAGCGTCATCTTATGTTAGCCATCTTTTACGCCGCTTATAATGCTTTACATCCCTGTAGCTCTTCTTTTTACCTACCTCGGTAAGCCCAAGATAGAATTCCTTAACATCGGCATTTTCCTTTAGTTTTTCTACAGTGTCATCCAAAACAATCCTGCCATTCTCCATCACATATCCATGGCTTGCGATGGAAAGGGCGAGTCTTGCATTTTGCTCTACAAGAAGTATGGAAACACCTTCTTTCTTGTTAATCCGCTTGATGATTTCAAAAATTTCAGATACTAGAAGAGGGGCTAGGCCCATAGATGGCTCATCCAAGAGCATTAGTTTAGGGTTGGCCATCAGTCCCCTGCCGATAACCAGCATCTGCTGTTCACCACCACTGACATAGCCCGCAAGAGCGTTCCTTCTATCGGTAAGTCGTGGGAAATAATCGTAGACCATCTTCATGTCCTCTTTCATGCTTCTGCTGCTCTTTTCCGTATGAGCACCAGCAATGAGGTTCTCCTCAACTGTCAAGTCTTCAAAGACTCGTCTCCCCTCCATGACCTGAAATATTCCCATACGAACTATATCCTCTGGATATTTCTTGTCTATTCTCTTTCCCATAAAGAAAATGGATCCATCAGTAACTTGCCCGTCTTCCGACTTTAAAAGACCTGATATGGCCTTTAAAGTAGTTGTTTTTCCCGCCCCATTATTACCAAGGACAGTAATTATCTGCCCTTGATTCACTTGAAGGGACATACCCTTCAAAACAAGTATTACATTGTGATAGATAACCTCAATGTTGTTAACAACTAATAGTGGTTCCATCGTTTCTCCACTGTTTCGTGCATTAAAGTCGACTTCGACTCTAAACCATAGCGTTATCCGTGCTAAAGTGAGGATACCGATTCCCGCATTCCGATTACGCCCCCAACCTCGAATAGGCAAGATCTTCTTCACCTAAATAGGCCTTGATTACTTGCTCATTATTCCTGATCTCTTCTGGTTTTCCCTCGGCAATCTTTATCCCGAAATCCAACACACAGACCCTGTCAGATATATCCATTACCACCCCCATATCATGCTCGATAAGGATAATAGTAATTCCCCATTCCTCGTTTATATCCAGAATGAATCGGGCCATATCTTCTGTCTCTTCCAAGTTCATACCAGTGGCTGGCTCGTCTAAAAGAAGAAGTTTAGGTTTTATGGCAAGGGCTCTGGCCAATTCAACCCTCTTTTGAAGCCCATATGGCAAAGTGTGAACTATATGTTTTCTTATCTGTTCAATCTCCAGAAGATCTATGATGTCCTCCTCAATATGCTTTCGGAGTGCCATTTCCTCATTTCGAGTCTTACCATAGTAAATGCCTCCCGAAAGAAAGCCGGACCTCAGATTGATATGTCCACCAAGTTTTATATTATCAAGGACTGTCATGTGGGCAAAAAGTTCCACATTCTGAAATGTTCGGGCAATGCCCAGACTGGCTATCCTGTGAGGTTTTAGATGAGTGATATCTCGACCCTCAAAGATGATTTCCCCCTTTTCTGGATGATAGAAGTGGTTTATACAGTTCAAAAGACATGTTTTTCCTGCCCCGTTTGGCCCAATGATTGAGAATATTTCACCTTCTCTAATGCCGGTACTCACTCCATTAAGGGCCTTAAGGCCCCCAAAGCTGAGGCTGATATCTTCAACTCTAAGTTGGTATTCTTCTTTATTTTCCATCTCTTGATCCTATTCTGTCAGATCGAGTTGTTTTATCTTAACCTTTGTCTTCATGCGGTATCCTTTACCGTCCCGGTACTTGATATCTGCCTCTATCTCGATCTCCTCTTTATCTCCATAAAGGGCATCGATCAGTTCTTTATACCTACCTGCCACAAATTTCCTCCTAACCTTTCTTGTCCTGGTTAATTCATCGTCATCAGCATCAAGTTCCTTATACAAAAGTACAAACCTCCTTATCTTTGCCACCTTAGGAAGAGACTCATTTGTCTTTGCAACCTCTTTTCCAATAAGGGCATACACCTCGTCTTTCTGAGAAAGATCGGTAAATGTGGTGTAAGGTATCTGATTGTTTTCCGCCCATTTACCGACATTTCCCATGTCAATAGAGATCATTGATGTGATAAATGGCTTATCCTGGCCAATAACAACCGCATCAATAATGTAAGGGCTAAATTTTAATTTATTCTCAATTAGCTGAGGAGAAAATTTGCTCCCATCGGCCAATTTCATTACATCCTCCATCCTGTCAATGATAATGATGTGACCATCATCATCTATAATGCCTGCATCGCCAGAATGGAGCCAACCATCTTTAAGGGCCTTTGTTGTGGCCTCAGCATCTTTGTAATAGCCTTTAAAGATACTATCGCCGCGTGAGAGCAGCTCTCCAGTATCTGAAATTTTAAATTCAATACCTGGCAAAGGCTTGCCAACGGTATCAAGGCGGATGTCATCAGTCCTATGGATTATAGATGCTGCAGTCTGCTCAGTCATTCCATAAGCCTGCTTTATATTTACCCCAAGGGCCTGAAACATCTGAAATATTTCAGGCCCGAGGGGGGCACCACCTGTATACACATGTCTGAGATTGGAAAGGCCTAAGTAATTCTTTAAAGACCTAAAAAGGAAGAGATACCCTATCCAGTTGAACGCCTTCCACCAAACCGGTAATTTTTTTCTTTGCAGCTTATAATCTGAAATCCTATAACCCACCTTTAAAAAGATAGTATAGGTTACCCTCTTTATCCAGGCAGCATCTTGTATCTTAACCTGTATATCGGAACACATCCTCTCCCATATCCGCGGTGGCGCCAGCATGATATGAGGGCCAATTTCTCGGATATTCTGCTGGACGGTCTCCACCTTTTCGGGGAAGTTTATGGTAAATGCTTTATATAACGGCCAGTACACACCATATTCCTGTTCGCCTATCCAGGGGAGGGGTAGGAATGAGACATATTCGTCTGTGTCCTTGGCTGGATCAACTTGATCATGGAACTTGACCACGCTGACCATATTTTTTTGCGTGATCATACTTCCCTTTGGTATGCCGGTAGTTCCTGATGTATAGTTTATCATCCCCACATCATCAGGCGTGATCTTGTCAATCATCTCGTCAAAAAGGTTTGGTTCCTTCTCTGCAAGTTCTTTTCCTATTTTCTGCACATATTTAAAGAAGATCAATAACGGGTCGTCATAATGTCTCATCCCTTTGGGATCATCCACAATAACATTAACTATATTCGGGCATTTCTCCTTTATTCCCAAGACCTTATCGGCCTGCTCCTGATCCCCGGCAACCACAAAGGTGGAATCGGAGTGATTTATGATGTATTCAACTTGCTCTAAGTGGCTGTCCGGATATATCCCAACAACGGCACCTCCCAAGCACTGGACGCCAAGCTCAGAATAGAGGGCTTCTGGTCTGTTGTCACCGATATAAGAGAGCTTATCTCCCCGCTTAAAACCGAGTTTATGGAGTCCGAGGGCGAAATCTCTTACATTCTCGTAGTATCCCTTCCATGTGACAGGCCGCCAGATGCCAAACCCCTTCTCTCGTATGGCCACCTTTTTATCCCCATACTGAAGGGTATTTCTTCTCAATAGTGCAGGAAGCGTTAAATTATCCATGTAAAAAATTCTCCCACATACCTTGACCTTTTTCTGCCCCCATATAATCTGAGGGCAGAAAAAGGCCTTCTAAGAATAAGGTTAGTCCAAATACATCCAGTCTGAAACAGGATCAAATTTCAAGGTCTTTGAATTACCCCGTACGATTTTTCCCACGGGGATGCTGTTGTTTTTCATAGTAACTGGGGGCATGAGCCCGCCCACATCAAAATCTTTGATAGATGCAAGGGCTTTTGCCAAACTGTCGCCTGTAATGGCGCCTGTCTTATCGGCACGCCTGAGTGATTCGATAAAAAGCGTAGTGCCCATGAAGACCTGCATATAGGCCGAAGAACGATAGTCTGCATACTTGGGACGGTACTTTTTGGTCCATTCCCTTATCTTTCTGATCATAGGGAACTCGTCCTCATAATAGTAAGCGTAAGCTGTTACGCCCATATATTCATCGGCAAACGGACCTAATTGATCCAAGAGGTGCTTCTCGGTTGACCAAAATGTGCCCATAAATTTACAGTTAAGTCCATAGTCCCTAGACTGCTTGATTACTGTCTGAATGGGAGTAGTCACAAATCCCTGAAAGATGCAGTAGTCCACCTTTTTTCGTTTCATATCCAGTATCTGGGTAGATATATCCACACCCCCTACTTTAGAAATCTCTTCGGCTACTAGGTTCAGGCCCAGCTTCTTGCACATCTCCCTACCAGCGGGAATCGGCTCCCGTCCGAATTCGGTATCGCTGTAAAAAAAGGCTATATTGGCGCCCGGTTTTTCCTTTGCAATGTACTTGAGAACAATCCCAAACTGCTCAACATACGTTGGCCCTGGAAGAAAAAGGTAAGGGTTTTCTTTTGGGTTAGCCGCTTCCTCGGCAAAGGTGTAGGCCGAATAGAGAACCTTATACCGGTCTTTAATCTCAGGTGCCAGTGCTGTGGTCATCCCAGTGCTTTGTGCCCACATACATTGGGGCTTATACTGGGCATAAAGGCGCTTAAAGGCAGCTATCCCCACATCATTTTTGTATTCACCGTCTGCCCAGTAATAATGAATCTTTTTCCCGTTTACCCCTCCCTCTTCATTGGCCATATTTATTACATCTTCCATGGCATCTGCACCGTGAATACCGGCAAAGGCAAAGCGGCCAGTAAAGGGGTGTACCGCACATATGGTAATCTCCTGTTCCGCATTGGCAATAGTCGGCATACTAAATAGACCAAAACATAAGGTTAAAGTGAGCATAAAAATTCCTAGCTTTTTCATAATGCTTCCTCCTTGAATTTTGGGCTAAAGGTTTATTCGTGGGTTATAATCAAACTCACCTCCTTTCCAACCCAGCTTTTTCAATAGGAAAAAGGCCAGAGCCTGAAGAAATTTTTTATCCTGTTCCAGATTTCCGCCAGTCCAAGAGGTTCAAAGATGAGGAAGAGCACAATCGAAAGCCCAAAGATAACCTCTTTCATGGGTATGAAAATCTCTTCTTTGCCGGGCGCATATAATTTTACCATTTCGGATAGATAATTCAGAAGCTCTGGGATCAGGGTCATAAAAATGGCCCCAAAGATGGAACCTAATATGCTTCCCAGACCTCCCACGATAATCATGGCAAGGTACTGGATGCTAAGGATGAAAGGGAAATGGTCCGGGGTAATAACCTTTAAAAAGGTGACCCATAATGCACCTGCTATGCCAGCATAAAAAGAACTTATAGCAAAGGCGCTCAGCTTGTAACGAAAAAGATTAATCCCTATGATTTCGGCGGCAAGATCACGGTCGCGAATAGCCACAAACGCCCTTCCCATCTTAGAGCGAACCAGGTTCCGTGCATAGCCCACACCAAGCACAACAAAGAACAGGGTAATCCAGTAAAACTCCTTTTCGGTTGAAAATTCAAGGCTACCTATCCTTGGTGGTGGGATATGGATCCCGGTGATGCCCTTGGTCATGGATTCCCAGTGGACAAAGATAAATTCAAAGATAAATTGGGCAGCTAAGGTGGCTATACAAAGATAAAGGCCTTTTACTCGCAGGGATGGAATGCCGATAATAACACCAGCAAATGCAGAGATAAGACCGGCAAAGGGTAAGGATAACCAAAAAGGAAACCCCAAACGGGTAATAAGGATTGCTGAAGCATAGGCTCCTACACCAATAAAAGCTGCATGGCCAAGGGATATCTGCCCGGTGAATCCGGTAAGAAGATTCAAACCTATGGCCCCGATTATTGCAAAACCTACCATGTTGGCCACATAGAGAATATAGTGATTGGCAATAAAAGGAAAGATAAGGAGAAAGATAAAAAAGAGTGTTAGCCAGAATTTGACAAAAATGGACTGAAAGATCTGCTCGTCTTTTCTATAGTTTTCTTTGAAATCGCCACACCTCATACCCTAAACCCTTTCAATTATTTCTTTACCAAATAGCCCATACGGCCTGATCATGAGAATAATTACTAGTATAAAAAATGAAGCAACTTCCTTGGTACCCCCTCCAATAATTGGGTCCAGGTAAAGACCGGTTAGATTTTCCAGAATTCCAATAATAAAACCTCCCAGGATGGCCCCCCCGATACTGTCCAAACCACCCAAAATAATGACTGAAAGCACTTTCAGGCCGACATCCCCCATATACACACTTATACCAATTATATTTCCGATAACGATTCCCCCGATAACGGAAGCAATGGCACCAAAACTCCATGATAGTGCAAAGACTCCTTTAACGCTGATACCCATGGAAAGGGCAGCCTGCTGATCATTGGCAGTAGCCCGCATAGCTACACCAGTTCTGGAAAATTTAAAGATTATAAGAAATATAATCATGGCAGTAATAGCAAAAATAAAGCCCCACAGAAGCCCTGATGGGACCACTGCAAAGCCAATGTCCAGGGGTTTTGGTGGAAAGATCTTCGGAAAAGTACGGAAAGAAGGGGTCCAGATCATATACATAATTCCTTTAAGGATAAGCCCTAAACCAATCGTAATCATAATTACTGAGATAATAGGCTCACCGATAAGGGGCCTTAATATAAGGCGTTCGATGACAAAGCCTAGGAAAAATGCTAAAAAAAGGGTAAGGGCGAAGGCAAGATAAAAAGGGGCATTCAATTGCGTGAGGGCAGTAAAACAAACAAAGGCACCCAAGGTCATAAATTCACCCATGGCTAGATTGAGGACACTGGTTGCCTTATATATGAGCACAAAGCCAAGGGCAATCAGTCCGTAAACACCTCCAGCGGCTAAGCCGGTTACAATTATTTGCAGTAAAATATCCATTCAAAAATACTCCTTATCTCAGGGTTATAAATAAGGGCAGTTCTGAAAAGACTGATAAAACATGATATATGTATTCCAAAGGTGCTGATTTATATTAAATTGGTATTATTTTTTATTATTCTTTAAGTATTTTGTCAAATAAGAATGATACAACTGGTTTCACATAGCCGTAATGATAATATCAGCAACATCCCGAACCGTAATCCTTTCCTCCACTCCCTCTGCCTTGACTGCATCGTCCAGCATCTTAGCACACAAAGGACAAGCCACAGCTAAAACCTCGGCACCTGTATCCAATGCCTCCCGAACTCTAATCCTACTAGGACTTTCCTCGCCAACCCCTAAAATATCTGTAAAAAAGTTCCCGCCTCCGCCTCCACAGCAAAAGGCATTCTCTCTGTTTCGGTTCATTTCTATCACCTCAATCCCAGGGATACCTTTCAATACCCCCCTTGGGGCACTATATACACCATTGTGCCTGCCTAAATAACAGGGGTCATGATAGGTGACTTTCACCTTGTATTCAGAAAGTGGAGGAATCTTTTTCTCTCTTATTAGCATAGACAGGATCTGGGTATAGTGCCAGACCTCAAAGTTTCCTCCCAGCTTAGGATATTCTTGGGCGAAGGCATTAAAGGCATGAGGATCAAGGGTTATTATCTTCTTCACCCCTTTTTTCTTAAATATATCTATATTATCTTTAGCAAGTTGTTCAAAAAGCCATTTCTCACCAAGGGCCTTAACATCATTTCCATCGCTCTTCTCCTCATTGCCCAATATGCCAATTGATAAACCTGCCTCAGTCAACAATCTCCCTACAGATTTCGCCATCTTTTTTCCACGCTCATCATATGAGCCCACATCCCCCACATAAAAGAGATATTCCTGGTCCGAGTAAAGCTGAATATCAGTTCCCTCAGCCCATTTTCCCCGTTCATCTTGTGGCTCCTTGTACGGGTTTCCATTTACCTTGATGGCTTTGAAGTAATCCCTGACAGGAGGGGGAATAAGTCCTTCACTTACCAACTCTGCCTTTGCAGCCTCAAAGATATTGAGTAAATCGTCTCTAAATGTGAATACACAATGCTTTTCGCAATTGCCACAGGTAACGCATGAATAAAGGATTTCAGCATAATGCTCGCTTGTTTTTATCTCATTGTTAAGCCAAGCATTTATAAGCCACATCCTTCCACCAGCAGCATAGGTATCAAGCCCGAATTTCGCGTAAGAAGGGCAATTAAAATCTTGGTAATCCTCTGTGAATTTACAGTACCCGCATCGAAAGCACCGATGAACAATCTCTTCAAATTCCATATTAATTCACCTCCCAATTTCCAGGATTCATGATCCCATTAGGATCTAGGTTTTCCTTTACCATCTTCATAAGCTTTAGGGTATTGGGGTCCATTCTCTCCATAGCCATTTTTTGTTCTTCTACAGTGGGCTTCCACGGTATCCCCCCATGGTCAAAGGCAAAAGTAATCCCTTCATGCCCTGCTTTTTTGACCCTCTCCATCATATTCGGATCTGCTCTATTGAATGTAAAAGCAATAGCAAACATCATTGCATGGCCTCTGCCGATAACTCTCGCCATACCAGAGTAAGCCAGTTTGTACTTATTAGCCACCTCCTCTAAGTTTCTTGCGAGCATTGGATATTTCTCGATCAGCACGATTGGCCCAGAATATTCAAATCCCCCTCCCTTTTTTACATCTGCGAATGTTGTTATGCTCTTCTGCGGCATATCCAAAAAGGTTGGTTTCATTGCTGGTAAAACCCACATAAATCCACCATCTTTCCTATCTCTGAACTCCTTAAGAGAATCCCATACCATTTTCCTTTTGAACTCGAGCTCTTCATCCCTGTCTCCAGTAATATATAAGGTAATGTGATGGTTCCCTGTGAACATTATAGGTTTTGCCTGAAACCAGATGTTTATGTCCTCAACCATCTCAGTATGGGTAAGATTAAACAATATATCCGGAACTAAGTCTTCTCTATCTGTTACAAATATTTCCACATCTCTCATCCTCTTTTTAGGATAGAGTTTAAGGCCCAACTTCGTAATGATCCCAGTGGTTCCAAGCCATCCCAAAAAAAGTCCTGATAGGTCGGGTAGGGTAGGGCCTTTTGAAAACCAGTCCGGTGACATAGAGCATGAGCCAATTTTGCACAGCTCCCCAGTTGGCAGGACAACTTCTAATCCGCTCACCATGTCTGAATTGAAGCCGTATTGTTGGGCCAAGCGACCCTGACCATGGATTGCCACATTTGCTGCTATGGTTACAGTGGGTGGTGCGTCAGGAATACTATGCCTAAGATTAGGGTAATTTCTTTCCAAATAGGCCTTTAGTGCACCTTGGGAGGTTCCCCCTTCAACTATGGCATGTCTTGCCTTCTCATTCACTCCCACTATTTTTCTCATTCTTTTCATATCTATCACAATCCCGCCTTTTAAGGGAATGATCAGGCCAGTTAGCGCCATGCCTGCCCCCATAGGAACGATAGGTATCTTCTCTTTGTTGGCAAGCTTTACGATCTTTTGTACCTCCTCAGTGGTTTTTGGAGCAACTACATAATCCGGCTTATGGGTTGGCATCAAACCAGGATCTCGTGCATAGAAATACAGCTCCTCTGTCTGAGTTGAGACATGCCCTTCCCCTGCTATCTCAACAAGAGACTTATAGATATCGCTCATTTTTTTCACCTCCCTTATTTATTTTTTTTTCACCGATGGCCATCTTACACAGGTCGATAATATGGATTGGCTTTATCCCTCTTTTGGAAACCTTTTCAGATAAGGCCATTTGGCAATAAGGGCAGTTAAATACACAGTATTCTGCTCCACTCTCTACCATATCATCTATATTTCTCTTCTGTACGTCATTGGCTACCTCGTCTCGATCGGTCATCCTTATGATCTCTCCACAACAAAGGGCATTTTCCCCCTGATATTCCCTTTCCACCAGCTCGGCACCAATGAGAGCAAGGATGTCTCCCACAAAATGATATTTATCCAGTGAGAGTCGAGATGAACAGGGTCGCTGATAGGCTACTTTTATGTTCAGTGGTTTTATTTCGCTCTTTAATTCCTGGAGCCTGTCATATAAATACTCAAGATAATGAATGGGTTCAAATGGTACCTCGATCCCAAATGCAGGGGCGAGGGATGTGAATGAGCCATAACACTCATCATGCATGCAGATGAGCTGCTTGATGCCGAGTTGACTAATATTCTCGATTACCTTGGGGAGCCTCTCTTTTATGATTGATGTCTTGGCAAAATGTAGATAGACAACCTCACAGAAAAACTCTGCACCAAGAACATATGAAGATCGAATCCCCTCAAAGAGCTTTCCTCTTGCCATCTGCCTCAATTCACCTATGAAACAGCAGGATAGTGCTTTTTCCTTAACCTCCCCTACCCTATATTTTCCCTGAGGCGCACACATATTGATCCATTGGTTTGTAATGGCTCTAGATGCGGTAAGCATGCCCTTCTCTTCTCTTCGTTCAGTAATTAGATAGAAGGGATGATTGCCTCTTTTGCAATATTCTTCACAGGCATAACATGTTACACAATCGCGCAAAACAAAAGAACCTTCACCTTTGATGATTTTCATCATTTCATTGTGTGCTGTGTCTCTATCCACATCTATATACTGGCACTTAAACAGACAGTCAGAGGTTGGACAGGTTACACAAACATTTTCATCAAATTTTAACCTATACATACAAAATCCTCCTTTCTTTTTGACGGCGGTCCAAAGAACATTAAATAGAACTCAATGTAGTCCTTAGTTCTGGCTCTGCGCCTTTTTAAAGGCTCTCCCCTATAAGCTGATTCACCATCTCATTAGGGCCGAGATAGATCTCCACAATCTTCGTGTCCCTCAGGTACTTTTCTACTGGATATTCCTTAGAATAGCCATACGATCCCATTACCTGAACGCAATTTGAGGCCACCTCTGAGGCTATCCTCGTTCCGTATACCTTTGCCATGTTCGAGTACCGGACCCTGTTGCTGTCCCTCATCTTAAGCGACCACGATGCCCGGTAGACAAGGAGCCGGGCTGCATCGATCTTAGTGGCCATATCGGCGAACATGGATGAGATGAGGCTGTGCTTTATCAGGGCCTTTCCCCCGACCACCCGCTCCTTACAATAGTTCAGGGTATACTCAAATGCGCCCCGCGCCATGCCCACAGAGATCATTCCTGCTCCCAACCGATTATAGGCAACGGTTCTCTGAAGAAGGTTATGACCATCTCCGATCTTTCCGAGCAAGTTACTCTTGGGTACCCTGCAGTTCTCGAATACGACCTCTCTGTTCTGGTCCTCTGCCATCCCCATCTTCCGCTCTACCTTGCCCCATGAAAGCCCTGGTCTGTCCTTTTCCACTACGAGGATCGCGGATCCTTTGTCCTCGAGCTTGGGATCGGTAGTCGCTACCACCACATAGTGAGAGGCGATCCCTGCATTGCTCGGCCATATTTTCACCCCATTGATAATGTAGTCGTCGCCATCCTCTTTGATGATCGTCTTCACGGTTCTCAAGCGCATCCGCTCGTCCTCTATATCTGCCCCTGAAGCGGGCTCGGTCATACAAATGCAGCCTAGGTTGACCTCCTCCCGGGAGGCGAGGGGCCTTAGGAACCGCTCCCTCTGCTCGTCATTTGCCGCCATGACGATGGGTGTCTGTGCAAACCAGGTGTCGCTGATCACGCAGGCCGCACCTCCATTAACCGCAGCGAGCTCTTCTATGACCGCCATGGCAGTCATGCCGTCTGCGCCAGTGCCGCCGTACTTGGGATCAATGACGAGGCCCATGAATCCCAGTTCTGCAGCTTTCTGCAATACCTTGCTCATGTACTGGTGGGTATCCCAGTCGTCCTCGAACTTGTCGTTGTAAGGCTTTATCTCATTTTCAGCAAATTTTCTTGCTAGTTCCTTAAATTGAAGTCTTTCTTCTGAAAGTTGAAAATTATACATGCTGCCCCTCCTCGATTTCTTTATCCTTTTACAGCTCTTAATACTTTAGGAACCTTCAAAATGTTTGTCATTTCCTTTTTTGAAGAAGAATGAACTCTCCGC
>Ga0315551_10002387_pt1 | contig 13763 bp, 11 predicted proteins | sample SalMarSW160290MG_FD_203678 | JGI IMG/M metagenome (GOLD analysis project Ga0315551, IMG submission 203678) | Salt marsh sediment microbial communities from the Plum Island Ecosystem LTER, Massachusetts, United States - Salt Marsh Sediment SW1602-90 ... | reverse complement strand
AAAGAGAAGAAAAACCTTTGCATTTTGCTGAGGTAGCCAATCTTATAGAGAAATTACCTTTCCATTTTCAAAGCAAAACTCATACAGCTACTGTTCATAATGAGCTGATCAAAGATGAAAGGTTTGTTTTAGTTGGAAGAGGCCTATATGCTTTAAAAGAATGGGGATATGAACCGGGGGTGGTGAAAGACATAATTATTAAAATTTTAAAAGATTCAGAAAAATCTTTGTCAAAAAAAGAGATTTTAGATAAAGTTTTAAAGCAACGTTTTGTAAAAGAAAACACAATTGCTCTGAATTTACAAGATAGAGATTATTTTGAAAGAGATTCCCAAGGTAAGTACACAATAAAAGAAGCGTAAATTTAATGCTTTCAGATTCATTAAAAATCTTAATGCCAATATTTTTACAAGTTTGGCAAATTCTTAGAACTTGGTGGTGGCTGCCATTGCCCTTTATTTTATGGTGGCCTTTTTCTTTTCTCTGGCTTTGGTGGAGAACAGATAAGTTTTTAAAGAAAACCAAGTTTATTTTGCTGGAAATTAAAATACCAAAAGAGGTTTTAAAGCCAATGAGGGCTATGGAAAGAGTTATTGACGGATTATGGCAGATTTTTTATGATGCTCCTGATTGGTGGGAAAAGTGGGTTGATGGGAAAATAGACCCTTCTCTTTCTTGTTCATTTGAGATTGCTTCAATTGGAGGAGAGTCACATTTTTTTATCAAAATTCCTGAAGCAAACAGAGATTCAATTGAATCAGCTATTTATTCCCAGTATCCTGAAGCAGAAATATCAAAAGCTGATGATTATACAAAATATGTTCCTCAGGATATTCCAAACAATGATTGGGATCTTTGGGGAGCTGATTACAAATTTTTTAAACCTGATCCTTATCCTATTAGAACTTATATTGAATTTGAAACAGAAAGAGAGGCCTTGGAAGAGAAAAGAGTTGATCCTTTGGCAACCTTGCTTGAATCATTGGCAAAAATAAAACCAGGGGAGCAGTTTTGGGTTCAAATTATAGCTAACCCCATTACTGACAAAGAAGTTGCCTGGGTAACAGAAGGAAAAAAAATAAGAGATGAGCTTGCCAGAAGAACAGAAGGTAAGCCAGTCAAAAAACCAATGCTTTTAGAAGCTGCTGATGTTTTAGTTACCGGAGAGCCGCCAGGAGGCATTAAAAAAGAAAAAGAGCTTATTCCTCCGGAAATGAAGCTTACGCCTGGTGAAAGAGATATAATTACCGCAGTAGAGAAAAAAATAGCAAAACGTGGTTTTCAAACCAGTATTAGATTTATTTATCTTGGCAAAAAGGAAGTTTTCTTTAAACCAAAGCTTCGTCTTATTCTTAGTTTCTTTTCTAATTTTGGAACTCAGAATCTTAATTTTTTAGCTCCTTATGGACAGCCATTTATAACTAAGGTTCCGAAAAGCTGGTTTTTGCCAATAAATCTTCTTTACAACCGAAGACTATATTTAAGAAAAAGGTCTATATTTAGGAAATATGTGTTAAGATTTCATCCTCTATTCCCCAGAAAAGCTAAATGGCCATCAAGTTTTATTTTAAATACTGAAGAACTGGCTAGTATATTTCATTTTCCTGGCCAAAGAGTTGCTTCAGCTCCTTTTATTAAACGAATTGAAGCTAAAAAGGGTGAGGCTCCTCCAGGCCTTCCTTCAGAATAATTTATGAATAACGAAATTAACTTCTTTGCCGAAACAACTTATCGAAATATCCGAAAAAAGTTTGGTATTAAGCTTGATGATAGGCGCAGGCATGTTTATGTTGTTGGAAAAACAGGAATGGGAAAAACAGCTATGCTTCAAAATATGGCTGTTCAGGACATTCAGCAGGGCAATGGTGTTGGTTTTGTTGATCCTCATGGAGAGGCAGCTGAAGAGTTGCTGGATTTTGTTCCTTCAAACCGAATTAACGACGTTATATATGTTAATCCAGGTGACTTGAATTTCCCAATTGCTTTTAATGTAATGGAGAAAGTGGGGTTAGAGCACAGACACTTAGTTGCCGGGGGTTTAATGGGTGTATTTAAGAAAATCTGGCCTGATGTTTGGTCAGCCAGAATGGAATATATTTTAAATAATTCTATCTTAGCTCTTTTAGAATATCCTGGCTCTACTCTGCTGGGAGTTAATAGAATGATGTCTGACCCAGATTTTAGAAAAAAAGTAGTAGAGAAAATTACTGATCCGGTGGTTAAGTCATTCTGGATTAACGAATTTGCCCGCTATACCCAAAGATATGAGGTTGAAGCAACAGCAGCTATTCAAAACAAAGTGGGCCAATTTATTTCTGCTCCATTAATCCGTAATATTATTGGTCAGACCACTTCAACTATTGATATGCGGGAAGTGATGGATAAAAAGAAAATTTTAATTCTCAATTTATCAAAAGGCAGAATAGGAGAAGATAATTCAATGCTAATGGGAGCTCTTTTAATTACTAAAATACAATTGGCTGCTATGTCCCGGGTGGATACACCGGAAAAGGAAAGAAATGATTTCTTCCTATATGTAGATGAATTTCAAAACTTTGCTACTGAGTCATTTGTTAACATTCTTTCAGAAGCAAGAAAATATAGGCTGGCTTTAATTTTAGCTCATCAATATATTGCCCAAATGGATGAAACAGTTAGAGATGCTGTTTTTGGCAACGTCGGAACTTTAATTTCTTTTCGGGTTGGAGCAGAAGATGCTGAATATTTAGAAAAAGAGTTTGTTCCAGAATTTTTTGCTCAAGACATTGTTAATTTAGCAAAATATAATATTTATTTAAAGTTAATGATTGATGGAGTCGCTGGAAGGCCCTTTTCAGCTGAAACTCTGGTTCCTTTTCCTGGGCCCAAGATTTCTAACAAAGAAAAAATCATCAATGTTTCTCGGGAAAGATATGGAACTCCTCGTAAAGATGTTGAAGAAAGAATTATTAAATGGTTAGGGCTTTCAGATACGCCAAATTTTTCTGTTAAGTCCGGAGAAGCTCCAATTCTTTACGATGCCATTTGTTCTATCTGTAATAAGTCGACTAAGGTGGTATTTTCTCCAGATGGCAAAAGACCAGTTTATTGCAAGACGTGTTTGAAAAAAATTAGAGATGGAGGAGAAAAAATAATTAAACAAGAATCGATTTCTTTAGAAAAAGCAATCCAGGAAGAACCGGTTTCTTTTTCCAGAAAAAGAAAAAGAAAAGAAGTTAATTTATCAGAACTAAGAAAAACCTTAGATGAAACTTTAGAAAAGAAAAATAATCCGAATGACGCGAATTAAATCCGAATGCTGCGAATAAGAAAAGTAACGTGATTATAGAGAAAAACTCATTCGCGGTATTCGTATATCATTTGTAGATTCGCATTATGTTTAAAACTCTTAAAGATTTTGATGTTAAAAATAAACGGGTGTTGGTAAGATGCGATTTCAATATCCCTTTAGATGAAAAGGGAAATATTACAGATGATTTTCGGATTAAGCAAACTCTTCCTACTATTGAATATCTGCTTAGAAATAAAGCTAAAGCGATTTTAATGAGCCATTTAGCAGGAGACAGAGATTTGGATGTTATCTGGGAAAGAGTGAAAAAATATTTAAAAACAGACATAAAAGAAGTTGTATTTTTGGATAATTTAAGATTAAACAAAGGAGAGAAAGAAAACAGCGATGAATTTGCTAAAGAGCTCGCTGCCTTAGGTGATATTTATATTAATGATGCTTTTGGAGTCTGCCATAGAAAACATGCTTCAGTTGTTGGAATCCCTAAATATCTACCATCTGGAGCAGGTTTTTTATTAGAAAAAGAGATTAAGGTTCTTTCCAAAGTTTTAAAAGATCCTCAGCATCCTTTAGTAGCAATAATTGGAGGAAATAAAACTGAAAGCAAAGCAAAGGTCATTGAACAGTTTTTAGAAAAAGCTGATTATGTGCTTGTTGGAGGAAAAATAGCATATAATGTTAATTTAACTTCTTCTAAACTTTATCTTTCTGTTGATTATAAAAATAATCTTGATATAGGGCCCAAAACAATAGAAATTTTTTCTAAAATAATCAGAAAAGCCAAAATGATTGTTTGGGCAGGTCCTGTTGGAAAGTTTGAAGACCCAGTTTATGAACAAGGGACAAAACAGATTGCTGAAGAAATTAGTAAAAACGATAAAGCATTTAAAATTGCTGGAGGCGGAAATACTATTTTTGCTTTAACTAAATTTGGCTTAAGGGATAAATTTAACCATATTTCTACAGGCGGCGGCGCAATGCTACAGTTTCTTTCTGGCGAAGAGCTCCCTGGCTTAAAGGCACTAGGTTATTATGGCAGTTGAGATTAAAAATCTAAAAAAGGCAGGGCATCGTATTTTAAAAGCAATAAAAAATAAAGAGAAAATAATTATTTATGGTGATGCTGATCTGGATGGAGTAAGTTCAGTAATTATTTTAGAAGAATGTATTAAGAATTTAGGGGGTGAGATTGCTGCAATTTATTTTCCTGACAGGGAAAAAGAAGGTTATGGAATAACTGAGCAAGGTTTAGATTATTTTAAAAAACATGCTCCTGCTTTATTAGTAGTTTTAGACTGCGGTATTGGGAATTTTAAAGAAATTAAAATAGCTAAAAAACTGGGATTTGAAGTTATACTTATTGAGCATCACGAAATATTAGACAAACTTCCTGAAGCTGATATTATTGTTGATCCAAAACAGGAAGGAGATAAATATGCTTTTAAGCAGTTTGCCACAGTTGGAATTGTTTTTAGATTGGCTAAGCTTCTTTTAAAAGAACAGATGTCTGAAAGTTTGAGAAAAAGCTTTTTAGAGTTAGTAGCTATGGGTACTATTGCTGATATGATGCCGAGAATTGATGAAAACGAGGAAATGATTGCTCAAGGATTAAATTCTATAAGAGAAAGCTGGAGGCCAGGAATTCAGGCATTATTTGAGCTAGAACAATTTAAATCTTTAGTTTTAATACAGCAAGTTAATAAAGTTAATTCTCTTTTAAACATTAGAAACATTGAGAATAGATTGCCAGTTGCTTTTCGTCTTTTAACTGCTTCTAATAGAAAAGAGGCAGCAGAAATAGTTGAAAAATTGTTAGAAAAGAGCATTGAGAAGAAAAAAAAGATAAAAGAGATAATAGAAGAAATTGAAAACAGGATTTCCAGAAAAAAGGATAACATTATTTTTGAAGGAAACTCTGGCTGGGAATTGATTTTTTTAGGAGTTGCAGCATCTATACTTTCGCAGAAATATCAAAGACCGGTATTTTTATACAGAAAGGACAAATGTGACAGCCAGGGAAGTATTAGAGCTCCATCTGGATTTAATCTGGTTGAGTCAATGAAAGCTTGTTCGGATTGCCTTATTACTTTTGGAGGCCATCCGCTGGCAGCTGGGTTTAAAATAAATAACAAAAAGTTGGAAGAATTCAAAGAATGTTTAATAGATTATTTTGATTAAAATTAAAATATATGAAGAAAATTATAATTTATACAGATGGCGGTTCCAGGGGTAATCCAGGACCAGCAGCAGCAGGAGTTATGTTCTGTAATGAAAAAGGACAGAGCATAAAAGAATATTCTGAATATATAGGAGATAATCTTACTAATAATGAAGCTGAATACAAGGCAGTGATTTTTGCTTTAAAGAAATTCAAAGCAGTATTTGGCAAGAAATTAGCTAAAAACTCTGAAGTTGAAATCAGGTCTGATTCTGAACTTTTAGTAAAACAGCTTAATGCTCAGTATAAAATATTGAATGAGAATATTCAGCCATTGTTTTTAGAAATCTGGAATCTAAAATTTGATTTTAAAAAACTGAAATTCAAACAGATTTCCAGAGATAAAAACAAACAAGCAGATAGATTAGTCAACGAGGCCCTAGATGCCCAATCCAAAACCCAAAAATTAATTTAGAACCAGAGACCCGATCTCTGCTAAACAAAAAAGCCCTATCTAAGTCATGAAGGGCTTTTTTGAAGTCTCAGTAAGATAGTAAGCCGAATTCTGTTTTAGGTGATCATCTATCTAAGCGAACTACTTTTTCCAAAAAATTGAGTCAAATTCCCGATTTTTTGGTTTGTTCTTGCACCCAGCAAGGATTTAGCCGTTTCAAACAAACTTTAGTTTGTTTGTCCTCCGAAGCTTTAGCATAGGAGGACATACGATTTATAGTTTGCATCGCCCTCCTTCGCGTGAAGCTTCGGAGGGCGGTTTAATTCTTTCAAATTAAACCGTCACTGTTCGCACCTCTATCTACCTACGGTAGACGGTAGTCTTATTAGGAACTACTGCTTTTGAAATAGGTGTTCGGACTTTCCTCTCCCATCTTTTATAAAAAGGTGGGAGCGATCACTCATCTTACTAAGACATTTGTATTTTACCAAATCCTAACAGTTATGTCAAGGGTAAGATGTTGAAAATTAATCCAGAAAATAGTAAGATTAAATTATGGAGTATAATAGATATCCAATAAAGACGCATTTTATTACTGTTTCTGATAATTTAAATAGCATTATTTCTAAATATGTTATGCCTATTGCTCAAAACAATGACATTATTGTTTTATGCGAGAAGATTGTTTCAATTATTCAGAATAGGGTAGTGTATAAAAGAGATATTAAACTTGGTTTTTGGGCAAAATTTCTTTCAAAGTTTGCTAAGAAAACTCCTTATGGTTTTTCAGTGGGCAATCCTTTTAAAATGCAGGTAGCTATTAATTTAGCAGGTTTGCCAAGAATATTGTTTGCTTGTTTTTGCAGCGGTATTGCAAAAATCTTTGGGCTTTCGGGAATTTTTTATAGAGTGGCTGGTTATCAAATTAACCAGATAGATGGATTTTACGGCGAGGCATTTCCTCAATATGCTGAAATGGGAATATTAGGCTCTAAAAATTCAGACAGGGTTTGTGAAGAATTAAGAAATAAGTTTAGTTTTTCTTTTGTAATAGCAGATGTTAATGATTTGGGCAGAAACATTATAGGAAGAAGTCAAGATTTAAAAGAAAAAGATAAATCAATATTACAAGCATTAAAAGGCAATCCAGCTGGCCAGTCCAACCAGCAAACTCCAATAATAATTTTGCGAAACAAAAATGTACAATCACATTTTTAATTCTAAGACAAAAACAATTACTTCTGCTGCTGGGATTTTAGCAGCAGCGTCTTTGATTAGCAGCTTGCTTGGTCTTTTTAGAGATCGGCTTTTAGCTGGCAGTTTTGGAGCTGGAAACGAACTTGATATTTATTATGCTGCTTTTAGAATTCCTGACCTTATATCCATGATCCTTATTATGGGAGCTATTTCAGCTGCTATAATACCTATTTTTAGTGAATATTTGGTTCGTTCACGTGAGCAAGCATGGAAATTTTTTTCTAATCTTATAAACCTCTTTTTTATTTCTTTAATTCTTATATCTGCTATTTTGATTATTTTTGTTCCTCAAATTCTTTCTGTAATTGTTCCTGGATTTATTGGAGACAAGAAAGAATCAGCTGTTTTGCTGACTCGAATTATGTTTTTGAGCCCGATTCTTCTTGGAATAAGCAATATTATTTCTGGTGTTCTGCGCGTGTTTAAAAGATTTCTGGTTACCTCTTTAGCTCCTATTATGTATAATCTCGGAATTATTTTTGGAATTATATTTTTTGTTCCTTTAATGGGATTAAAAGGGCTTGCTTGGGGAGTTGTATTTGGAGCTTTTCTTCATCTTCTTGTCCAGATTCCTATTCTTTTGAAAGTTGGATTCAGGCCTAAGAAAGTTTTAAACTTTTTTGAACCAGGTTTTTTAAAAGCAGTTAAATTAACTATTCCCAGAGCCATTGGTTTAGCTGCAGGACAGATTAATTTAATAGTAATTACCGCTATCGGCTCTACTTTAACAGTAGGAAGTATTGCAGTGTTTAGTTTGGCAAATAATCTTCAGAATCTTCCCATAACTCTTGTTGCTGCTTCTTTTTCTACTGCTGCTTTTCCATTTTTAGCATTATATTTTTCCAGGAAAGATAAAGAAAAACTCATTCAAGAGTTTTCTTCTGTTTTCAGACAGATTCTTTTTTTAATTCTTCCTATAAGCATTTTAATATTTATCTTAAGAGCTCAAATTATTAGAGTAATTTTAGGAACAGGAAAGTTTGGCTGGGCTGATACTCAGCTTACTGCTGCTTGTCTGGGGATTTTCAGCTTTGCTATTTTTGCTTATGCTTTAGTGCTTTTAATTTCTAAAACCTTTTATGCTTTTCAAAACACTAAAATACCTGCGTTAGTAACTTTATTTACAGTAGGATTAAATATTAGTTTATGCTATTTCTTTGTTTGGGTTCTAAGGTTTGAAAATTTCTTTCAAAAGTTCTTGATAAGCTTTCTTGATCTTCAGGGTATAAAAGAGAATTTGGTTATTGGTCTTCCTTTAGCTTTGGCTGTTTCAGGAATATTTCAGATATCTTTGCTTTTAATTCTTCTTTATAGAAAAATAGGAGATTTCAAAATAAAAGAGATATTTGAGTCTTGCATTAAGATTTTAGCTTCTAGCATTTTATTGGGCTTTGCTTGCTATTTTGTTCGTCAATATACTGCTGGATTCATTGATATGCAAACTTTTTTGGGAATATTTTCTCAAGCCGCCTTGGCAGGCACAGCTGGAGTTATTGTTTTTATTGCATCTGCTTTGGCATTAAAATCTCCGGAAATCAAAGCGTTAAAAACAGTAATTTCCAGGAAAATAAATGGAAATTAGGAATTTTTGCATTATTTCTCATATTGATGCAGGCAAGTCCACCTTGGCTGATCGTTTTTTAGAATTAACTAGCGCTGTTTCATCAAGAAAAATGAGGCCGCAGTTTTTAGATATGATGGACTTAGAAAGAGAAAAGGGCATCACTATTAAAATGCAGCCAGTTAGAATGAAATTTGATAAATATATTCTAAATTTAGTTGATACGCCCGGCCATGTTGATTTTTCTTACGAAGTTTCAAGATCTTTAGCAGCTGTAGAAGGAGCTTTATTATTAATTGATGCTACGCAAGGAATTCAAGCGCAAACATTGGCTAATTTAGAATTAGCTAAAAAGCAAAATCTGTTTATTATCCCAGTGATTAATAAGATTGACTTAGCTCAGGCTAATATTGAGCAGGCCGTAGATGAGATAGTTAAGCTTCTTAAGGTTAAAAAAGAGGAAATTATCAAGATTTCAGCTAAAAACGGGACTAATATTGAGCAGCTTTTAAAAGCTGTTATTGATAAAATTCCTTTACCAGATATTAAAAAAAATAAGCCATTTAGGGCTTTGATTTTTGGTTCAAAATATGATCAATATAAGGGAGTAATTGCTTATGTTAGAATTGTTGACGGAGAAGTTAAAAAAACAGATAGAATAAAGTTTCTAGCTCTTAAAGAGTCAACAGATATAAAGGAATTGGGATTTTTTACTCCTGATTTTGTTTCGCAAGAAAAACTTTGTGCAGGCGAAATTGGCTACATTGCCACCGGCATTAAAGAGCCTGGGAAAATAAAAGTAGGGGATACAGTAATAATTCCAAATCTCGAACAAATTCCAAATGCATTGCCTGGCTATGAAGAGCCAAAGCCAATGGTTTACGCGAGCTTATATCCTGAAAACCCGGATGATTTTGATTTATTAAAAGATGCTCTTTTTAAATTAAAGCTTAATGATCCTTCTTTGGTTTTTGAACAGGAAACAAAAGAATCATTAGGAAGAGGATTTAAATGCGGTTTTCTTGGAACCTTGCATGCGGAAATTATATCAGAGAGAATTCATAGAGAATTTGGGTTTAATCTAATAATTTCTTCTCCTTCTGTTGTATACCAGGTTGATAATAAACTCATTTATTCAGCAACTGACTGGCCGGTTTTTCCTGACAAAACAGAAGAGCCTTGGGTTTCTCTTGAAATTATAACTCCGAATAGATATATGGGTAAAATTATTGAAGTATTGAAAAACCTTAGAGCAAATTACATTAAAACAGATTATCTTAGTTTGGAAAGAATTATTTTAGTTTATGAAATTCCGTTAAGAGAAATTATTGTTAATTTTTATGATAGAATAAAAAGCGTAAGTCAGGGATATGCTTCAATGAATTATAAGTTCTCGGATTTTAGAGAGGCAGAATTGGTTAAAATGGATATTTTGGTTGCCGGAAAAAAAGAATCTGCTTTTTCAAAGATTGTTCCTAAAGAAAAAGCTTTTGCAGAAGGAAAAGTATTAGTTAAGAAGTTAAAAGAAACTTTGCCTAGCCAGCAGTTTTCAGTTGCTTTGCAAGCTGTTATCGGAGCAAACATTATAGCTAGAGAAACAATCAGGGCTAAAAGGAAAGATGTTACTGGTTATCTTTATGGAGGAGATTATTCCCGCAAAAGAAAGCTTTTAGAAAAACAAAAAAAGGGGAAAAAGAAATTAAAAGAAAAGGGAAGCCTTCGCATCCCTTCTAAAGTGTTTTTCGAGGTTTTCAAAACTTAAGTTTTATGTTAAAATAATTAACGGAACAAAGGAGTTAAGCTTAAAAAAACCATACTTAAGACCACCAGAGAAATTAAGGTAATCCAGATGATTTTAAAAATTGTTTTAGGTTTCATATAACTATTCACTATAAACTATAAACTATAAACTACTCACTAAATATATGATAGCAAAGTTTAGAAAAAAGAGAAAGAAAAGTTCTTGGAAAAATATATTTTTTTCAATGTTCTTCGTAATGTTATTTGTACTTATTATTGGATTTTTAGTTATTACAAACTTGAAAATAAAACAGAGAAGAGAGGAGCTTTCTGCAAGAATAGCAGCCTTAAAACAAGAAGTCGCGCTTTTAGAACAAAAAAACCAAGAAATAAGAGAAAGAATTTCTCAATCAGAAAGCGAGGAATATTTAGAAAAAGTAGCTAGAGATCAGCTTAGCTTAAAGGCTCCTGGAGAAGAAGTAGTGGTTGTTAAGAAAGAAGCAGAGGAGGAAAAAGAGGAAGTAAAAGAAGAAGAAAAAACTTGGTGGGGCTGGATTAAAAGCATTTGGACGCGGGATTAGTATAGTGGTAGTACGTAACCTTCCCAAGGTTGAAGCGCCGGTTCGATTCCGGTATCCCGCTCATAAGCCGGGGTAACTCAGTGGTAGAGTAGCTGTTTCGTAAACAGCAAGTCGCGAGTTCGAGTCTCGCCTCCGGCTCTTTTATTTTGTTATAAATCATGGTAAATTGGAATATAATACCATCAGATATGGACAATTCGGATATTAAAATTCAAGAGTTAGAAAAGAGGGTTTATCATTTGATGGACTGTCTTTGACATCGTGGAGAAAGAAAAAAAAATAAAAGAATTGGAAAGCAGAAATGATTGGAAATTAGGCAAAGAGATAGCTGATTTAAGGCAGGAAGTTGATTCAATAAGAAATCTTGAGCAGAGAATTCAACAAGGAAAGATTCAGGGTTTAGTAAAAGAAATAGAGAAGGAAGAAATCAAGGTTTTTCTTTCAGGAAAGTATGATAAAAATAATGCTATTATGGAAATATTTTCAGGAGCTGGTGGAATAGATGCGCAGGATTGGACAACAATATTAATTAGAATGTTTGAGCGGTATTGCGAAAGAAAAGGATTTCAGACAAAAGTTATTCATCAGTCATTTGGTGAAGCAGGAGGACCGGAAGGAAGAATTGGAACTAAATCAGCAACTCTAGAAATTAAAGGGATTTATGCTTATGGGTTTTTGAAAAAAGAATCAGGCGTTCATAGATTGGTTAGGCAGTCGCCTTTTTCTGCTAAAAAACTCCGTCATACTTCTTTTGCCTTGATTGAGATTTTGCCTGAAATAGGGAAAAAAGAACAAGAAAAAATTAAAATAAAAGATGAAGATTTAAAATTAGACACATTCAGATCTTCTGGTCCAGGCGGGCAATATGTAAATAAGAGAGAATCGGCTGTAAGGATTACTCATCTTCCTACGGGGATTACTGTTTCCTCCCAATCAGAAAGATTGCAGGGATTAAATAAAGATAAAGCAATGAAAGTTCTTTTTGCCAAGCTTTATCAGTTAAGAGAAGCAGAAAACAAAGAAGAATTAAAAGAGATTAAAGGAGGTATTACTTCAGCTAGTTGGGGCAATCAGATCAGATCTTATGTTCTTCATCCGTATAAATTAGTTAAAGACCTTAGGACCGGAGTTGAAACATCAGATGTTGAAGAGGTTTTAGATGGTAATTTAGACCAATTCATTGAAGCTGAGATTAAATAATGCTTTCAATAAATAACGTTACAAAAGTATATCCATCGCGAACAGGTAATAATCCAACTATTGCTCTTGATAATGTTTCTTTTAAAATAAAAGGAAAGGAATTTGTTTCTATTGTTGGAAAATCAGGAGCTGGCAAAACAACTTTGCTGAAACTACTTTTAGCTGAAGAGAAACCAAACAAAGGTCAGATTCTTTTTGATAATTTAGATATCCATAAAATAAAAAAGTCCCAGCTTCCTAAATTAAGACAGAGAATCGGCACTGTTTTTCAGGATTATAAGTTATTTTCTTCAAAAACAACCTATGAAAATGTAGCTTATGTTATGGAGGCAATGGGAGCTAGCAAGGATGAAATTCAGCGAGATGTTTCCCAAATCTTAGGAATTGTTGGTTTAGCAGACAGGGCTGATAATTTTCCAAATGAGCTTTCCGGAGGTGAAAAACAGAGAGCAGCTATTGCCAGAGCTCTTATCCATCGGCCAGATATTATTTTAGCTGATGAGCCAACCGGCAATCTTGATCCTTATCATACTTTTGATATTATTCGGCTTTTGGTAAAAATCTATGAACTTGGCACAACTGTTATTTTAGCTACTCATGACAAAGAAGTAATCAATTCCCTTGGCAAACGGGTCATTACCTTAGATCAAGGTAAAGTAGTTAGGGATGAAGAGCGCGGAAGATTCATTCTTTAAATTAAAAATTCATATTACATATTATGTTTATATTATTTAAAAGAGTAATTAAAACTGGCTGGAAGGGCTTTAAACGGAATATTGGATTAAGCTTGGCTACCATTCTTATAATGGTAATTGTCATTTCTTTGGCAACTTTATTATTTCTTTTAAATCCAGTTTCTAAGATTTTAATTGCTGATATTGAAGAAAAAGTTGATATTTCAGTTTATTTTAAAGAAGATATTTCGTCAGAATATATTTTAGAGGTTGAATCAGAGATTTCCAAAATTCCTGAAGTAAAAGATGTTGAATATATTTCTAAAAATCAAGCGCTTGAAAAGTTCATTGAAAAGCATAAAGATGACCCGGTTTTAATGGAATCATTAACAGAGCTTGGTTCTAATCCTTTTTTAGCTTCTTTGAACGTTAGGGCTTGGAAGCCATCTCAGTATGAACAAGTTGTCAATCTTTTAGAAACAAGTTCTTTTAATAACTTAATCGATAAAGTTGATTATTATCAAAGAAAGCCAGTCATTGAGAGAGTTTTTTCAACAGTTTCCGGGCTTAATAAAATAGGGATTTTTTTTAGCATTGTTTTTGCAGCGATCGCTGTTTTAATTGCTTTTAACACTATTCGAATAGCAATTTATAACTCAGGCGAAGAGATTTCAATTATGAGATTAATTGGAGCTTCAAATTGGTTTGTTAGAGGACCGTTTTTGATACAGGGGATTGTTATTGGATTTATTGCTGTTTTAATTACACTTTTGATTACTTTGGGGCTTTGTTATGGATTTGATGCCCGGATTAAAACAATTGCGCCGGATATAAGCATGTATAATATAT
>Ga0315551_10002381_pt1 | contig 13797 bp, 16 predicted proteins | sample SalMarSW160290MG_FD_203678 | JGI IMG/M metagenome (GOLD analysis project Ga0315551, IMG submission 203678) | Salt marsh sediment microbial communities from the Plum Island Ecosystem LTER, Massachusetts, United States - Salt Marsh Sediment SW1602-90 ... | reverse complement strand
CTGCCACAGTGGCAGACGAACACGCCAACCCGCGGCTCCAGAACATCATCGCGCGATTCTGCCAGGGGTGTTTCGGGCCAGGAGCGGGCGGTTAAGTGGCTCAAGGCCAAGGCAGCCACCCCGCTGCCCTCGGCGACGCTGTCTGGGATGTCTTTGGGACCACAGGCACAACCAGCTGCATAAATCCCAGGGCGGCTGGTCATCACCAGACCTCCCTTAATCTCCCTGGAAGAAATGAAACCATCCTGGTCCAATGCGATTCCCAGGCGATCAGCCAGCTCAACCAACCCGTCCGGCGGTGTTACGGCGTTCGCCAGGACTACCAGGTCATAGTCCGCCTGCGTACGGACCGCCCCTTCAAGCTGCTCGTAAAGCACCCGAATGCTCCCATTTTGATTGGCGCTGATACGGGCGGGACGGCCCCGCACAAATTTGGCACCCTCATCCTGGGTGCGCTTCCAGAATCCATCAAAGCCCTTCCCAAAGGCACGGATGTCCATATAAAGAACGGTTATATCCTTGATACCGTGATCAATGGCCTGATAAGCGTGTTTGATGGAATACATGCAACAGAAGCGAGAACAATAGCGGACGTATCGCTGATCGCGCGAGCCCACACAAAGCACAAACAGGATGTTTTCCGGGTGTTTGCCATCCGAGGGTCTTACGATTTCCCCACCGGTCGGACCAGCAGAGTTGACCAGACGCTCAAACTCCAGGGCAGTCAGGATATCTGGATGAGATCCATAGCCATATTCCCGAATCTGCCCCGGATCAAGCATATCATAGCCGGTCGCTACGACCACCGCAGCCACCCGGCGGGTAAGAGTCCTTTCAGGATGCATCAAGAAATCAATGGCTTTTGGCAAGCAGCTCTGAATACAATGGTTACAGGGCATGTAATTGGGGGGATCATTGAGACATTTATCAATATCGATAAGATAAGCCCCGGGAACCGCCTGAGGGATAGGAGTATAGATGGCTTTACGGGAGGCCATGCCCGAGTCGTACTCATTGGGATGCACCACCGGACAGACACTGGCGCACTCCCCGCAACGTGTGCAGGCATCGCTGACATAGCGAGCTTTTTGGCGCAGGTGAGCGGTGAAATCACCGGCGACTCCTTCCAACGCCCGTAAGCTGGTCAGAGACAGGATTTCAATGTTGGGGTGCAGCTCCACTTCTGACATTTTGGGAGCCTCGATGCAGATAGAGCAATCCAAGGTGGGGAAGTTCTTATCCAGCACAGCCATGACCCCACCAATAGTGGGCTGACGCTCGACCAGTACAACCCGGGCGCCGGCTTTAGCCAGGTCTAAGGAGGCCTGAATGCCAGCGATCCCCCCACCAATCACCAATACCGAGTCGCTCATTCGGCAAAATCCTCAATAACGGGAGACAACAGTGATTCACCCCCCACCGGATTACCCTTGGGTCCCATTGTGCTTCTCGATCTGTTCGCCTCTACCGCGCTGCTTCTCCAAGGCATAGTCGAACCCGGTTGCAAAAGCCTGAAGATTCAAAGGCACCGTTTTAACTTTGACAGAAGTCTCAATCGCTTTTTCCATGGCCTGGCGATGGACCAGATCGGTCACGGCCGTAAAAAAACCCAACATGACCACGTTTGCCACCACTCGCCGCCCCAATTCCTCCGCCAGATGGGTAGCAGGGATGCTGAAATTTTCATCCTCATCAAGGGGGATGACCAATTCATCATCGATCAAAACCAGGGCATCAGGTTTGGTTTCATGACGATATTTGGAATAAGCCCCTTGGGACAAGGCTACCAGTATGTCGGGACTTTGCACAAAAGGATAGTCGATAAGCTCATCAGACACCACGAGATTGGCACTTGAAGCCCCACCGCGCGCTTCCGGACCGTATGATTGGGTCATAACCGCCTCGAGCCCCTCGTAAATCGCCAAACCCTTTCCCAGGATATAACCTGCCAGAACAACCCCTTGACCTCCGAACCCCGAGATGCGGATTTCTTTTCTCATTTTTCTGTTCGCCTGGTTGATAAACGCTTTCCTTTAAATGGCTTGGAGACGTACCGGTTGGTAAGGGGGCAGGTTGCGATCGACAAACCTGCCGATATAAATAGGTTGTTCCTCTCGCAGATCAATGCCTAACTCCTCGGCGCGCACGTCTCCATCGTGGATCAGTACACAACGCTGGCGGTATATTTTCATCTCCTCCAGGCCATCCTCGATATTGTTGGATTTGCCAAAACCCACCGGGCAAGGTGCCAGGACCTCGATAAAGGTAAAGCCGGATTTGTTAAAAGTAAAAAGGATATCTTCTTTGATCTGTCGAACGTTAAGGGTCGTCCAACGGGAAACGAAATTGGCGCCAGAAGCGGCTAACAAGTAAGGCAAATTAAAAGGGAGCTCAGGATTACCGTAGGGTGTGGTAGTAGAGCGCGCCCTCCTTGGGGTGGTTGGCCCGGCCTGACCACCCGTCATGCCATAGTTGAAGTTATTAATACAAATCACCTTGAGATCAACGTTGCGGCGGGCAGCGTGGATGAGGTGATTCCCACCGATAGCTACCAGGTCGCCATCTCCACTGAACACGGTCACCATCAATTCGGGGTTGGCCAGCTTCATTCCAGTAGCAAAAGGTATAGCTCTGCCATGGGTTGTGTGGTAGGAATCGATGTTCATATAACCTGCTACGCGACCAGAACAGCCAATGCCAGAAACAACCACCTGTTTTTCCACCGCTATCAACGATTCCAAGATCGCCTGGGCATAACATCGCATGGCAACGCCAATGCCACAACCCGGGCACCAGATATGAGGCATACGCTCGGAGCGGATAATGCCATCCAAAGGGTGATGCTCGGCGACTTCGGCGCGGGTCATGCGTTTGCCTCCTGGATGGCATCCAGAATAGCTTGTGGTGGAATCATGCTACCACCGGCGTGAAAAACGCCCTTCACTAATCCTTTGGAACAGCGTTCAACCTCCCAATAAATTTGGCCCAGGTTCATCTCAGCGACGATAAAAGTTTGTACCCTGCTGGCCAGTTCCCGGATGCGATCATCCGGAAAGGGCCACAATGAAACCAATCTCAGCAAGCCTGCGGGAATTCCCAATTCTCGAGCTTCCCGAACAGCTCGCCTGGCAGACCTGGCAGTACAGCCATATGCGATGACCACGATGCGGGCGTCTTCCAGGTAATGGTCCTCGGTACTGATCAGCTGGTCCGCATTGAGGCAGATTTTATTTACCAAACGGGTGACCAGCGCCTGGTGAACCTCGGCAGACATATCGGGATAGCCGCGTTCGTCGTGGGTCAGGCCAGTGTAATGCAAGCGATAGCCTTCGCCAGCGTGGACCATCGGGGGTACCAAATCGGGATCTTCAGCTCGGAAGGGTTCAAATGGTCCGTTCGGAGAGGTTTTAGGGCGCTTACGCTCCCAGTGTTCGATCTGATCGGGTGAGGGGATGATCACGCGTTCCACCATGTGACCAACCACTTCATCAGCTAATAAGATAACAGGCACTCGATAACGGTCAGCGACGTTGAAGGCACGCGCAGTAAGATCAAACATCTCCTGCGGCGACCAGGGGGCATAGGCCACGATCCGGTAATCACCGTGCGAGCCCCAACGTGCTTGCATAACGTCTGATTGACCGGGCATGGTTGGCAGGCCGGTGGAAGGAGATCCTCGTTGTACGTTTACCAGCACACAGGGAATTTCCAACATCACCCCGAGGCCCAGGTTCTCCTGCATAAGGCTGAAACCCGGACCAGAGGTAGCCGTCATCGATCTCAAGCCCGCCGCAGAAGCGCCCAAGATGGCTGCCATACTACCCAGCTCATCTTCCATCTGCAAGAAAATCCCCCCAACTTCTGGCAGCCGGCGAGAAAGATGCTCGGCTATCTCGGTGGAGGGAGTAATGGGGTAGCCGCCAAAAAAGCGGCAACCTGCCGCGATGGCGCCCTCGGCGCAGGCTTCGTCGCCGTTCATAAAATGCCTTCCCGTCAGAACCGTTCTATCTTCCACTGAGGGTTTCATCTAACGGGAGGGTAAAGATGGCGAATTCCGGGCACACCAACATACAGAATTCGCAATTAACACAGGCAGAATCCTTCCCTGGAACAATCTCTGGATAATGGTACCCTTTGGCGTTCATCTCGCCAGACTCCTGGAGAACAGCCTGGGGGCAAAACTCGATGCAGACTTTACAACCTTTACAGCGTTCGGGGATGATATAAACCTGGCCGCGCGGTACTCTGACTTTAGCAATATCGAGAGGCGTGCGGGTGAATACCTTCATTGTTTTACCCTGTTCATCAAGGGACACCCCTAATCCACAAAAACAACTACCCGGTCCTTTCACATTATATAACCTAAGTGCTTTATGAGCAATATTGTGAAATGACGCACAATCATTTGTCTCCATTATTCTGGTATAATTTTTGGAAATTTTGGTATATTCGGTTGGGAAAGGTTACTCTTTTCTACAGAAAGATGATGAATATGAAGTCCATTCATGGGATCAATGATTTGATCTCACTCAGAGGTAAGCGCGCTTTGATCACTGGCGCAGCTGCTGGAATCGGCCGGGCGATTGCCCATCGCTTTGCAGAAGCGGGCGCAGACTTGGATTTGGTGGATATCGATGAGGTGAGTTTAGCCGACACCAAAAGCGACCTGGCTGTCTATGGCGTGCATGTGCGAACACACGTAACCGACTTGTCCAAAGGTGAGCAACGCAAACTTCTTTGGGAAGGGATTGACGGGCAGGGGCCGGATATTTTGGTGAACAACGCTGGCATTTACCCCTTCAAACAATTCCTGGACGTGGATGATGGTTTCTACAAGCAGGTTATCGAGACGAATCTGGATGCGGTCTACTGGATGTGCCAGCAAATGATTCGCACCCGTAAGAAAATAGGTGGGGTGATCATCAATGTGGCTTCCATCGAAGCCCTGATACCTTTCAAGGATGATCTATCACACTACAGCATCAGCAAAGCGGGCGTGATTGCCCTGACCCGGGCGCTGTCTAAGGAACACGCAAAACACGGCTTCCGGGTGAACACGATCTTACCGGGAGGCATTATCACGCGTGGCACCAAAGCAGCCGCTATGGGTATCTTTCGTTTTAAGTTGGGGCTGATAAAGACCGGGATCGAATTCAAGCAGCGATTGCCTATCGGGCGTTTAGGCCAACCTGATGAAGTGGCTTGCATGGCTCTGGTGTTGGCTAGCGATTTAGCCAGTTACGTTCACGGAGCTACCATCCCCATCGATGGCGGTTTCCTGGCAGCCTGATAAGTCCCCTTAAAATATCCAAGGGTAGATTAAGGTAGGATAGGTGGTGAGGGTGCCCAATGCGCCTATTATGCTAGCTTAGATCAGTGAGGTTGATCCAGTCAATCCTGCTTGATATAAACCAAAAATTCCTCCCAGGAGGAACATCATGAGCAAGACGGAGACGAACCCAACAGGTACAATCGCCTGGATCGATCTTACCGTATCGAACGCGGAAGAGATCCGGGATTTTTACAGCCAGGTGGTGGGATGGCATCCCGAACCGGTTGATATGGGCGATTTCGATGACTTCAATATGTGCCTGGCAATGAATGGGAAACCCGCGGCTGGCATTTGCCATGCGCGCGGCATGAACGCCGACCTGCCTCCGGTGTGGCTGATCTATCTCACCGTCGAAGACGTCGATGCCGGCGCTGACCTTTGCGTAGAACTGGGCGGCAAGCTGATCATCCAACCTCGAGACTTAGGCGGTGGACGCTTCTGCGTGATACAGGACCCAGCCGGGGCAATTGCGGCTCTGTATGCGCCACTAAAAGAGGGCTAAACTTACAATTAAGAGCGCCCGAGAACCGCTGGTAGCAAGCCAAATTGCTCTCCACGTGGATACCATCCAGAGGTAGGGCCTGGCAGGCTGGGTATGCTCAGGTTGAGGGAGCACAGCAGTCAGTCACCAGGAAAAGGTCTTGGCGTGGCCAGCGCTGGCGATGACCATGCTCATCCCGTAAAATCACGAGCGCCGGGCAGGGGTCGTAAGCCAGCAAAGTAACCACTTCACAGCCAGAATTGACATCCTTGGGGTTCCGCAGGATATAGCGAGCGCCTTCTACTAGCGTGCTGGGGTGGCAGAAAGCGTTAAGGGTTATCATAGGTAAACTCCTGTGTCCTGATTGTTGATTCGATCGCGTTTCTATATTCTGAGGATTCCATAGGTCCTTCAGAATTTGCCGTGGCGTACTGCCAAATTGGGTTGCTTGCACGGAGATTCCTAAAGATCCAATCAGGATCGATTTGAACTGAAAACCAGATTAGCACAGAAGTCCAGCAAAATATATACCCCAGCGGGTTAATTTAGGGGTGAACTTGGGGGGATGCTAGAAGGGATATTGAATTATAACAATAAGGATGCAGAATGTCGCAATATTACTATGGGAAGGCTGGACGATTACTGGTCAGCCCGGGAAAAACTCCAGAATCGCCAGCATTCCATTTGGGAAGCCTATTATTTCGTTCCAACAAAGAAATCGTCCATTGGCAGGATCTTCGCATCACCGCTGTGTCCTAAATACGGTAAGCCCCAATTATCTTCGATCGTACGCAACAGTGAATAGTGGTTGTAGGGAGTTTCCGAAGCCCAACCGCCCCGTCTAACTTGAGGGTTATCCGATATCAACAGGGTCAATACCTTGCCGCCGCCAGTTGAACCACAACAACTCTCATCACTGGTACCATCATCAAAAGTAATGACCAGCAAACCATCCTGCTGAAATTGCTCGGATCCCAGGATATTTGGTAGCCAGGTCGATAACCATTCAGTACCCTCATACACTCTTGATTCCAACAGTTCGCATTTATTATGCATACTATTGCACAAGTCAGGGGTGATCCAGGAAAAATTGGGCAGGGTTCCATTATCCAAATCGGTTTGGAACTGGGTAAAAGGAACATCATGGCTGGCACACCGGACGGGATCATCACGGATATTATCGAAATAAATGAAAGGATTGTGGCGTACGGCATAATCAGGAGTATCTGTAACCGTGCACGGCTCTGGCATAGCTTCTATATAGGCTTTCCAGGTCAATCCCTTAGCTTCGAGCTCATCTGCAATGCTTTTAACGTTTCCCGGAATATGACAATCCGGTGAGGGTTGGCAACCCTGTCCAAAACCATAGGTATCCCCGCTGACCAAGGCGATATAATTCGGCAAGCTTGGGTGACCGACGGCGGTGTAATCTAGAGCGTAGGCATAATCCGTCATCAATTTCTGCATGAAAGGCACCTTCTCCGCCTGCGAAAAATCGAGATTTTCAAAAATCACGATGATGACGTGACCGAATACGGGTTTCTTTAACTCTCCGCCAGGTGCAGCTGTCACTGTGGGAGGTTGAAGTGTCCCTTCTCGAGCAACATTCACCGATCCCGAATGGCTGCAGGCCGCTAAAAGGGTTAAACAATAACAAAGGGTAATGACTTTAAATTTCATCGATCCTCCCCAGAAAAAAACTACCAGGTGGCACTGGCAGGCATAACATTAGATTATATCACTTAGGGTCACGCACAAGGTGATGATTTTTCCGTTTAGCGGATCATGCGGTAAAATCCTAACTGCCTGTACCTGATCAGGATTCCCTAATCCCTTTTAACAGTTTCAGAGGAGTGCGTAATGAACAAAACGCCTGATTTTGACCTGGCAACTGCCCATAAATACTTTTCCGTAGAATGCTTCAATAAGGCCTGGGATCTGATTGAAAAAAAAGGGCGAACCGCTGAGGAGGATGAGCAGATGTTGCGGTTAAGCCTGGCGTCTACCTGGCACTGGTCTCAACGGGAGGATTGCAACCAGACAAATATGGCGATCGGTTACTGGCAGACCTCCAGGATATATGCCATTCTAGCCCAGGGGGATAACGCCAGAAGATACGGCAAGCTGTCCCTGGATGCCTGCCAAGAGGGCCAGCCATTTTTTCTAGCCTATGCCTATGAAGCCCTGGCTCGTGCGGAGTCTGTGGCTGGAAACGACCAAAAAATGGCGGATTGCCTGCATGAAGCCCGCAAGGTGGCAGAGGGGATCCCAGAACCTGACGATAAGAAGCAACTGTTGGATGACTTGAACACCATTCATTAGTTTAACGTCAGTTCTGAAAAACGACTCTGACCCTCAAGAACGGAGCAGGATTATTAGTTTATTGGCTCTGGGCGCCAAAGGATCGATATACCACATATCTTTCCGTTACGTCGTCGCTAAATCCGAACTTAATAAATATTAGACCAGGATTTACGCAGTCAATGGTATTGTCTGGGAGTTTTGAGTTCCGCTGGCTGTTTAGCTCTATTTGTAAACTGGGATTCCATTTATGCTGAAGATATACGAAGGACCAAATGGTAAAGAGGAAATTAACTATGTATGTAATTGCTGAATTTAGCGTGATCCCTATCGGGGTAGGCGTCTCTTTATCCGACTATGTGGCTGCCTGTGAGCGCATCTTGCAAGATACGGATTTAGAAGTACAGCTACATGCTAATGGCACCAACCTCGCCGGAGAGTGGGATGAGGTCATGGCAGCCATTAAACGCTGCCATGAAACCCTGCACAGCATGGGTGTACCCAGGATTTCGACCAACATAAAAGTCGGAACCCGCACCGACCGGGAAGAAAGCATGGCTGATAAAGTGAGCAGTGTGCAGTCCAAATTAAGATAACCCCTCTACCAGCAAAGCGGTACAGGAATTAGGCTTGCCTAACACCCCAGTTCGGGAGGCGCTGCGTAAATCCGTGGATTGGCACCGAGCCAACGGGTACGCTTTATAAGTACATGAACACGGCTGGTTATAAAACCCGGACCCACCAATCTCTTGACCTTTCAGGAGTACCCTTGATAGATAGATTTCGAAGATTGGAGGAACTACCGCTTGGAGTGCTGAAAAAGCTGCTGGAGGTAGCTACCCAACGTCGCCGGAACCAAAGCCAAACCCAAGAAAAGATAAAAACTGATGAATAAGCAAGCAGGAAGGCGAGCATGTCACGGATCAGATTAGTGCACTGGAACGCCGAGGAAGCTGGGGAACGCGCCGAGCGGCTGATAGCCTACGGATATGAGGTCAATCACCGGCTACCCAATCCCAGTGAGCTACTGCGCCAATTAAGGCAGGAAGCTCCGGCAGTAGTGGTCATTGACCTGAGCAGACTGCCCTCTCAGGGTCGCGATCTTGCTGTGACTATCCGCAAGCAAAGAACTACCCGTCACTTACCGCTGGTCTTTGTGGGCGGGCAACCGGAAAAAGTAGCCGATATTAGAGGTCTCCTGCCGGACGCGGTTTACACTTCGTGGGAAGAGATCCAGAAAGCACTCAAGAGAGCCATTGCCCACCCTCCACAGGATCCCATCACGCCAGATTCGGTCTTTGTTGCTTATGCCGGTAAGCCGCTAGTCCAGAAGTTAGGAATTAAGGCCGGCGCACGAGTCTTTCTGGTCAATGCTCCTCCAGGATTCAAGGATTTACTTACCGGGTTGCCCGATAATGTGCGCTTGCAAGAAAGCTCCACGGCCGGCGGGGATGTGACCATCTGGTTCGTTAATAGCCGCACTAATCTAGAAAGAAAGATCACCAGCATAGCGTCCCAAATTGGGGAGGCAGCCCTATGGATTGCCTGGCCCAAAAAAGCTTCTGATATGGGTAGTGATGTGACCCAGATGCATGTACGCCAGACCGGTCTGTCTGCCGGTCTGGTTGACTATAAAATCTGTGCTATCGATAAAACCTGGTCAGGGCTGTTGTTTGCCCGGAGAAAGGAACCGTGACCTTGAGGATCGGCTTTAAAGTCTGGTCCGAGCGAGTTTAACTACCTGAAGGAGCGTTATCATAGATCAAGGCGAATTGGAATGTCGAAAACTCTTTTACAAACCCAAAACCTTTGCCGTAATTTTGGCGAGTTCCAGGCTCTCAAAACTGTAAACTTGAGGTTACAAGACGGCGAACTGGTGGCTCTTGTCGGGCCAAACGGCTCAGGGAAAACGACCTTACTACTTTGTCTGAGCGGGTTGCTGCGGCAGACAACCGGAGAAATCGACATCGAAGGGTTCGATTTATATAAAGATGAGCGCCAGGTGCGAGAGCGCCTGGCTTTCGTGCCGGATGTGCCAGTGTTTTACCAGGAGCTGACCGCCTGGGAGCACCTTCACTTCTTGGCATTGGCTCATAACGACTTAGGTGGTTTTGAAAGTCGGGCTGAAGAACTGCTGCGTGAGTTTGGGTTGTGGGAAGCCAGGAACCTTTTTCCCCAGGCCTACTCACGCGGAATGCGCCTTAAGTTGGGGGTAGTTTTGGCGTTGATCCGTCCCTTTTCAGTGTTATTAATGGATGAACCCAGTTCGGCATTGGATGCCGAGAGCACAGAATTCCTGATTAAAAAACTACGAGCGCTTTCTATGGCAAGAAAAGGGATATTGCTGAGCACCCACGACCCACACTTCGCCCGGCAACTCAATGGCGAGATCTGGCATATCAAAGATGGAATCCTTTCAACGCAATAACCTGCGAGCCGTATGGCTGGTACAGTCGCGCAAGCTGTTCTCTAAATTGGAGTTCTGGTTAGTTTTGATTGGCTATGACCGCCAGACCCACTCTTTCAGCAGCTGGATCTACTTGGTTTACGTCGTTATTTTCTTCAGCGTCTGGACCTTCGTTATGCTGGTGCTTCTGGCAGAATTTGGGGGACAGGTGTTGAGCGCGCTTCCATCGGATACGCCCTTAACAGCCGCACTCGCATTGGGCGAGATCACTTTTGTAACCTTAATCGTGCTCGAGCTGTATTTTGATTCGCGGCGCAGCCCATTTGTATTCTCCGAGGCAGATTCACACCTGTTGTGCCAGACACCGGTCGACCGGCGCATTGTGGCGGTCCTATGGTTTCTGACTGACTGGTTAAAACGCGGCTTGTTCCTCTGGCCCGCAGCCGTGGTGCTTGGATATGCCCTGGTGGAAGCCGGGTCCCCCACAGCGTTGACCATCGCTGACCTGCCCTCATATTTACTGGCTGGGGCGCGCATGCTGATCATTGTGGTACCACTGCACCTGGGGGCTCAAGCTCTTTCCTGGTCGGCTGGAGCCTGGCGCTTAAAGGGCAAGGGCGATCGACCCGCACTGCGTTGGGCCGCGCCCATCTTGGTCATTCTGCTCATAGCAAGCTGGTATCTGATCCGTTCGGATGGCGGGGTTGCCTCTCAAGCCTGGTACTGGGCGATTGGCTTACCAGTACTGGCTGGATTGGGCAGAGTCTCCTTGCTAGCAGGGTTGGGTTTATCCTTGACGTGGGCTTCGATAGGGATGTCCTTGTTATGGTTAGCATCCCGGGAAATAAGTCTGGCACGCGCTTCCCAGGAGAGGTATGGTCAGGAAACCTTGCAAGCCGCTATTCTGACCGGCGCTTTCGATCAAGGTCAGGAATTACAGCAGCGCGAGCGGTTGGGCGACGGAAGGAAGCCCAGCCGCCTGCCGGCTCATCCGGGAATAACCGCACTGGTTTGGAGGAATGTCCTCCAGAGAGGGCGTACATTCACGCTGGGTCGAGTGATACCCTGGCTTGGGATATTGGGTTTGACCCTGGGGGTGACTCTGGTCCCGGATTGGGGATCGCGAGGTTGGTTTATAGCCCTGTGGCTGATTCTTGTAGGAGAACGAGCTACCCATTCCTTGAGGATGGATTTGAGCCATTGGTGGTTAATGCATCAACTACCCTTCCTCTCCGAGAATCTTGTGTTATTGGATATGTTAATTTCGCTGGTTGGAATTGAACTGCTTGGCTTGATCGCGCTACTCGTTGCACTATCCAGGGGGATATCCTTGCCAATATTCTTATGTTGGCTTTTAATTATGGGGGGGCCGGGTACAGCTTTAGCAGCCTCCCTGGATATTATCCTTCAATGCCAAACCGAACGGCTCCTGGCAGGTATCGTACCTAATTTGAGGTGGTTTACGGTGTTGGTGGGTGGGTTAGTTCTGGGCATACCAGGAGGATTAGCCTGGCTGGCACTGACTCACTGGCCAATGCCACTGTGGTTCGGGACCTTATCGATTCTGGCGATGAGCATAGGCTCGGACTATCTTCTTTACATTCTATTGCGATCATCACTGCACAATCCGAGAATATTTCAATCCAGATGAGGTACATTAATAATTCAGCAAAGAAGAGCATTGGTCAACCTCCTGCTGTTTGGATTAGAGGCAAAAGATTATGCCTCCCCTTTTTCAGGAATTGGCTATAATTAATAGTAGTTACGCAGTTCAGGGGAAAATCGGGGGTGTTTGGGCGGACGTTGCCCGCCCAAACACCCCCATCCTCCCACCAACTGCGTAAGTCCTAATTAATAAACATCGGAAAGTTTAATCGAAGAGGCTAATAGCAAAGCTCTGGCCGGGACATTTTGAGATGGCAAAGGGAGATTCCGGTCAGCAAACATTAACCGCTGAAAGCCACTTCATAATTTTCGATTTTTATCAGAACAAAATAAATCATTGAGGTCAAAGAATCTAAGGAGTATAAAATGAAAGGTAACGACAAGATCATCGTAACATTGAACGACCTGCTTGCCGACGAACTGACTGCCATCAACCAATACATGGTGCATTCAGAGATGTGCGACGATTGGGGATATCAACGACTTCACCAGGCGGATGAAAAACGGGCCATCCAGGAGATGAAGCATGCTGAGAGCTTGATCGGCCGGATCCTCTTTCTGGAAGGCATGCCCATCATCAGTAAACTAAACAAAATTTCTATTGGAGCAGACGTGCAGACTCAGCATCAAAACGATCGCACTGCTGAAGAAGATGCCATTAAAGCCTATAACCAGGGAATCCGCCTGGCGACGGAAGTTGGTGATAACGGCACTAGCGAGCTGCTTAAATCGATTCTCAAGGATGAAGAAGAGCACATAGATTGGCTGGAGGCTCAACTCGACCAGATTAAACAGATCAGCGTCGAGAATTACCTGGTAGAACAGATCGATTAAACAAACCAATGAACCGGGAAGCAAGGTAAAAGAGCGACCTGCAAAGCCGATATGCGTCAGCCGTCTCGATAATTTGACGGTTTTAAATACATAAGAGATCTACCTCGGCTGGGTGAATGAATACCTGGCCGAGGTAGTTTGTTGCCTAGAGCTTCCCTAAGGCCAGCCTTACCCGCTATTAGTCGAAAAACCTGGCATATACAACCCTAAAACGGACCCAAACTTCCGGCAAGGGGAGTTGAGATGAGCAATATATGGGCGCGTTGATCGAGGGGATGAAAGTTTAGGCGCAGGGGAACCTTCTTGAGAGGCGCGCCGCAGCCGCAGCCTTATGCGAACCGCACTTGTTAGCCAACATAGGTCAGGCCGAGGAAGTTTTCGACATCCCGGGACAGATGACCGTAAAGAATATCCCATGGCGGCATACATATCTACCCCATCACGACAACTCCCAGAGAGCTTTTTCTAATACAACTTCACCGATTTGGATTAAAATGAACAATTATGGAAACTTAAGAAAACCGACCTGATCTTTGTTCTCTCGAAAAATGATCCAGATCCTGGCTCCTGATGGTGACCATCAGGAGCACCCCTGGTTTTCACCTGGAGGTTAATGGATAGGAACTGACCAAGATCGTGATAGATTTAAACGGAAGATAACTATGGCTACCGTATTCATGAAATGGCTGGAATCCAGCCCAAAAGATTACGACCGGGGGATTGAAATCCTCACTTTGGGGCAGCTGAACCGCATCAAGGAGAACATCGTGCACAAAT
>Ga0315551_10002379_pt1 | contig 13802 bp, 16 predicted proteins | sample SalMarSW160290MG_FD_203678 | JGI IMG/M metagenome (GOLD analysis project Ga0315551, IMG submission 203678) | Salt marsh sediment microbial communities from the Plum Island Ecosystem LTER, Massachusetts, United States - Salt Marsh Sediment SW1602-90 ... | reverse complement strand
AAGCACCATTGGGGAACTACTCGATGAGATACAGATACCCAAAGGCGAGGCGGCGATGGTCTTCGTGAATGAGAAACGAGCCGTCCTCGAATCCGAGGTGCAAGATGGAGATAAGGTCAGCATCTTTCCTGTTCTAGGGGGTGGATAAGCAATTCATTCGGGTTTGGTCTATGAAAAACGGCCATTACATGCCATTCTATGGCTCGACGGCTGCGCATCGCAGCTGCAGCCGATCAGGCGGAAGCGGGAACGATCAGCAGGACAGGAGCGGTGAGGAAGCGTATTGCGGTCATTCACGGTCCGAATTTGAACATGCTGGGCAAACGGGAAGTCGGAATCTACGGCGGCAAGACCATGGAGGACATCAACGCCACCGTGGCGGCTGAAGCCCTGAAGCTCGACGTGACCGTGGAGTTCTACCAATCGAACACGGAAGGGGAACTGGTCACCTTCATTCAGCAGTGCCGGGGACGCGTGGACGGTATATTGCTGAACGCGGGGGCTTACACGCATTACTCCGTAGCCCTTCGTGACGCCATCAGCGCCGCGCAGGTTCCCACGGTGGAAGCTCACATTTCAAATATCTACAAGAGGGAAGCCTTCCGTCACATCTCCATGATTGCACCGGTGTGTATCGGACAAATCTGCGGCTTCGGCGCATTCAGCTACATCGTGGGACTGCGGGCATTGATAGAGGACAGGCTGGATCCCTGGCTGGTTTGATAACGCTTTGGCGGGGAGCGGAACGTGAAGAAGAACTTTCTGGTTATATCAGGACCCAATTTGAATCTTCTGGGAACGCGGAAGACCTCCATCTACGGGGAAGGATCGCTGGAGGACATCCATCGCGGCTTGCAGCAGCGCGCAAAAGAACTGAACGTGAGCGTCGAATGCAAGCAGTTCAACAGCGAGGGGGCGATCGTCGACTGTCTGCAGGAGGCGCCCGGACGCTTCGACGGCGTGATCATCAATGCCGGTGCTCTGGCCCACTACAGCTATGCACTGCGCAGTGCCATCGGGGCCACGCTGCTGCCGTGCGTCGAGGTATTCATCTCGAACGTGTATGCCCGGGAAGAGGAGTTCCGGCACAAATCGGTGATAGCTCCCGTATGCGTCGGGGTGATTTCCGGGTTCGGTAAAAAGAGCTACCTGCTGGCTCTGGATGCCTTGGTCAATCTGACCGAAGTATAGGCAAAGGAAACGACGCATGGGTTTTCAGTGGGGCAGGATGGTAACGGATCTGTCGCAGGTGGAACAGGCCGCCTCCGACGGTTTCGACTTCGTACAGCCGGTGCAAGATCTGGTTGTGAACCTCAGAGACGAGGAGGTTCTTCGACAGAAAGCTCGCATACATGACGGCGGCATACCTTTCAGGGTCTGTGCGGTGCCGCTTCCCGCGGATGTACGGGTAACGCAGAAGGGATTCAACATCTATGTCTGGATGGAGCACTTGAAGAATGCGGTGCACCGTATGGCGGAACTGGGATGCAGAAAGTTGGTCTGGAGCGACGGCAGGGCACGGGTGCTTCCTATTGAAGGGGCTACCGCCGGCTCCAAGGAACAGGTGCTTCAGTTCTTGTACATGCTCTGCGGAGTAGCGGCGGACTTCGATATCGCTGTCCTGATCGAGCCGCTCGGCCCCCGGCGTACCAACTTCCTGAATACCCTGAAAGAAACGGCACAATTTCTGGCCCGGGTGCGGGCGGAAAACCTCTCGTGTCTGATCAGCCTGCGGGAGCTCGAGCCGATCAACCTGACGCTGTCAGACCTCGCCGATTATAGACAGTTCATCGGCCATGTGCAGATGGACAATCCCCGTTCTTACGATGGACCGCGAATTTGCCCCCGTCCGAATGACGGTTACGAATACGCTTCGTTTCTGCAGGCATTAAAGGAGATAGAGTATTCGGCTGATATCAGCCTGCCGGACGATGCCGATGCCGGCGGGTTGGCGTATTGCCGGGGGCTTTGGGCATAAGAACTCCATCCACCTGTGCTACCAGCTGCATCGCCATGTAGTTGGCAAAGCCTTGACTTCCAACCTTGCTGAACGGTAAGCTTGTCAGCTTACAGCCTGTATTGACTTCAAGAAATCACTATTACCGTTCGGCCAGCCGGATACAAGGAGGAATCCAAGTGGACATTGGCAGCCAATATTTGAGCCCCGGAAATCGAAGGAAGTTGGAGGAGCTGGAAAACCCATCGATCCTGGAAATCACCGACAAGTACCTCGCAATCCTCAAGCCTGAAAAAGCTACGGTTATCACCGATGATCCCGCCGATATCCGCTACGTGCGGGAACTGGCCCTGAAAAACGGCGAAGAGGAAAAGCTGGCCATGGAAGGGCACACGATCCACTTCGACGGATACCACGATCAGGCCAGGGACAAGCAGAACACCCGGGTCCTGGTCACCCCGGGGATGAAGATGAGCAAGGTTATCAACACCATACCCCGGGAGCCGGGGTTGGAGGAGGTGCTCGAGATCATGGACGGTGCCATGGCCGGCAGAGAGGCTTTGGTGCGTTTTTTCTGTCTCGGTCCTATCGGTTCCCGCTTCTCTATCCCGGCCTTTCAGATTACCGACTCCTCCTACGTCGCTCACAGTGAGGATATCCTCTACCGGGCCGGTTACGATCAGTTCAAAAAGCTGAAGGGCTCAAAGGATTTCTTCACCTTCGTTCATTCGGCCGGCCCTCTGGACCAGAGGAACAACACGAAAAATGTCGATGAGCGCAGGATTTACATCGATGTGGTCGGCAATCAGGTCCTGACTGTCAACAACCAGTACGCCGGCAACAGCCTGGGTTTGAAGAAGTTGGGCCTTCGGCTGGCCATCTACAAAGCCAATCACGAAGATTGGTTGACGGAACACATGTTTCTCATGGCGGCCAAAGCGGAAGGAAAGAAGCGGCTCACCTATTTTGCCGGCGCCTTTCCGAGCGCCTGCGGCAAGACCGCCACGGCGATGATCCCCGGTCAGATGATACTGGGGGATGATATCGCCTACATCCGCTCCGGTCCCGGCGGGCGAGCCTACGGAGTCAATATCGAGCAGGGAATCTTCGGCATCATCATGGACGTCAATCCGGTCGACGATCCGATGATCTACGAGGCGTTGACCACGCCCCGGGAGCTGATCTTCTCCAATGTGCTCATACATCAGAATCAGGCTTACTGGTTGGGCATGGGGAAAGACCTTCCAAAGCAAGGACGCAATCACTTCAGCGATCATTGGAAGCTGGGGGACAAAGACGAAGCCGGCCATGAGGTTGACTACTGTCACAAGAATGCCCGCTACACGATACGTATCTCTGAGCTGGCCAATGCCGATCCGAAGCTTCACGATCCCGAGGGTGTTCCGATTGAGGGGATTATCTACGGAGGTCGGGATTCCGATACCTCCGTGCCCGTTTTTCAGAGCCTGGACTGGGTCCACGGCGTAGTGATCGGCGCGACCCTGGAATCGGAAACCACCTTCGCCACCCTGGGCAAAGGGGGCGTGCGCGCCTTCTCTCCGATGGCGAATATCGACTTCCTCGTGGTTCCCCTGGGCCGCTACATCCAGAACCATATAGATTTTGGCCAAAGATTGGAAAATGCACCTCTGGTGTTTGCCACTAACTATTTCTTGAAGAAGTATGGCCGCTTCCTCAACGAGAAGGTCGATAAGAAGGTCTGGCTTCTCTGGATGGAGGGCAGGGTGCACGGCGAATACGAGGCCAAAGAAACGCCGATCGGCTACATTCCCAGGTATGAGGATCTGCATTCCCTGTTCCAGAGAGTCTTCAAGCGCGAATACACAACTGAAGAATACGAGGAGCAGTTCTCGATCCGCATCGACAAGTTTCTCGAAAAGATCGAACGCATGGAGAAGATCTACGCGGAAGAGCAGGGAGTGCCGGAGAGCTTCAGCGCTTATTTACAGATCCTGAAGACCCGCTTGGACGAGTCGAGGGAGAAGTACAAGGCCGGGGTGGTCTCCCCGACCGCATTTACCGCTTAGGCGCCGGTCAAACCGTGCTCAAGAATTGATTTCCAGCTCCCGGATCTTGTTGAGCAGCATCATCGCCTGGTCGGACTTTTCCATAGCCCGGCTCCAGGCTTTGCGCAGATCGCTGTTTTCCCGACCCCCGATCTTGTTCAGGTTTACCAGGGTATCGTAGCGATCTCCGGGCTGACCCTTGAGCACTCCGAACAGAATGGCCTTGAGCTTTTCGATCTGTTCGAGAAAGGCATCCACCAGAGTCCTGGCATGACTGTCAACCCGAGCCAGGATATCCGCTATACGTTTCCGTCGGAGCCGCTCCCCCAGGGCTTGGCCTTTGACCTCCTGGATAGCCGCCCGCAGTTCACCCCGGGGACCGAGCATGGCTTCGAGTTCCTCGATTTTTGTCTCCATCTCGATCAGGTACAGAAAGGCGTCGGTGAAGGCATGCCTGTTTTCCTCCTTGTAGAACTCGCCGTTCAGATGGATCAGCTTGAGGGAGCGGGCGAGCGGAGCGAAAACGTTTTTCAGGAATCCTTTGATAAATGACAGGGACAGCGCATGCCGAACCGGAGTATTCCCACCGAACTTGTCTCCCCGATAGTTTAGCATGTCCGGCAGGGATCTGCTGTTCAGAAACTCCAGGGCCTCCGATATCAGAGCGCTCCGTGTGCGGGAGTGGTAGAACTCCAAATAACGACGATGCACCCACTGGCGCCAGAAGTTTTTGAACGGGGAAAACCAATCGGCACCGGCGGCGTGAGGAGCGGGGTAGTAGCGGGGATTCCGGGTGATCAGACGCAGCAGACTGTGCAGGGGGACCCGATCGCGAAACCGGCGGATACCCGCCAGGGCGGAGTGGGTCGTATTCATATCGTCCATCAATTGATGTTCCAGATCGAAGTCCCGGTCCTCCAGATGTTCCTGGTGGAGGAAGAGAAACAGATCGTAGAGCGCCCCCGCCGAGGGGGGTATGCGAACCGTTTCCAGGCATTCGGCAAGCTCTGTCAATGGTTTCTTCATCTCCGCGAATTCCGCTTCCGGGGCCTCCTCTCCCTTGAATGCGGACAGCAGAGCCTCGAAAGGATGACGGCTCAAGTTGTACAGCGCAAAGAACGCCCCGGCGTCTCTGCCGATCCGTTGCCTGTCGGCCGGTGGGATCGTCTCGATCAACTCCTGAAATCGCTTGAGCATCAGGGTGCGCACCGGTTTTTCGTCGCTGAACTGATTGTTTTCCCAGAAAACCTGCGGATCGGTTTCCTCCTGCAAACGTTCCTGAAAATCTTTCAGTTCGTTCCGCGCCAGGAAAGCGATAAACTCGCTTCTCCGCTGGCCCAATACTTCCTGCAGCGGGCCGTACAGGCTGCGGGCGTGCGCTCTGAGCACGAGCAGTTCCTCATGCATCCCGGCCCCACAACGGCCCGGGGAAACAGAAATCAGGGCAGGATTTTCCCGCTCTATAGCGGCGGCCAGACGTTTCAGATATCGTTCCTCGAGCAGGGTGTGCCTGTCTTTGTGGGAAAAAAGGGATTTGACAAAGAGGATGATCCGTTCCAGCAGGTTTAAACTCGCCAGCTCCTCTTCCGGAACAAAGATCGACTCGCTTTCATCCTCCGGCTGCAGCGTCTGCCCGTAAACCGGTACGGAGCCCTGAATGCGAACCAGGAGGGCTCTCCGTTCCTGGTCGTCGAGCTCGCGTACCAACTGGTCGAACACCGCAGGATCTCCCATCACTCTTTGGGTATTCTAGTCCCACATTGCTGCCAGGTCAATCCGTTGGAGTACCGGATGCTGCGGATCGCCGACCGTAGACTGGGGTGTTGACAATTGGCAAAATTCGAATTAAATTGGCAATATGAAAAAATACAGAAATACAATGGTCGACAAATTTGGCCGGATCGTGATCCCAAAAGAACTGCGAGACGATCTGGATATCGAATCGGGAACGGTGCTGTCACTGGAGGAGCGCGGGGATTCAATCCTTTTGAGTCCCCTCCGCCAGGGATCGTATTTAAAGCAAAGCCAGGGCGTCATCGTCTATGCAGGAAGAGCCCTCGGCGATTTGGTCGCTGCGGAACGAATGGCCCGTAGAAAACACCTTCTGAAACGATCCGGATGGAAGAACGCCAAGTGAAGATTCTGTTGGATAGTTCCGTTATCGTAGCGGGGCTGGTCGAAGCCCATCCGATGCACGGGCAGGCCCTTCCCTGGTTGGCCAAAGCGAAAGCCGGGGAGTTCCGCTTGCTGCTCTGCACTCATTCCCTTGCCGAAGTGTTCGCCGTTCTAACTAGCCTTCCGATTCGTCCTCCCATCAAACCCGAGGTGGCACTACGACTTATCGGAGAGAATCTCGAATCCGTAGCGCAAATCGTCGAGCTGGCCTCGTCGGACTATTGGGTTGTAATGAGATCTGCGGCTGCGAATGGGATTGTTGGGGGAGCAATCTACGATGCCCTGATTGCCCGAGCCGCCGAGAACAGCGGAGCGGACAAGCTCGTCACCTTTAACATCGGTGATTTTCAGCGTGTTTGGCCGAGTGGAGCGGGCGTGATCAGCTCACCCTAGTCAAAACGATGCGCCATTACAAAGTCGAGGAGTGGGAGAGCAGGCTCAAACGGGTGTTTGACCGCGTGGACGACTACCTCGAGGAAGAGTACGGCCGCAGATACCCCCTGCACCCCGCGCGTCCGGCCCGGGGAAAGACTTCCAGCAAGGCCCACGACGGCCTGTTCAACATCGGCGCCAGTTTTTCAGCCGGATACGGGTCGAAGCGCGGACCCGGCTACGTCGTGGAGGTCCGCATGGTCACCTTGACCCGGGTGCCTCAGTACATCCGCGATCAGATCGAGGAAGAGGCTGTTGAGCGGCTCCGGCAGGAATTGCCCAGGGAGTTTCCCGATCGGGAGCTGCGGGTCGAGCGGGATGGTCCGGTGTACAAGATCTACGGGGATCTGCGATTTTAGATCGAATCTTACCGGAGTCTCCCCTTCTTGCCGCAGCGCCCAGTTGGCAGCGTCCAGTCGGCAGCGCCCAGTCGGCAAACCCCAGTTGGCAGAGTACCAGGTCTTGAAATAAACAAACCCTTTCTCTAATATAGGTGAATCTCGCCGCCCCCTGCCTATGAATGGATCTGAGGTTAAAACGGGGCTACCAAAGGATTAGCGGAGGAGCACAAGTGAACTACTTTCTGACCGAAGAACAAGAGATGATCAGAGATCTGGCCGCCAAGATCGCCAAGGAAAAGGTGGCCCCGGTCGCCCTGGAGTACGACGAAAAGGGGATCTTCCCGCAGGACATCGTGGAGCTGCTGGCCAAAGCGGATCTGTTCAGGGTGTTCATTCCCGAGGAGTACGACGGCCTGGGCGGAGGAATCATGGAAATGTCCCTGGTGGTTGAGGAGCTGTCCAAAGCCTGCGGGGGGATCGCCCTGGCCTACGCGGCCTCCGGTTTGGGTACCATTCCGATCATGCTTTTCGGCAGCGAGGAGCAGAAGAAGAAGTACCTGCCCCGCCTGGCCGCCGGGGAGATCCTGGCCGCCTTCGCCCTGACCGAGCCGGAAGCGGGCAGCGACGCCGCGGCCGTCAAGACCAAGGCCTTTCCGGAGGGGGACAACTACGTGCTCAACGGCACCAAGCAGTGGATCACCAACGGCGGGGAGGCGTTCATCTACACGGTGATCGCACTGACCGATCCGACCCGGGGACCCCGGGGCGCCTCGGCTGTGCTGGTGGAGAAGGATACTCCGGGATTCGAGTTCGGCAAGAAAGAGGACAAGATGGGGATCCGGGCCTCAGTCACCCGCGAGCTGATCTTCAGCGACTGCAAGGTTCCGAAGTCGAACCTGCTCGGCCGCGAAGGGGCCGGATTCCTGGTGGCCATGAAAACCTTCGACAAGACCCGACCCGGGGTGGCGGCCCAGGCATTGGGAATCGCTCAAGGCGCGCTGGACAAGGCGGTGGACTATTCCCGGGAGCGCAAGCAATTCGGCAAGCCTATATCCGCCTTCCAGGGGATTCAGTTTATGCTGGCCGACATGGCCACTCAGGTGGAAGCGGCCCGGGCCCTGACCTACGCCGCGGCCAGAACCATCGACGCCGGCGCAAAGAACGTGTCCCGGGTCTCCGCCATGGCCAAGGTGTTCGCCTCCGACACGGCCATGCGGGTCACCACCGACGCCGTGCAGATCTACGGCGGTTACGGCTACATGAAGGAGTATCCCGTCGAAAAGTTGATGCGGGATGCCAAGATCACCCAGATCTACGAAGGCACGAATCAGATCCAGAGAGAGATCATCGGCCTTCAGTTGATCAAAGAAAGTCTGCAGAAGAAGGAGTAGTTTTGAAGATCGTCGTCTGTATAAAACAGGTACCGGATACCACCAATGTGCGGATCAATCCGGAGACCAATACCCTTATGCGGGAGGGAGTGGAGTCCATCATCAATCCCTTCGACATGTACGCGCTGGAGGAGGGAATTCGGCTGAAGGAGAAGCACGGCGGAAGCGTGATTGCCCTTTCCATGGGCCCCCCCCAGGTGGAGAGCGCCCTGCGGGAGACCATCAGCCTGGGGGTGGACGAGGCGATCCTAATGTCCGACCGGGCCTTCGCCGGGGCGGATACCCTGGCTACCGCCTATACCCTTGCCCGGGGCATCAAGAAGATCGGCAAGGTGGATGTGATCCTCATGGGCCGGCAGGCGATCGACGGTGATACCGGCCAGGTAGGTCCCGGGGTGGCGGAGAACCTGGGACTGCCCCACGTCACGGAGATCCGAAAAATCGAACAGATCGATGAAGACGGAACAATCGTTGTGGAGCGCCTGCTGGAGGATGGCTATGTCCGCCTGAAGTCGAAGCTTCCCATTCTCCTGACCGTGGTGAAGGAGATCAATGAGCCCCGCCTGCCCTCTCTGAAGGGAAAGATGGCGGCCAAGAAGGCGGAGATCCGGAACTGGAATCACCAGGACATCGATCTGGACCCGCAGCGCATCGGCTTGACCGGATCCCCGACACAGGTCATGAAAATCTTTACCCCCCCCAAACCTTCGGGCGGCAAGATTTTCGAAGGGGATGTCCGGCAGGCCGTTACCGATCTGCTGGCCGAGCTCCGTGCCGTCGGGATTCCGATCGGGCAGCAGAAAGAAGAAGGTTAGAGCTATGGCGGAACCGATTCAGATCATCCTTGATAAGTGCGTAGGCTGCGGGCTGTGCATCAAGGTTTGTGCCTACGACGCCGTATCCCTGGTAGACAAAAAAGCGGTGCTCAATGAGCGCTGCACCGTGTGTGGAGCCTGTGTCAGCGCCTGCAAGTACGACGCGATCGTCATAGAGAGGCGGCCCTTCAAGGGACAGGAAGTCGAAGATTACTCCGGCATCTGTCTGTTCGCCGAGCACCGGCATGGTACGCTGTCCTCCGTGGTCTACGAGATCATCGGAGCGGCCCGGGAGCTCAAAGCCAGTCTGGATAAGAGAATCAGCGCCATCCTGCTGGGGAACAAGGTTCGGGATATGGCGGAGGAGCTGGTTTCCTACGGGGTCGACGAGGTCTGGATGATGCAAGATCCGGACATCGGGGATTTCAATGAGGAGATCCAGGCCGACCTGGTGGCCAAGATCCTGCTGGACAAGAAGCCCGAGATCTTCCTGGGCGGGGGCACGATCCTCGGGCGATCCCTGCTGCCCCGGGTGGCGGCACGGATCCTGACAGGATTGACCGCCGACTGCACCGAGCTGACAATCGACGGGGAGAAAAAGCTGCTCAGGCAGACCCGGCCCGCCTTCGGCGGCAACATCATGGCTACGATCCTCTGCAACAGCCACAGGCCGCAGATGGCGACGGTCCGCCACAAGGTGATGAAGGCGGCCGAGTCGTTGGGGAGCCACGACGGAGAAATTCTGGAGATGAGCTATCCGCTTCTCAAGCCCAGGGTGGAGGTGCTGGAGTTCGTTCCGGAACAGATGGATACGGTGAACCTGGCCGATGCGGATTTCATAGTCTCCGGAGGCCGGGGTCTGAAGGATCCCAAGAACTTCGCCCTCATCGAAGAGCTGGCCAAGGCAATCGGAGGAGCGGTCGGCGCCTCCCGCGCCGCGGTGGATGCGGGCTGGATCCCCTATTCCCATCAGGTGGGGCAGACCGGCAAGACCGTGAATCCGACGATCTACGTGGCCTGTGGAATCAGCGGGGCGATTCAGCATCTGGCGGGGATGAAAAGCTCGGATATCATCGTGGCCATCAACAACGATCCCAGCGCCCCGATCTTCAACGTAGCTCACTTCGGGATCGTCGGCAGTCTGTTCGACGTCGTGCCGGAGCTGGTCAAACAGATACAGGGATAGGGCGTTTTCTGAACCGAGGTTAGATCAACAGGCGGCCGATTTCTTTGAGCTCGGGCATTCGCTCGTACACCGGGCGTACGTTCGGGTGGTCCGCCTTGTCCTGTTCGACCGTCTTCACGTACAAACTGTCGATCATATCGGAAAACACGCCGAGGTTGGCGGGGAAATTGTTGATCGCCATTTCCAGGAGCACCTTGTCCTCCCCGCCCTTCTCGCGGCTGAACACCGTCTCGGTGCCGCTGGAAAGCAGTTCCCGAAGGCGCGGCGCGACCTCCAGCTTGGCGTGATGCACGAAGGTGGCCGCCGCATGGATCTGCTCGTACAGATCTTTATAGGGATAACCCTGGATCTTGTAGAAGTCGGTTTTCTCCGTTAGCCGGGCGATGGCATCCCAGGTGCCCCTGGGCACTTTCATCAGCAGCAGGGCCTTGCGGACGTAGCGGTTGTTGAGATTCGTGTGGTAGTGATCACGGATCTTCTCGACGATCTTGAAAATCTCTTCGTTGCGTAATGAAGACATGGCAACCTCCCGGCCAGCGCAACCATGCTATTACAACCTTCAACAGCAGGTCAAGCTCCTTTTGGGATGTCTCCGACTCCCTCCAGAACATAGTGGGGAGCGTAGGGAAAATGGCGGAGATCCTCCGCAGAGGTCACCCCGCTCAAGACCAGCACCGGCTCGATCTCCGCCTCGATCCCGGAGAGGATGTCCGTGTCCATCCTGTCACCTATGATCACGGTTTCCTCCCTCCGGCAGTCCAGCCGTTTCAGGGCGTGACGCATCATCAGGGGATTCGGTTTTCCCACGAAATAGGCCTTTCGATTTGTTGCCAGCTCGATCGGGGCGATCAAAGAACCCGTAGAGGGGACGATGCCGCCCTCCGACGGACCGGTCAGGTCGGGATTCGTTCCGATCAGGCGGGCGCCGCCCAGAACCAGCTGGACCGCCCGCTCTACTCTCTCGAAGCTGTAGGTTCGGGTATCCCCCACGACCACGTAGTCCGGGTTGACGTCGTTCATGGAAAAGCCCTCCTGATAGAGGGCGTTGGTCAGGCCGGCCTCTCCGATTACGTAGGCGCTTCCGTGGGGATGCTGGCTGGCCAGGAAGCCGGCGGTGGCCAGGGCGCTGGTGTAGAAGTTCTCCACCGGTACCTCGATCTGCATCCGGGCGAGCTTCTGCTGCAACTCCCGGGGAGAGCGCTCGCTGGAGTTCGTCAGGAAGAGGAAGCGCTTTTCGTTTTCCAGCAGCCAGGCCACGAACTCTTTGGCCCCGGGAAGCAGGCGGTTGCCGTGATAGATCACCCCATCCATGTCGCAGATGAAGCCTCGTTTGCCTCGGAGATGATTCAGCTCATCGTCGCTACTGTTCAACGCCCACCTCCATCCAGAGGTTGTACATGATCACCTGGTCTTCCGGTTTTCTGTCTCTGGTGCTGTGCTCCAGCTCCCTGTGCTTGTCGTTCAGGTGAGCTTCATCCCCCGGATAACCGATTATCACCAGCGTGAGCAGGATCATTTCGGGATCTACGCCGAAGGCCTCCTTCAAGGGTAGCGGTTTATAGCCGGCGATGGGATGGGCGATCAACCCCTCTTTGGTGGCCTGAAGCACCAGATTTTCCACGGCCAATCCCGTGGAGAAGAAGGCGTAATCTCGGCGGTCGCTCAAGCGGCAGTCCAGCTCGGGCCTGGTAAACACGGCCACGATGACAGGTGCCTTCTTCGCCCAGTAATTCCCACCGGTCAGGTTTTCTTTCACGATCTCCAGCTCCCTGTCCCGGCTCACGACGAGGAAGCGCCAGGGCTGATTGTTGAAGCAGGAAGGGGCGTAGGTGGCGGCGGTCATGATCCGGGCAAGCACTTCCTCCGGAACCGGTTCCTCGCTCAGCGCCCTGCGGGCCCTACGGGTTTCGATCTCCGGTACTATTTTGCTCATCTCGATGGAACTCCTGCAAGCAATATAACTGAAAAAACGGAGGAGGGGTACCGGCCTCCGGGTGCCGGCTCCCCTCTCCTTGACAGGTCCGCCGCCGTTGTGATATCGCTTGGAGCTACGCAGCATGGATTCCGAGCAGAAAACACCCAATCCAGTCATTCCCACCCTTGCCGCACTCGGGGCCATGCTGTTCTGGGGCCTTTCCTTCGTCAGCTCCAAGGCGATTCTCAATACGGGATTCCCTCCCATAACCATGGTGTTCCTGAGATTCCTGATCGCCTCCATCGTTCTGATTCCGCTGCAGCGCCGCCTGGATCCGACATTCAGGCTGCAGAAACAGGACCGGCTGTTTCTGCTGCTCAGCGCGCTGTTCGGGATTTTCTTCTACTTCCTATGTGAATCCCGGGGCATCAAATACACCTCCGCCTCCAATGCGGCACTGATCACGGCCGTCATTCCCGCGCTGACCGTCGGGGCGGAGTATCTTCTATTCAAGAACTCGGTCCGCTGGTTTCAGGCTGTAGGCATCGCCCTCTCGATTGTTGGGGTGTACTTCGTGGTCCAGAGAACACCGGGACATTACGACAGGGCGCTGCTGGGGAATCTGCTGATGTTCGGCGCCTGTCTGTCCTGGGTCGCCTACAACATGTTCAGCAGGAATCTGCACAAAGGATTGCGGGGGGTCAATCTGATCACCTTTCAATCCATAATCGGCGCCCTGCTTCTATTTCCGATCGCCCTCAGCGAGATGCGGAGCTGGAGCTTAGGGAGTCTCACCGTATGGCTGAACCTCGTCTATCTGGGCGTAGTTTGTACGGCTTTGAGCTTTTTCCTCTACCTGTACGCCCTGGCCCGGCTGGGACCGGTGCGGGTCACCTCCTTCATCAATCTCCTGCCCGTGGTCACCGTCGCGGGGGGCATGGCGATCCTGGGAGAGAGGCTGCTTCCGGCTCAGATGATCGGAGGGGGAGTGATCATCTTCGGTGTTTTTCTGGTAAACAGGCCGGGCAGGAGCAGAGCTCCGGCACGGGGGTAGGGTATGGGGGCAATCACCTTCATCCTTGACGGCTGCACCGGGGACCGCTACGGAGCGGTTTGTGAGATCTCGGAGGTCGTTTCTCTGGCCGTCGTCGCTGTTCTCGTTCAACTGCGGATGCCCTGAGATGGATTTCTATCAGAGTATCAGCGCCTATTACGATCGGATCTTTCCCACAGATCCGAAAACCCTCTCTTTTCTCGATTCGAGAGCGCAACCGGGATCCCGTATCCTGGACATCGCCTGCGGCACAGGCGGATACTCCATAGCCCTGGCCGGGCGGGGACATCGGGTGACCGGCATCGATCTGGACCGGGCCATGATCCGCCGCGCCCGCAGCAAAGCCGGTGATGTGGACGGTGCGCCGGATTTCCGGGTCATGGATATGCTCTCCCTGATCGATGCCCTGGATCCGGGATTCGACCTGGTCTTCTGCATCGGCAACTCTCTCGTGCACCTGGAAACGGACGAGCAGATCGGACAGCTGCTGTCCGGCTGCCGCACCCTCC
>Ga0315551_10002375_pt1 | contig 13812 bp, 16 predicted proteins | sample SalMarSW160290MG_FD_203678 | JGI IMG/M metagenome (GOLD analysis project Ga0315551, IMG submission 203678) | Salt marsh sediment microbial communities from the Plum Island Ecosystem LTER, Massachusetts, United States - Salt Marsh Sediment SW1602-90 ... | reverse complement strand
GAAGCCAAAGCCGCAGAAGAACCCAAGGCTGAAGTCGCCGAAGAACCAGAAGCCAAAGCCGCAGAAGAACCCAAGGCTGAAGTCACCGAAGAACCAGAAGCTGGCGTCACCGAAGAACCAGAAGCCAGCGCTACTGAAAAACCTAAAGCAAGCAAGGAGGGAGCAGAAACAGGCACCACAGAAGAACCCGCGACTAGCGAGGCACCAACCGAAGAACCTGAAACAAGCGAGGAGCAAACATGAAAGACCTAGTCGAATACATCGCCAAAGCCATCGTGAATGCACCCGATGACGTGGTAGTCACTGAGGAGACCGGTGACGAGGGCACAACGCTCAAGTTGCAGGTCGCCGATGATGATAAGGGGAGGGTTATTGGCAAGCAGGGGCGTGTCGCTCAAGCCATGCGCACCTTGATCAGAGTACTCGCTGCCAAGCAAGGCACCAGAGCCACTCTCGAGATTCTGTAATCATAGCTCAATAACCAGGGATTTATCACTACTGGTCACATCCTAGCCCTGTGGGGTATTAAGGGCAACCTAGCTGAGCTAACCGCTAGCTAGGTTGGACCCCGGAGCGCTTTCTCCTCCTTGCCACCACCTTTAGGCGGACAAGAGAACGGTGCAGTGCTGCCTCAGCCCGAGCTGCATCCACCCCGGGAACATGCTCCGCCAAACGTTCCTCAGCCCGTCGCTTTGCCTCCTCAGCCCGAGCCACGTCAATCTCCTCAACCCTCTCCGCAGCATCCGCCAGGACTATAATCCTATCAGGACGCACCTCAAGAAAGCCCCCGGAAATAGCCAAGTAGAACTCCTCCCCACCCTTCCTCACCGCCAGCTCGCCGGGCAACAACATGGTCATTAGAGGGGCATGGTGGGGCAAGATTCCCAGTTGACCTTCAACCCCGGGAGCAACCACCTCATCCACATCATCTGAGAAAACTTCTCGTTCCGCGGTAACAATATCAAGCCTGGTGGTAGCCATCAACCCCAAACCTATTCCTGCAAGCCCTTTGCCGCCTCCACCGCCTCATCTATATTACCTACCATATAGAAGGCTTGCTCCGGCAGCCCGTCATGCTCGCCTTCCAGAATTTCCTTAAAGCCACGCACTGTTTCCTCCACCGAAACATACTTCCCCTTCCTGCCGGTAAAAACCTCGGTGACAAACATTGGCTGAGACAAGAATCTCTGTATCCGACGAGCCCGACCCACAGTAAGCTTGTCCTCCTCGCTAAGTTCCTCAATACCAAGTATAGCGATGATATCCTGGAGATCTTTATAGCGCTGCAATACCCTCTGCACCCCACGAGCTACACTATAGTGCTCCTCACCAACAACGCTGGGGTCAAGGATACGGGAGGTTGAGGTCAGGGGGTCAACTGCCGGATACAAGCCTTGCTCAGCGATAGACCGCTCCAGAGCAATAACGGCATCAAGATGACCAAAGGTGGTGGCTACTCCAGGGTCAGTATAGTCGTCAGCCGGGACATAGATAGCCTGAAAAGAGGTAATTGAGCCCCGTTTGGTAGAAGTAATCCTCTCCTCCAGCTCGCCAACCTCGGTAGCCAGAGTCGGCTGATAGCCCACCGCTGAGGGCATACGACCCAACAGGGCTGATACCTCCATGCCAGCCAGAGTATAACGATAGATGTTATCAATAAAGAGCAGAACGTCCTGCCCCTCCTGGTCACGGAAGTATTCGGCCATAGTCAGTCCAGACAGCCCCACACGAAGGCGGACCCCGGGAGGCTCGTTCATCTGCCCAAAGACCATTACCGTCTTATCAATCACACCAGAAGCCTTCATTTCATTCCACAGGTCATTGCCCTCCCGTGACCTCTCGCCAATACCGGCGAAAACGGAAAAGCCTCCGTGCTCGGTGGCAATATTGCGGATAAGCTCCATAATGATGACCGTCTTGCCCACTCCGGCACCGCCATAGGCACCTACCTTGCCCCCCTTGGTAAACGGGGTAATCAGGTCAATCACCTTAAGACCGGTCTCCAGCATCTCGGTGGTTGTCTCTTGCTCTTCCAACGAAGGCGGAGGACGATGGACTGGCCAGTGCTCTTTGGCTTTAACAGCACCAAGCTCATCCAGGGGCTCTCCCATAACATTAAACAGGCGTCCCAGGGTAGCTTTCCCCACCGGCACAGTGAGGGCTGCCCCGGTATCTACAGCCTCCACCCCCCGCTCCAGCCCATCAGTTGGCGATAATGCCAGGCATCTGACCCAATTATTCCCCACATGCTCCTGAGCCTCTAGTACAATCTTGCCGCCATCTGTGGCAATCTCTATGGCATTGAAAAGGGCAGGGAGTTCATCAGGGGGAAACTCTACGTCAACGACCGTCCCTATTACCTGGACCACCTTTCCCTTGGCCATAATAACCTCGCTCTATCTAAGTTTCCTCATCGGCGTAAAACCTAAAACCCGGCGAAGCCGGTAATAAGGCACGCCATCTATTTCCCTCGATTCAATACCTCCTCCATACTCCAGAGAAAGGAGAGTCCTCTCCACATCTTCGGCAGAATCTTTCCTGCCTATTGAGGCCAGCGCTCTTACCACCTCATCCAGGGTAAAACCGATACGAGGATTAAACCGGAAGAACTCCATAAGCACAACGCTGATCTCACGGCCACTCTTCTCGAATTCAACCTTGTCAATAGGCATTGGTTAAAACCTCCTTCACTTAAGCTAGAGCCGCAGCTCCGCCGGTAATATCCAGGAGTTCCTTAGTTATTGACTCCTGCCTTGCTTTATTATACATCAAAGTTAACTCTTCAATCAGCTCGTTGGCATTATCAGTGGCATTCCGCATCGCCACCATCCTGGCTGACTGCTCACTGGCAATGGATTCCAGAATGGCATGATACACCTGCATTTCCACAAATCTGGGTAAAAGCTCGCCCAGCACTGCTGCCGGACCGGGCTCATATATATAGTCCACGTTCTGCGCCGTAGGTATGGCTGCCGGTTCAACGGGAAGTATCTGCTGCATAACCGGTCTCTGCACCATGGTAGAAATAAACTGAGCGTAAACCAGATAGACCAAGTCTATAACTCCATCGGTATAGTCATCTATAATGATACGGGATATAGGCATAGTATCCAGCAAGCTAGGCCTGTCGCCAAGACGGGTAAACTCGGCACGAATATCACGCTCGTACCGTCTCATAAAATCCAGCCCCTTGCGACCGACAGCGATAAGGGTAACCGGTATACTTTGCTCCAGGATAAGGCTTGCCGTCCTCCGATTGATATTAGCATTAAGCCCGCCGCACAAACCGCGGTCGGGAGTGATATGCACCACAGCGATTTTATTCACCGGGCGGCGCTGCAAAAGCGGATGCAATGCTCCAGCCTCTCTGGGCAAAGCAGCCAGGTCTGCCAGCACCTGAGTAATTTTATCAGAATAAGGGCGCCCTGCCAAGCCACGCTCCTGCGCCCGCCTCATCTTTAAGGTGGCAATCATCTCCATAGCCCGGGTAATCTTGGAAGTGGATTGAATGCCCTTTATTCTACGACGAATTAAACGAATATCAGCCAATTTTTAGAACCCTGTTCCCCTTATTTTTAAAGTTTGTTTTTCTTCCCATCCAGCCCGCCCAAAAAGGCTCTGCCTCCGAGGGTGGGAGGGTGGGAAGAGAGACCTGAAGCCCCTCTCCTTCCCTACAACCAATTACCTCTATAACGCCATTCCTTTTTTAAACTCGTCGATGGCTGTCTTTAGTTTCTCCTCAATCTCCGGACCAAACTCTTTTTCCTTGGTAATCTTCTTGCCTATCTCAGGGTGATTTGCCTCCATAAACCGGTGAAAATTAGCCTCAAAAGCAGTGATTTTATCCACCGGCACGTCATCAAGGTAGCCGTTAATGGCGGCATAAAGAATCATAACCTGCTTCTCCACCGATACCGGAACATACTGAGGTTGCTTTAAGACCTCAGTGATTCGCTGCCCACGCTCAAGCTGGGCTCTGGTTGCCTTGTCCAGCTCAGCAGTGCCGAATTGGGCAAAAGCCTCTACCTCTCGGTACTGGCCCATATCCAGTTTGAGCCGGCTCGCTACCTGCTTCATCGCCTTAGTCTGCGCCGCACTTCCTACCCTAGATACCGATATACCCACGTTCAAGGCAGGTCTGATACCGGCGTTAAACAGGTCTGTCTCCAGATAGAGCTGACCATCAGTGATAGAGATAACATTGGTCGGAATATAAGCCGAGACATCTCCAGCCTGCGTTTCGATGATAGGTAAAGCAGTAAGAGAGCCACCGCCGTACTCTTCAGCATATTTAGCCGCTCTCTCCAGTAAGCGACTGTGCAGGTAAAAAACATCACCGGGGTAAGCCTCCCGCCCCGGCGGACGGCGCAAGAGAAGCGAAAGCTGCCGATAAGCCCAACCGTGCTTGGAAAGGTCATCATAGATAATCAGCGCATCTTTTCCCTGCTCCATGAACTCCTCGCCCATAGCGCAGCCGGCATAAGGGGCAAGATATTGCATAGCCGCCGAATCAGAGGCATTAGCCGCCACCACAATGGTATGCTCCATAGCCCCGTGAGCCTCTAAGGTAGCTACTACCCTCGCCACCCTGGAGGTTTTCTGACCAATAGCGACATAGATGCAGGTTAAGTCGCCGCCCTTTTGATTGATAACAGCATCAAGGGCAATAGCCGTCTTGCCGGTGGAACGGTCGCCAATAATAAGCTCTCTTTGCCCCCGCCCCAGAGGAAACATGCTGTCCACAGCCTTGATACCGGTCTGCACCGGGGTATTCACCGGCTGACGCCGGGTAACATTGGGAGCCACCCGCTCCATAGGTCGGGTCTTTTTGGTCTTTACCGCACCTTTGCCATCCACGGGACGACCCAGGGAATCAACTACCCGGCCAATAAGGGCTTCACCTACCGGCACCTCGGCGATGCGGTTGGTGCACCACACCTCATCCCCCTCCTTAATCTTGGTATAATCGCCAAGGACAATAGCGGCAACACTATCCTCTTCCAGATTCAGGGCAATCCCCATAATATCGCTGGGAAATTGAAGCAGCTCGTTATACTTGGCTGCCGCTAGGCCGTGAATCCTGGCAATACCATCGCCAATCTCAATTACGGTGCCAACATCCACCATAGTTACCGGGGCACCAAACTGCTCAATCTGCTGCTTCAAGACAGAAACAATATCTTGACCTCTTATTGTCACTTAAGCCACCTCCTTACCAGCGTCTTCATCTCGCCTCCCCACTGGCTAACTCGTTTCTTAACGTCATCAGTTTACTATGGGTGCTACCATCAAGCAACTTGCCACCAATTCTAGCTATAATGCCACCAATCAGGCTGGAGTCCACCTCAGCTTTGAGCACCACCTTCTTTCCCACCACCGCCGCCAGACGCTCCTCCAGCCTCTTTTTGTCTTTATCATCAAGCGGAACGGCAGTAATAACCTCCGCCTGTTCTATACCACGATAGCTGTCCAACAAGCGCTGATACTCATCAGCAATATCACCTGCCATGCTCAATCTGCCCCTGGTCACCAGTAAATAAACCAGATTCAATGCCAGAGGGTTGATATCACCCAGCCACTTAGACAAAAGCTCAGCCTTATCCTCAAAACGGACCTTAGGATTCTCCAGCAGGGCAATAAAGGCGGCATCCTCGCCCAGACTGGCAATCTTTCTCAGGTCAGACTGCCACCTGTCTAACTCTTTTCTCTCCAGGGCAATCTCAAAAACTGCCCGGGCATAGCGTCTGGCATAAACTCTCACAGCCACGTTGTCTCCCTAAATAACAGGCTAACCCTTCTTCAGGGTAGGTGCTTCCTCCAGCACCTTATCAATAATCTGGCGGTGGGCTTTCTTATCCAAGGTGCGGTCAATCACCTTCCCCGCCGCCAGTACCGTCAAGTCGGCAAATTCCTTACGCAAATCACCAATAGCCTCGTCTCGCTCGTGCTGAATTTCAGCCCGTGCCCTGGCGATAAGGGTTTCGGCCTCTTGCTTGGACTGCTGCTGTGCTTCTCGCTTAACCTCTTCCCCGGTTCGCATTGCCCGGACAATCACTTCCTCTCCTTCCTTGCCGGCAGCCTCAATCCGCTTTTCTGCCTCCTCCTCAGCCCGCTCCGCCTGCTGCTTGATAAACTCTGTCTGCTCCATGCTCTCCTTAATCTTCCGAGAGCGCCCATCAAGCATCCTCATAATAGGCCGGTAAGCCACCAGATAGAGCAGCCCGAAAAGGATGGCAACATTGATAAGCTGCGCCAGCAAAGTTGGCATATTTATGCCCAGACTTTCCAGACCTCCCATTTTCTCCTCCTTTGCGTCTATATAGAAATAATTGCAGCCACTATCAGACCAGCTAAGATTAACCCCCCAAGCACTGCGGCTCCAATAATAATACCTATAGACAGAGGTATACCATTATCTCCCATAATAGCCTCCTTACTAACCTGGCTACACAATCATAGCCAGGATGATAGCTACAATCAGCACATAAATACCGATTGCCTCAGCCAGGCCAGCCACCAGAATCATATTGGTGAAAATGGGTCCCCTCGCCTCAGGATTACGGGCTATCCCCTGCAAGGCAGAAAAACCAATAAGCCCAAGAGCCAGGGCTGGCCCCAGCATCCCCAGCCCCACCGCCAAGCCTATCGCCAGCATTTTCATTACTTCAGCGTCCATTCTTAACCTCCTTTATGAAGTTTAGTAATATTTAGAGCGCCTCTTCCTCATGAGATTCTACAGCCAGGGTAAGGAAAATAAGGGTTAAGCCGCCGAAAATAATGGCTTGTATGAAGCCAATAAGCAACTCAAGCCCGTAGAATGGTATGGCAAACAACCACGGAACGAGGAAGGCGGCAACCAAAAGCAGAATTTCACCAGCCGTCATATTGCCGAAAAGACGGAAGGTAAGGCTGACAATGCGAATAAACTCACTCAAGCCCTCCAGAAGTCCGGTAAAAATAGTCATCACCCCGGTAAATAGTCCTGATAAGCCAGCCTTAAGCTTGCCGGTGAATAAATGGCGTACCCCCCTCAAGAACTCCCTGACATTAAAGAACTTGCTCAGGTAACGGATGCCCAGTGTGCGCAGGCCAAAGAATTCAACAAAGATAAAAGAGGTCAGCGCCAGGGCTAAAGGCATATTAATATCAGTGTTAGCCGGCCTAATCAGCTCTACCTCACCCTCAACAGTATGGGCGGTTATTGAGCCAAAGCCGGGCAGCAGAGCCAGCCAGGCATTAAAGGCAACAAAGAGAAAGATAGTCGCCACCACTGGAAAGAAGCGGCGCCCGTTTTCCTCACCGGCAACACTACAGCAAAGGTCATAGAGCCAGCCAATTAAGAATTCAAAGGCAGCCTGCAATCTGCCCGGGATTAGCTTCATCCGGCGGGTAACTACGTAGGAAAATCCGACCAGAAAGATGATGGTAATCCAGGCACCGATAATGCTATTAGTAATGGGAAAGCCAAAAATGTGGAAAATTGTCTCTGCCGGAAGCTGGGGGTCGGGTCTATCAACACTGAGAGCACTAAGCCAGCTGGGCAGTTCCAGACCGAGCATGCTCTGGCCCAGAGGACCAATAACGAAGCCAACTACAAGGAGAGCAAGGAGGACAACAAAAAGCCCAACTACAACCGGGAAGGAACAGCCCAGGCAGCCCCGCTTAGGCACTAGCCATTCTCCTTGTCCCGCTTGCTACGCATGAGAGGTAAAAGCATCCGATAAACGCCATAGAAAGCAACAACCAGACCAAAGATTAAGCCCACTATTACCAGAATAGGCTTGGTACCAAATTTACTATCCAGCCACAGGCCGCCAAGAACGCCACCCACGATTGAGATACCAATGAACCACCCCACCCCGATAAACCTTAGAGCCGCTTCCCACCTTCTCATGCCCAGAGCAGCATATCAAATCTGTTCTCGCTGGTCAAGCTCACCTCTGGTCACTAAAAAGCCCTAGGGCTTTTTAGTTCTAGGGCTTTCTATTATCAAATTTACCAGTTGCCTATTTCCGACTGAGAAGCCGAGAAAAATCTCCGTCAAAGTCCTTCAGAAAATTATGCATATCCAGAACTTCGTCGGCGGTTAACCTGTCCGCATTCCTGAATTTATCCAATTCCGCCTCAGCGAGGTCGGTGATAACCTCGGGCTTTTTGCCTTCCTCAATCACTGCTGCCACTAAATACTGGGTTTGGCAAGACGGGCAAAAAACCCTCAAAAACCACAAATCTTCCTCGTGACCCAGGACACTGATATTATCTGGCTCATAGCGCTGCCGACAAACACCACACTTCATTGAAGCCATTACCCTCTTAATAAGACCTTCTTCCATCAATCAATGCAACCCTGGTCAAGATTTACGCTTATCAAAGTCCTCTAAATCAAGGGTGTTAATGAAATCATAGAAAGCGGACATCTTTCTTATCTCTTCTTCACTGACCTTCTTGCCCTCACCAGCCTCGCCCGTTTCCCCCTCTTGGGGAATGGGCTTACCTGTCTCTTTATCCAATAAGATGCCGGCTTTATCCAAGACCACCTCCTCAGCATAGATAGGCACGTCCGCCCTTACCGCCAGTGCCAGGGCATCGCTGGGACGAGAATCAACCTCCATCTGCCCCCCATCCACACTAAGAATAATCTTGGCATAAAAGGTATCGTTCTTAAGCTCGCTGACGATGATAGAGCTGATAGTAGCCCCCAGGGCATCAATGACCGAGCGCAGTAAGTCATGAGTTAAAGGTCGGGGCACAGTAACATCCTGAAGTTTTACGGCTATGGCATCTGCCTCCGCAGGACCAATCCAGATAGGTAGATAGCGGTCTGAATCCTTCTCTTTCAGAATCACTACCCGCTGATAGTTCATCAGGCTGACCCTGATACTATCAATAGTCATCTCTATCATAGTCACACCTCCTCCATTTCTCGCCAGCATCTAAATTTTACCCCACAACACGCTCAGTGTCAATAAGAAAACCTTCAGTTCGCCCCTTCTTAGACACCCCAATAAAGCAGGAATTTAAGGGCAAACCCACCCAAAAGAGGCTCCGCCTCTCTTTACTTGCTCTCCCTTCCCCCCTATTACAGTGAATTTTAAAGGCACAGCCTTTATAGGGCGGGTGGGTGGGGGAAAAGACAAATTAGAAACAGGGGGTGGGAAGGGGGTCAATGCCGTAGAAAGCTGAACTAGCCCGCAAGAATAACACCAAGCCTACCCACAGGATTTAGACAAACGCCCCATTATGGTATAATTAACGATGATAAATTTACTAATAGCTCTATAATTCCCTACAAAAGATAAAGGCAAGGAGGCACACCAATATGCATCAAGGCCAGAAGGCTATTGTTTGGTTCAATGAGGTCGGCAAAAATGATGTGCCCACTGTCGGTGGCAAGGGAGCAAACCTGGGTGAAATGACCCAGGCTGACATACCCGTCCCACCGGGTTTCATTGTAACCGCAGACGCCTATTTTGACTTCCTGAAGAAGTCAGAGATTAAGGATGAAATTAGCAACCGGTTACAGCCATTAGACCCCGGCAATAGCAAACAGCTTCAGCAGATTGCCGCTGATATTAAACAGCTAATCCTTGACACCGCTATGCCAGCGGAACTAGCCAAGGAGATTGAGCAAGCCTACACCCAGATGGGCGGGGGTTTGGTGGCGGTGCGCTCCTCAGCCACGGCTGAAGACCTGCCTGAAGCCTCCTTTGCCGGTCAGCAACGCACCTTCCTCAATGTGCAGGGAGAAAAGGAGGTGGTAGCTGCTGTCCATGAGTGCTGGGCATCTCTCTTTGAACCACGCGCTATCTTCTACAGGCACCATCAAGGTTTCGACCACTTCAAGGTTGGCATCGCCGTCCCGGTACAGAAAATGATTCAATCTCAAGCCTCAGGGGTAATGTTCACTCTGGAGCCAGTAACCAGCGATAGCGACAAGATTGTTATTGAAGCTGTCTTTGGGCTGGGTGAGGCTATTGTCTCTGGAGAGATAACCCCCGACCTGTATGTTGTTGATAAAGATAGTCTAAAAATCATCACCAGGAAAACAGTTGATCAAGAATCGCAGCTAATTAAAAATCCAACTGCTGGTGCCAAAGAGACTAATATTTGGGCACCGCTCCCCGCCCCAACTCAATCCCAGCAGAAACTGACCGACAGCGAAATCATTAAACTAGCCTGGCTGGGGAAACAGATAGAAAACCACTACCGGTTCCCTCAAGATATTGAATGGGCAAAGGAAGATAACAAAATCTATATCCTACAGACTCGCCCGGTAACCACTATCAAAGAAGCAGCTGAGGCTGAACCTGAAATTAAAGCTCCAGTGCTCCTCAGCGGAGACGGAGCCAGCCCGGGTATAGCCTCAGGACCGGTGAAAATACTCCCCGAAGCCTCGCAGATAGATAAGGTAAAAACCGGTGATGTGCTGGTGGCTGAGATGACTACCCCCGACTTTGTGCCGGCGATGAAACGGGCAGTAGCCATTGTTACCGACCGCGGTGGTAGAACTGCCCACGCCGCCATAGTTAGCCGAGAGCTGGGTATTCCCTGTGTTGTCGGCGTCGAGCAGGCAACAACTATCCTGACCGATAGACAGGTAATCACCGTCGACGGCTCACATGGCAAAATCTACGATGGCAAGATAACCAGAAGAATAAAGACCAGCACCGTTGCCGATATCCTCAGAGAAGCAATCAGGACCAGGACCAAGGTTTATGTAAACCTGGCTCAGCCTGAGCTGGCTGAAAATGTAGCCTCCCGTAATGTGGATGGCGTGGGCTTGCTGCGAGCCGAGTTCATGATTGCCCAGATTGGTGAACACCCGCAGTATATGATTAAACAAAATAGAAGCCACCAGTTTGTAGACAAGCTGTATCAAGGTATTAATACCTTTGCCAAGGCGTTTGACCCCCGCCCGGTAGTTTATCGAACCACTGACTTTAAGACCAATGAATATCGGAAACTCAAAGGCGGTGAAGAATACGAGTCTGAAGAAGAGAATCCCATGCTCGGTTATAGAGGAGCTTCACGATATATTACCGACGTTGAGGTGTTCAAACTGGAGATAGAAGCCATAAAGAAGGTAAGGCAGAAGTACAAAAACCTATGGGTGATGATTCCTTTCGTCCGCACTGTTGATGAACTGGCTCGAACCAAGAAGCTCATGGAAGCCCAAGGGCTAGAGCGTTCCGAAGACTTTAAATTGTGGATGATGGTTGAGGTGCCATCCAACATCTTCCTTATGGAGAAGTTCCTTGAAATCGGCATTGATGGCATATCCATCGGCTCCAATGACCTGACCCAGCTTATCCTGGGGATTGACCGGGATAGCGAAAAGTTAGCCAAGACCTTTGACGAACGCAACGAAGCAGTGCTTATCGCTCTGGAAAGGGCGATTAAGGTATCAAAGAGTATGGGCGTCACCTCTTCTATTTGCGGGCAGGCACCTTCAGTATACCCCGAGCTTACCGAAAAGCTGGTGGAATGGGGCATCACCTCGGTTTCGGTAAGCCCGGACATGATTGGCACCACCAGAGAGATAATTGCTAAAGCCGAAGCCAGATTAGCAAGCCGATGATTGGTCAGCTCAATATCCGCCAGCTAGCTGAAGAAAGGGAGGAGAGCCTTTCACCCCATGCTGTGAAAAGTAAGTCTTCGCGGGGCAGGCAAAGACCTGAAGCACCCTGCCCGGTCCGCACTGCCTTTCAGCGTGACCGCGACCGCATCATCCACAGCAAGTCCTTTCGCCGACTCAAGCACAAGACGCAGGTTTTCATTGCCCCATTGGGTGACCACTATGTAACCCGGCTCACCCATACCCTGGAGGTGGCTCAAATAGCCCGCACCATTGCTCGCGCCCTGAACCTCAATGAGGATTTGGCGGAAGCCATTGCCCTCGGTCACGACCTGGGTCATACCCCTTTCGGTCATGTTGGCGAGGAGGTGCTGGATGAACTGTATCACCAGGGATTCAGGCATAATGAGCAGAGCCTGCGCGTGGTTGACCTTCTGGAGAATGATGGACAGGGACTCAACCTCACCTGGGAGGTGAGAGACGGCATCCTACACCACTCCAAAGAAAGAGAGAGTATCAAGGGCGGAGAAGCCGGCACTCTGGAGGGTGAGGTGGTCCGCATTTCAGATTCCATCGCCTACATCAATCATGATATTGACGACGCCATAAGAGCCGGCATGATAGGCGAGGGCGATTTACCCCTCTCGGCCATTGTCAAATTAGGTAACACCCGCTCTCTCCGCATCAGCACTATGGTCTATAATATTATTGAGCAATCCTGGGCAGTCAGGGATGGTAGCCAAGAAAATCCCACTATAACCATGAGCCCTGAGATTCTGGAGGCAACCAACATCCTGCGCAACTTTCTCTTTGAGCGGGTGTACAATATACGCTCAGCACAGAAGGAGTCAGAAAGGGCGAGAGGGGTGGTCCGCGCCTTATATAAATACTTCAACCAGCACGAAGATAAGCTACCGTCAGAATACCGCTTTTACAGTGATGAGGTGGAACGGAGGGTAGTGGACTATATCGCTGGCATGACCGACCAGTATGCCCTGAGGACAGCCGAAGAGCTGTCATCAACCAAGGGCAAGGCGAAATAACCATCTTACATCTTTTCCCACCCGCCACCCTTTAAAGAAGAATAGTAGTATAATATTAATATGGGCGTTATAGACGAAGTAAAACAAAGAGTAGATATCGTAGACATTGTTGGCCAGTATGCCAAATTGACCAAAAGCGGGCGCACCTTCAGGGGGCTATGCCCGTTCCACAGTGAAAAGCACCCCTCCTTCTATGTCTATCCTGAGCAGCAGAGCTGGCACTGCTTTGGCGCCTGCAATACCGGCGGCGACGTCTTCTCCTTCGTCATGAAAAAGCAGGGCATCGACTTTGGCGAAGCACTGCGCCTACTTGCCCAGAGGGCGGGGGTCGCCCTTCCATCAAAATTTGAACCGGGGGCGGAAAGTGAGGAGAGGCAAAAGTTATACCAGATTAACCAGGCGGCGGCTCTATACTTCCACAACCTGCTTAACTCCCCGGCGGGGGAAAAGGCAAAAAGCTATGTCACAGAACGAGGTTTTACTCCACAGACCATCAGCGACTTCCAGCTAGGCTATAGCCCCGACAAGTGGGAGGGGCTGAAAAAATATCTTACGGAAAGAGACTATACCGAGAAGGAACTGCTGAACGCCGGTTTGATAATAGAGCCAGAAGGGAAGAAAACCCACGACCGATTTCGCAACAAGTTGATGTTCCCCATAGCCGATGCCAGAGGGCGCATTATCGGCTTTGGCGCCAGGGTGCTGGAGCCTTCGGCTGAAGGACTGCCCAAATATATTAACTCGCCACAGACGCCAGTCTTCGATAAAAGCGGCAGTCTTTACGGCATAAACCTAGCTACAACAGCCATCAGGCAGCAAAATCAAGCGGTGATTGTCGAAGGCTACATGGATGTTATCACCGCCCACCAGAATGGTTTCAGCAACGTGGTCGCCTCTATGGGAACAGCAGTTACCGAGAAGCAAATTAACACCCTGAAGAGACTGAGCAAAGAAATGATTTTTGCTCTTGATGCCGATGCTGCCGGAGAGGAGGCTATGCTTAGGGTAGAACAAACCTCGACGGAGGCTCTCAGCGAAGATATATTACCTGTTTTTCACCGCAACAGGATAGTTACATACGCAGGTATCCCTGATGTCGAGGTAAAGGTTATCATCCTTCCCGAAGGGAAGGACCCTGACGATGTTATCAAACAAGATGCCAAGACCTGGCAAAAACTGCTGGCAGAAGCTCTA
>Ga0315551_10002372_pt1 | contig 13823 bp, 12 predicted proteins | sample SalMarSW160290MG_FD_203678 | JGI IMG/M metagenome (GOLD analysis project Ga0315551, IMG submission 203678) | Salt marsh sediment microbial communities from the Plum Island Ecosystem LTER, Massachusetts, United States - Salt Marsh Sediment SW1602-90 ... | reverse complement strand
GGCTGCGGCTACCTCGACACCACGGTCTTGGTGCCGTTGAGCAGGATGCGGTGTTCGATGTGGTCGCGGACGGAGCGGGCGAGGACCACGTTCTAGATGTTGCGGGCGTCGGGACACAAAATGGTCAGGATGCAGTGTTTTTCGGCGGCCGCGGTCATCGCTGGTCAGGCTATTCAGCTCAAGAAAACGCCACCGCGCCGCCCCGGCGGGTGTCTCCGGCGCCGTCGAACCCGCCGCGGCCGTCGCGATGGACGGCATGGACGCCGCCGAAGAACATGTTGCTTTGCTGCCAGCGATCGACGGTCGGGAAAGCAGGGGCCAGCACCTCGACCGCGCCATCGTCATATCCCGGCTCGACGCTGGCCTTGTCGTCCTCGACGTGAAGCCTTGGGGCGTTGACCGCTTCCTCCAGCGGCATGGCGAAGACGAAGCGGTTGAGCAGCACCTGGAGGATGGCGGTACGGATGCGGTTGGAGCCCCCCGAGCCCAGTGTCGTCAGGCCACCGCCTTTGTCCATGACCAGCGTCGGGGTCATCATCGAGCTTATTCGCACGTCCCGCGGCCACTGATGAAAACCGTGGGGATTGATGTCTTCCTCACCGAGAACGTTGTTGAGCATGATCCCGGTGCCGGGAACGACGTAACCCGAGCCCTCGCCATTGGACAGCGACAGGCTGGCGGCGTTCCCCGCTTCGTCGATGATGCTGATGTGGGTGGTTCCGCGCGGCGCCTTCGGACGGCCGAGAATCTTCGCCCGATAGGCGGTAATCAGGGCCGGGTGCAACAGATCGTCCGCGGCGGTGTCCGCGTCCAGCTCGTGAAGCCGGCTTTCCACCCGAGCCCGATTGGTGAGTTCCATCACCTTGGCCAGCCGGCTCAGGTGCGCCGAGGTTCCGAACCCCAGCGCCGTGGGGTCGGTGTTGCGAAGCAGCTCCAGGGCGAAGGCGATGAGGATGCCGCCGGTGGACGGCGGCGGGTTGAGATGCAGGCGGGCGGAGAAGATATCGAGAGTCAGCGGCGCGCGACGCTCGACCCGATACTCCTCCATATCGTCGAGGGTGAGGTGGCCGCCGCGGACCCGGCAATCGTTGACAATTCTGTGGGCGATCTCGCCCCGGTAGAACAGGTCGGCCCCCTCGATCGCCAGCACCTCGAGGGTGTCGGCGAACTCCTTCTGCACCAGGATCTCGCCCTCGCCGATGAGCTGGCCCGGCCGCTCGCGGCTTTCGAAGATCGCCTTGCTGGCGACGCTGCTTTGCAGAATGGCGCCGACCACCCCGAACATGTAGGCCTGCATCTCGTTCATGCGAACGCCGTTGCGGGCCAGTTCGACCGCCGGCTCGACGATCCGCCGCATTGGCATGATGCCGAGATCGCGGTGCGCCTCGAAGAGCCCCCGGACGAAACCCGGCGTGGCGATCGACCCCATGCCGATGTGGAACTCTTGCTGAGTGGGGCCGAAGTCGGCGAGGACCGGGAAAAAATCGATATCGGCGGCGGGCGCCCGAAACCCGGGTGTCTGCGGAACGAAATCGTAGACAACGGTCCGGCCCTGGAGGCGGCCCTGATTGGGACGGGCGAGTAGAAAGCCACCACCGCCGGCCGAAGCCAGGACGGGTTCGGCGACGCAGGCGGTGCACATCGCTGCCATGGCCGCGTCGAACGCATTGCCGCCCTCCGCGAGTATGGCGGCGGCGGCGCGGCTGGTCTCGATATGCCCGGAGGCGACAGCGCCCTTCATAATGATGTTCTCGCAAGACTTTCCGACGGATGCGTTGCTGATCTGGTGGGTAGCGGCTGCGCGGAAAGCTGTCAACCGAGCCGGCGGGTATTCGACACAGGTGTTTTGACAAGCTTGGTTCCAATCCCGTTCGTTGACACCGGTCGGATCGACGACCACTTGGGTAGTATAGACCAACGAAATCGCTCAAGAGCTCGACCGGTGACTGCTCTCTTCGGAAGGTACGGGTTGACCCGATTTTGCCGCTGCTGGCCGGCGCTTGTCGGCGTGCTGTGGATCGCCTACGCGCCGCCGTCGGCGGTCACCGCTCAGCAGCCGGAAGAGGGCGTGCTGAACGCGGTTTCCTTCGAGCCGCTGCCGGAGGGAGCTGCGGTCCTCGTCCGTCCCCTCGACGACACCGACGAGAACCTGGCGATCAAGAAGGAGTTCGAAGCGGCGATGGCCGCGGGCGGGCTCAACGTGGCGACGGATGATGCCCGCCTGGTTCTTAGCTTCGAGACCCGCGAGGAAGTCGCCGCCGGACCGGCCCCACGACCCCAGACGACGGTCCGTTTTCAGGGTCAGGAGGGCCGGATGAGCATGAGCGACGCAAAGAATGTGCCCAAGCTGATCCAAGCGCCGCGAGAGGGCACGCGGATCTATCGCCCGAGCCGCTACCGCATCAATGCGACAATAGACGACAAATTGGCGGGGACACGCCTGTGGCAAGGCTGGGTCGTTACCGACCTCGGCGAGCACACCCCCCTTATTCTCGCCAAGGCCTTAGTACCGGCGATCGTAGACAGCATCGGCCGCAACGTGAAGGAAGAGCGGTTCCCCCTACAGTGACGCCGGATGTTGACAGTCGTCGGTGCACGACCGATCATCCGGTTGTAGGCAACGGCCGAGTGCGGTTGTGGTTGCGGAAACGGGAACATTACACGACACCGGAGAGAGAGGAATACCATGGTTCGCTTCGGCTTCGCGCTTGCCGGGTGTGCCGTCCTGGTGACGGTGCACGCGGGTTTGACCATGGCCCAGGAGAGCCCGACGGGCGTTCTGAACGCGGTTGCCTTCAAGCCGCTGCCCTCGGGCGCGCCGATCCTTGTCCGTCCGTTCAACGACACCGATGAGAACCTGGCGATCAAGAAGGAGTTCGAGGAGGCCCTGAAGGCGCGGGGCTACACCATTGGCACGGATCCCAAAGGAATTGTTCTGAGTTTCGAAAGCCGCAGCCAACCGGGCTACTGGACCAGTACGCCCCAACGGAAGTTTGTCGAATTGCAGGGCTCCGCCGGTAGCGGAACCCGTCTCGAAAAGGGTTCGAGGGGCGTGGTCAACCTCTACAATAGCCAGCAGGGCGCCGTGTTCAACGAAGGCAAGCGCAACGTCGTCACTCCCGCCGCGACGCTGTTCCGCCTGGACGTCAACATCGACGACAAGACGGAGGGCAAGAGCCTCTGGCTGGCGTGGGCCCTCGCCAACCTGGCGGAGGGCGACACGGCCACGCTAGCGAGGGCGATGGTCCCGGTGATCGTCGACACCATCGGCGAAGGCGCGAAAGAACAACCGTTCAAGCTGCTCCAGGAGCCCGAGGACGACGGGGCGGATCGGAAATGACATCGGTTCGGGCGGAACGGCGAAGGCGCCCGGGCACCGGCGAAGCACGCCGCCGCCCCGGCACGATAGACGACCGCCAACACCCAGTTCAAGAATGAATCAACTCACCGATAAGGCCTTGCTGCCGGCGGGGATGACCGATGCCCTTCCGCCCCACGCCGCGTTTGAGGCGGAGACGGTGGAGCGGTTGATGGCGTCGTTTGCCGCCTACGGCTACGAACGGGTGAAACCGCCGCTGATCGAGTTCGAGGACAGCCTGCTCGCCAGCGGCGGCGCGGCCCTGGCCGCACAGACCTTCCGGCTGATGGACCCGGAGTCCCATCGCATGCTGGCGCTGCGACCCGACATGACCCTGCAGGTCGCGCGGATCGCCGCCACCCGCCTCGCCAACAGCCCGAGGCCGCTCAGGCTCGGTTATGCCGGGCAGGTGGTCCAGGTCAAGGGCTCGCAGTTGAGGCCCGAGCGGCAGTTCGGCCAGGTCGGCGCCGAGATCGTCGGCGCGGCCGCCCCCTGCGCCGACGCCGAGGTGATCCTGATGGCCGCCGAGGCGATCGAAGCCCTGGGACTCACCGATCTCACCGTGGATCTCGGGGTGCCGACCCTGGTGCCGTCGGTTCTTGTCGGCCTCGATCTGGACGCGGAAACCAACGCCCGGCTGCGAACCGCCCTCGATCGCAAGGATATGGTCGAAGTCGGCGCGATGGCCCCGGTTGTCGGCCGGGAGACGGCGGCGCTGTTGTCGGGCCTAGTGGTGGCGACCGGCCCGGCGGAAGAGGCTCTCGCCGCTTTGATGAAGGCGCCTCTCCCTCCCGCCGCGGCGGCGGAACGAGCGGCGCTGGCAGATGTGTTCGCCTGCGTCCGTGCCGGGGCCCCGGAGCTGACGCTCAGCATCGATCCGGTCGAAAACCGGGGTTTCGAATATCATACCGGCGTGACCTTCACTCTGTTCGAGCGTAACGTGAGGGGCGAACTCGGCCGGGGCGGCCGCTATGTCGCCGGCAACGGCGACGGCCGCGGTGAACCGGCCACCGGGGTGACGCTGTTCATGGACTCGGTGCTGCGCGCGATCCCGGCGAGGAAGCGGCCCTCCCGCCTGTTTCTTCCGCTCGGGACCGCGACGGACGATGGACGGCGGCTGCGCCGGGACGGCTGGATCACGATCGGCGGGTTGCAGCCGACGTCCGAACCGGAAGTGGAAGCGCTGCGACTGGAGTGCAGTCACGTCCTGGTGAACGGCGAAGTTCGCGTTTTGCGATCGAAACTCCGAAATGGAGACAGGGGATAGGATGCTATGGCCAACGTGGTGGTGATCGGCTCGCAATGGGGAGACGAAGGCAAGGGAAAGATCGTCGACTGGCTGTCCGAGCGCGCCGACGTGGTGGTTCGCTTCCAGGGTGGTCACAATGCCGGCCACACGCTTGTCATCGATGGCATAACATACAAGCTAAGCCTGCTGCCATCTGGCGTCGTCCGCGCCGGCAAGCTCTCGGTCATCGGCAACGGCGTCGTCCTCGACCCGTGGGCACTGCTCGCCGAAATCGAGATCCTGCGCGAACAGGGCGTCGACATAAGCCCGAAGAACGTTCGCATTGCCGAAAACGTTCCGCTGATCCTGCCGTTGCATCGCAACCTGGACAAGGCCCGCGAAACGGCGCTCGGCAACTCGAAGATCGGCACCACAGGCCGAGGCATCGGCCCCGCTTACGAAGACAAGGTCGCCCGTCGCGCCATCCGCCTCGGCGACCTCTCCGACCCGCAGGTGGTCTCGGAGAAGCTCGACACCCTTCTGCTTCACCACAATGCGTTGCTGCGCGGCCTCGGCATGCCGGAAGTGAGCCGCGACGCGCTGCTCGCCGAGCTGCTGGCGATCGCGCCCAGTGTCCTGCCCTATGCCGACACCGTGTGGAAGACCCTCGACGGCGCCCGCCGGGCGGGCAAGCGGATCCTGTTCGAAGGCGCCCAGGGCACCATGCTCGACATCGACCACGGCACCTACCCGTACGTGACGTCGTCGAACACCGTTGCCGGACAGGCGGCGGCGGGCTCGGGTCTGGGGCCGGGCACGCTCGACTACGTTCTCGGCATCACCAAGGCCTACACCACCCGGGTCGGCAGTGGCCCGTTCCCCACCGAACTCGATGACGCGGTGGGCAAGACCCTCGGCGAACGCGGAAAGGAATTCGGAACGGTGACCGGCCGGCCCCGGCGGTGCGGCTGGTTCGACGCGGTGCTGGTGCGCCAGGCGGTCAAGGTCAGCGGCATCCGCGGCATCGCGCTGACCAAGCTGGACGTACTCGACGGCTTCGACGAGATCAAGGTGTGCGTCAGCTATCACCTCGACGGCGAGGTTCTCGACTACCTGCCAGCCGCTTCCGTCCGCCAGTTCAAGGTGGAGCCGGTCTACGAGATCATGGAGGGCTGGTCGGACAGCACTCGCGGCGCACGGTCCTGGGCCGAGCTGCCGGCCACCGCCGTCAAGTACATCCGCCGGATCGAGGAACTCATCCAGGCGCCGGTGCATCTGCTCTCCACCAGCCCCGATCGGCTCGACACGATCATGGTCCGCGATCCGTTCGTCGACTGACCTCCGTTTGCAGCAAACGACGGCGCCGAACGCTGCCCCGTTCTTAATTCTTTGGCAATGGCAATGCCCCTAAGCTGGCTGAAACGGGCCTGCCACAGACGGCCCACCGGCAGGAAACGGCGGCGATGGCAGCGGCAAACGCAGTGGACGACGGCGTCCCGGCAATCACTGCCGGCGAATCAGCGTTGCTACGTCAGCGCTTCGATATCGATCCGTCATCGCCTCTCCTCGATCTGGACCGGCCGTCCGCCAAAGCCTTCGTTACCCGGGACCTGCGCGACTCGGAACGCGATCTGTTCGCGCTGATCTGCACCTCCGACCTGCCGATTCGCAGCGAAACCGCGTCGCTGCTCAAAGGTGCCGGTTTTCCGGGCGTGATGTCGCCGGTCGACCGGGGACCCGTCTATTGGCCTGCCCTGGAGAAACGGTGCATGGCCGTCGTCTATGAGCGTCCGCGCGGCGGCTCCCTCGCCGACAGCCGGGTCCGCAATGAAACCGCAATCTCCCACCAAGACATTCCGCGACGAGTCATCAGGCCCCTGGCAAAGGGTTTACGAGCCATCGAGAGGGCTGGACTGACCCACCGTGCGATCCGACCCGACAATCTGTTCTTCCTCGACGAAGCGAGAGAAATCCTGGTGATGGGCGATTGCGTCACCGCTCCCGCCGGGTTCCACCAACCATCGCTCCTGGAGCCGATCGAACGCACGATGGCTTCGCCGGCGGGCCGTGGCGAGGGGGGACCGGGTGACGACCTATACGCACTTGGCGCCACCATCGTGATGCTGCTGCCTGGACACGCCCCGGTTGCCGATCTCTGCGACGAAGATCTACTCCAGTCCAGGGTTGAAAACGGCACATACACCACGCTCTGCAAGAGCATGCGCGTTCCGATTGCCCTGGTTGAACCGTTGCGCGGCATGCTCAACGACAATCCAGAGGAACGCTGGGCACTTGGTGATCTCGAGCTTTGGCTGGACGGTCGGAGACCGACGGTGCCGCAGCGGAAGGCGCGTCCAAAGGCGACGTTGGCCTTTCCGTTCGCGGGGCGGGACCACTACCGGCCGAGAACGCTCGCCCATGCATTTACCCAGAATGTCGGCGAAGCGGTGAAGGTGATCCGGGACGGTCAGTTGGAACATTGGCTGCGTCGCGGCATCGATGCCCCCGGGCTTGCCAAATCGGTCGCAAAAGCCGCGGCCGCGGATCGCGTCCGCCAGAACCGGATGCGCGGTGCCGACAACCTGCTCGTGGCCGAGATCTCGACCGTGCTCGATTCCGAAGCGCCCATTCGTTTCAAGGATTTCTCGTTCATGATCGACGGTTTTGGTCCGGCGCTGGCCGTATCCTGGTTGACCGGTGGCGACGGCCAGACCCCCGCGGAGATCCTGGCCCACGGTCTACCAGGCCTGTGGTCGGCGGCACAAAACAGTGCCGACCCTCGGATCGGTGCCCTTCAGCAGCGTTTCTCGCGGCTCGGCACGTACGTTCAACGCGAGGAAATAGGTTACGGGCTGGAGCGCTGTCTCTACGAGACCAACCCCGGCTTCCCGTGTCAAAGCCCGTACCTGAAATCGGAGCATGTCACCGATGTGATTGACCTGCTTCCCGCCCTCGACGCGGCCGCCAGCCGGGCCGACCCGGGCGCCAAGCCCGTAGACCGGCACGTCGCCGCCTTTGTTGCCGCCCGGTTCAGTCATGATAGCGGTCCCCATCTCACCGCGCTTGCCGATCCGAGGACGGGAAAATCGTTGACCGGCATGCTGGGTCTTCTGGCGTTGCTGCAGTGGCGGTTGAAGACGCCACCGGTGTTTGGGCTCGCCACCTGGATTGGCGGCCTACTCGGTCCGGTGATCGAGACCTATCACAGCGCCTCGACACGTAAGGAGATCGAACGGGAGATCGCCGGGACGGCTCGCCTGGGAAGTCTGCCCGACCTCTACGAGCTAGTCGAGAACCCGGTGAAACGCGAGACCGACGAGCACGAATTTGCCGCCGCCGTTGCCACATTTGCCGCGGCCGAAACGGAGATCGACGAGATCAAATATGGCGAAGAGCGGCTTCTCCAATCCTCCCACCGGCTGGGTCGACGGGCCGCGGCGACCGCATCGGCGGCCATCTCGATGATCGTGGTCGCCGCGACCCTGCTGATTCGCCTCGTCTAGCCAGGGCGCCGCGATGGAGACCTCGACGACAAAACAACACGCGATCGGACAGCCGCAAGCAATCGGAAACCCTAGCAGTGTGCCATCCTGGCTACCCCTTTTAGGCGCCGCTCCGTTCCTCGGCCTATTGGTTTTTTCACCGGCGACCCTGATGGTGGCGGTCTTCGGCCTGTTGCCGGCCATCGTCGCCTGGACCGTCGATCGATCGAAGGAAAAAACCGCAGCATATAGCGTCGGCTGCCTGAACCTTGCCGGCGTATTCCCGTATCTATTACCCGTGTGGTTTGCCGGAGACGGCATCGGGACGGCCATGGATATCCTCACCGACGTGCTGGCCCTGGCCGTCATGTACGGTGCCGCCGCCTGCGGTTGGGTGCTGTTCCTTTCGCTGCCGCCCACAGTCTGGGCGGTCCAGAAGGTCTTCGCCGAAAGACGTGTCACCGAGTTGAAGGCCGATCAGGAACGGCTCATCGAGCAATGGGGCGAAAAAGTCACGGAACGCTCCGACACGTTGCGCCCAAATAACCCGTAGGGCGCCGGCGACGCAACGGGCGACTTCCGGTCGTCCGGATCAGCAGGCGATCCGCTGCTCGATGACTGCGTTCCGCACGGATTTCTGCAGCTTTTCGAACGCGCGCACTTCGATCTGACGGACCCGCTCACGGGAGATGCCGTAACGGCGACTCAGGTGCTCAAGGGTTGTCGGATTATCCTTCAGCCGCCGCTCGGAGAGGATCTGACGCTCCCGGTCGGAAAGCGTTTTCAACGCACCCGCGAGCAGCCTGCTACGGCCATGGAACTCCTGGTGATCCGCCAACCGGATCTCCTGGCTTTCTCCCTGGTCGACCAGCCAGTCCAGCCATTCGCCATCACCCTCCTCGCGCAAAGGGGCGTTAAGGGACGCGTCCGGGCTGGAGATCCGGCGGTTCATGTTGGTCACGTCGGTCTCCGACACCTTAAGCCGCGATGCGATGGTGCTCACGTGTTCGGGCGAGAGGTCTCCGTCGTCGATGGCCTGCATCTGTCCCTTCAGCTTGCGCAGATTGAAAAACAGCTTCTTCTGTGACGCAGTGGTGCCCATCTTGACCAACGACCACGAGTGCAGGATGTACTCCTGAATGGCGGCCCGGATCCACCACATCGCGTATGTGGCGAGACGGAACCCGCGATAGGGATCGAACCGCATCACCGCCTGCATCATGCCGACGTTGCCTTCAGAGATCAGCTCTCCCAAGGGCAACCCGTATCCCCGGTATCCCATGGCGATCTTTGCAACTAGGCGCAAATGACTGTTCACAAGCTTGTGCGCGCTGTCGACGTCACCCCCGTCGGCCCACCGCCGGGCGAGCGAATACTCCTCTTCGGGTTCCAGCATCGGATACTTCCGAATCCGCTGGAGATAGCGAGAAAGGTTGCGATCGGGTGAAATGTCCAGTTCGAACCCGAGTCCCGACATGTTAGACCTCCTGCTCCCAGGCTTTCCGCCCATCACTCCCTGGTTTCTTTTTGCGCTTATTGTATCGTTTCCCACTCGTATCCGCAATGGTATCCTAGTATCCTACTCCAGTATAGAGTTAGTTACATTCGATCTAAAAGATAGATTAACTCATTAATATCGCTGGGCAAATTTGATCGGAAGGTGAGCCGGAGACCTTTGTGCGGGTGGGTAAACCCTATCAAATAGGCGTGAAGGGCCTGACGGTCGAACGCCGCGACCGCTGGGCCCACCGACTCCGGTAGGGCGCGCGCATGACGCCGCCATTGGCCGTAAACGGGATCGCCCAGCAGCGGGTGACCCAACGCCGTCATGTGGACGCGGATCTGATGAGTCCGCCCGGTTGCCGGCCGGCATTCGATCAGGCTGGCAACGTCGCCGAAGGTCCTGATCACCCGGTAGCGAGTCAACGCTGGCTTTCCCCCCCGCGCCACCACCGCCATCTTTTTCCGGTTGGCCGTACTGCGGCCGATCGCACCGGTCACCTGGCCGTTCCGTGGGCGCGGAACCCCCCAGACGAGGGCGAAATAGGCTCGTTCGACGCTGTGCTCGGCGAACTGCCGGACAAGGTCAAGATAAGCGGCATCGGTCTTCGCCACGACGATCAGGCCGCTGGTATCCTTGTCGAGGCGATGGACAATGCCGGGACGCCTGATCCCGCCGATGCCGGAGAGGCCGCCGGCGCCTCGCGCCAGCAGCCCGTTGACCAGCGTTCCGTCGGGGTTCCCCGAACCCGGATGGACCACCAGTCCCGCCGATTTGTCGACGACGATCAGATGCCCGTCCTCGAAAACGATATCGAGGGGCATCGGCTGCGGTTCCGGGATCGCCGGTGCAATCGCCGGCACGGCGACCGTGTAGGACTCGCCGCCGCACACCCGGCGGGAGGGATCGACAGCCGGCCCGCAACCGGTGGCCTCGACCCGCCCGCCTTCGATCAGTGCCTTCAACCGGGTACGGGACAGCGCCGGCAGAGCGTCGGCGAGCAGCCGGTCGAGTCGCGAGCCGGTCTTGTCCTCGGCAACCTTCACGGTGTAAGTGGTTACGGACATCACAACAGAGATTGAACGAAAAACATGCAGGCACTCAAGGGCCTGGTCGTGGGGCTCGGCATTCTGATCGTCATCGGCTTCGTGCTGTTGATCTACGGCTTCTACACCAGCTTCACCAATCCAAGTTTCAAGGTGATGGCGAAAAAAGGCAACGAGGCGAGCGCGCCGGCCGGCAAACCCGCGACCCCAAGGCTTGGGAGTTTTGGAGAAGTACGCATCAGCCTGCCGGACGGCTGTACACTGATCGAAATGCGTACCGATGGCGACCGGTTGTATCTGAGGACCGGCCCTATCGGCCTGTGCGAACGCATTGTCGTGGTCGATCCGGACAGTGGCGAGGTTCTCGGTACCTTCGTCGTCAAACCGTGATCCTGATCCCCTCGCTTTTGCTCGAGCGCATCGTAGACGACTCCGAGCGGGCCTACCCAGAAGAATGCTGCGGGTTGCTGGTCGGAGAGGGCGATCCGACCGGCACCGTCACCGTAACCCGGGTCGTTTCCAGCCCCAATGTCGCGTCATCGGGCAAGGGCGACAGTTTCGAGGTCGACCCCAAGCTGGTTTTCGATCTGATGCGAGAACTGAGCGGCGGCGTCCACCGCATCGTCGGCCACTATCACTCCCACCCGGACCACCCTGCCCGCCCGTCACGCCGCGACGTTGAAATGGCGTGGGAGCCGGAAATGGTCTGGCTGATCACCTCGGTGATCGGCGGAAGAGCGGAGCGCACCACCGCCCACTTCATCGACCGCGACCGCGGCCGGTTTCGCGAAATCGACATCGGAACCCCCGACTGATCGCCCGTTCGCCGTTTTTGTCTTTTCCCTCGGGTACGTGTATATGCTCGTACTCGAATCGTGCCATGACCCTGGGTGCAATGCGATGTTTCCCGAACTCATCCCGGAATCCAACTATCTGTTGCGGATGGCAGACGGGACGATCAAGCAGATCAATCCGTTCACCGGCACCGAGGTTTGGACCGTCCCCGGACGCGGCAACCGTCCCCTTGGCGTCGACGTCAAGGAGGGCAAGCCGCTCGATCCGGCCGAGGCCGACAACCATTGCTCCTTCTGCGCCCGCAGGTACCTCCAGACGCCGCCGGAAAAGGCGCGGCTGGTCAAGACCGGGAACGGGTTCGAGACCCTGTACAACGTCAGCGCCGATCAGTTGTCTGACACCGTCGCCGATTTCCGGCGAGTCGCCAATCTGTTTGAAATCGTCTCCTGCACCTATTGGCAAAAGAACTTCGGCTACACCCTTCCCGATGCCGTCCAGGCGCGGATGAACGCCTACCTATTGACCGAAACGGGACGGCGTCACGTACTCGACATCCTCCACAACCGGATGCGGCTCTCCGGTACGGCGCCGGCGAAAATTGAGGCCACACCGGTCGAGGAGAAGCTGGAGATGGCCACCGGGTTCTTCGGCGGCGGCCACGAACTGATCATTGCCCGGCGCCATTTCGTCGACGATGCCGAGTACGACAACCAACTGGCCTCCTCGGGCACGTTCACCCCGGAGGAGCACTACCAGTACATGCGGTTCACCATCGACGCCATGCGCGACATCTACCTGACTAATCGCTACGTCCGCTACGTGGCGGTGTTCCAGAACTGGCTCAAGCCGGCGGGAGCGTCCTTCGACCATCTCCACAAGCAACTCGTCGCCATCGACGAACGCGGCGTCCAGAACGACACCGAGGTGCGTCTGGCTCGGGCCAATCCCAACATCTACAACGACGCCGCCGTCAATTTCGCCGGCTATCGCAACCTGGTATTCGCCGAGAACGACTACGCCATCGCCTACGCCGGCTTCGGCCACCGCTATCCGACGTTAGAGATTTACTCCAAGAGCGAACGCTCGCAGCCGTGGAACCACTCGGCGGAGGAACTGCGGGGAATGTCCGACATCATCCACGCCTGCCACGCCGCCATGGGGCCGGAGATCCCGTGCAACGAGGAATGGTACTACAAGCCACCGGATGTCGACGTGGCGATGCCGTGGCGTGTGCTGATCAAATGGCGGATCACAACCCCGGCCGGGTTCGAAGGGGGAACCAAGATCTACGTCAACACCATCGACCCCGAGAGCTTGCGCGACAAGGTGGTGCCGCGGTTGTTCGAACTCAAGAACCAAGACAAGATCGCGCTGATGAAGATCGCCTTCGAATGCGACTGCGTCCCAAATTGCCTGAAGTACAATCCGGCGGTGCGCCAGCAGGAGGGGAGCGCCGCCGTGTTCGCACCACTTTCCGTAGAGGAACGCTCGGGCCGCAAGCACGCCGGGGGCGAAGCCAGCGAATAAGAGGCGGCAGTTGCTGGCGACCGACGCAGGCGGTAGCCCGGCAAGACTCTTGATCCAGAACCGCGAGTCCCTGTAAACGTTGCCCGTGCCGCGTCCCCTTCGTCTAGAGGCCTAGGACACCGCCCTCTCACGGCGGCAACAGGGGTTCGAATCCCCTAGGGGACGCCAGTCAAATTAAATCGTCAGCCGCCCCGTGGGGCGGCTTTTCCGATTCATCCGAGTTCCGGGCGCGGTTGGGCGTTGGTGAGTAGTGTCGGCGGTGCACTCGCCAGCCTCGGCCTTTTCGCGCGGAAGGCGATCGCAGCCTAATACTACCATTTGATCTTTTTCGAATGGTGGCTCTCGCGGCCCGCCATTTCCTTTTGCGCGGCGCCGTGGCGTCGCTGTCGGCCGCCATCGGGACGGATCGGCTGTCGTTCTCGAATTCCCCTGTCAGTCTTCGACCGACACGTCAGTGCCTCGTCGACGCCGATCCCGGAGCAGGCTGTGGATTTCACGGGCGGCGACTGGACAGGGTGAGGGCGCCGACCCGCGAACGGGCGAACACTGTCACGGCGAGGTTGCGTGCGATCATGCTGAGAGCGGTCACCAACCGCGCCCCCTTCGGAGCCGCCTCGAACGCCGGCCCAAAGGCGATCCGATATCCCTGGATGATCCGTGTCGAACTGCGTCGGCTACTCGATCTGTCCCCCGGCCGTCACGGTCGAACTGCACCTTAACGCAACCTATGTCTGAAGCATTTCGTGAGAAAAAACACTTGTTAGTTGTATAACTCGCTTGAAGGTCCGACTCGCAGGATTCGGATTTTGCGGTTCTTGCTCCGTCGGTTAGGGTGCCCTCAAGGCTGCGGTCACAGGCCTCGGGAGGGAACCATGACGCTTGACAT
>Ga0315551_10002371_pt1 | contig 13823 bp, 12 predicted proteins | sample SalMarSW160290MG_FD_203678 | JGI IMG/M metagenome (GOLD analysis project Ga0315551, IMG submission 203678) | Salt marsh sediment microbial communities from the Plum Island Ecosystem LTER, Massachusetts, United States - Salt Marsh Sediment SW1602-90 ... | reverse complement strand
GGCTCGTTAGCACCGGGCAAGCTGGCCGATATGGTGGTCTTAAGCGGCGACCCCACCAGAGTGCCCCCGGAACGAATAATGGACATCAAAGTGGAAATGACCATTATCGGCGGGAGGGTGGTCTGGGAGGGCTAGGTCGAGCCGATAGCCGTGGCGGTGGCGTACTTCCTGGAGTGTGAAAGACTTACGTCAATCTCTTTTATTCCCAGCTTCTCCGCCTCTTTTTTAGCCCGTCCGTTGAGCTTGATGTGAGGCTTGCCGCTGGGATGGTAAAGCGTCTCTATTTCCCGCCAGGCCACGCCGCGGTTGCCCGTGCCCAGCAACTTCATAACCGCCTCCTTGCTGGCGAAGCTGGCGGCCAGCGAATGAGCCCGGCGGCCGTAGATATTCAGCTCCGCTTCCGTGTAGACGCGTCGCAGGAAGCGATTGCCGAAACGTTCGATTGCCCGGCGGATTCGTTCTATTTCAATGATGTCCGTGCCGATGTGGTGCTGCATTTTCTAGTGCTCAATCTTGTCCTGGCTGTATTTTAACTCCTGGAGCAGCCCGGCGCACAGCTTTTTCAGGAGTCGCTGCGGCGGCTTGTCGAAGAGGGAGGTGTAAAGGGGAGTCAGGGACATTTCGCCCTGAATAACGGCCTGGATATCCGTGCCTTCGGCCTCCGCCCCCACGAGCCTTTCCCGTATCATGCGATACTGCTTGACCGTCCCCTCATTATCTTCCGTGACGGTGTTGATGTGGCTGGAACGGGCCAGGCGCGTGAGTTTGATGTCCGTTACTTTATCCAGTGGCAGATCCGGCACGTTGAGGTTGAGGAAAACGCGGGGGAAATCCTCCGCTGCCAGTCGTTGCACCAGCGCGGCCGCCGCTTTCGCCCCGGCTTCCAGGCTGTCCCTGTTGGAGGAAAAGGATGCCGAAGATACCGCCAGCGCCGGCAGGCCGCGGGTATAGCCCTGCATGGCGGCCCCTACCGTCCCGGAAATATAAACATCCTCCCCGTAGTTGGGGCCGGGATTGATGCCGGAAACTACCATATCGATATCCGGTACCAGCTTGCCGTGCCCCAGTATCACGCAGTCGCTGGGGGTGCCGTCAACCATGTAAGCGGCCACGTCCGGTAAGGGCGAGGCGTATTCCTCTACGTGGAGGGACTCAAACAGGCTTACCGCCGTCCCGATGGCGCTCATTTCGCCTTCCGGGGCCACCACGGTCACGAGGGCGATTTTCTTAAGCTCCCTCACCAGCGTCCACAGGCTTTCCGCATTTATACCGTCGTCGTTGGTTACCAGTATTTTCATATCTTTTCCGTTACGCTTGTAGTTTATCACAGCGTTGAAAGCAACGGCAAAAGAGAACGCCGTGATATTGGGGTTCGTTTGCCGAATGAGTGAATATATGGTATTATCTATTAGCCTATTTATTTAGTTCTTTGGTACGATATATTAATGCTAGTAGTCGCCTGCGTCAAACAGGTCCCGGATACTACCCAGGTCAAAGTCGACCCGGTTACCGGCACTCTCATCAGAGAGGGTGTGCCTTTCATTATGAACCCCTACGATACCCACGCCCTTGAAGAAAGCCTCCGACTTAAAGATAAGTACGGCTTTCGCGTCGCGGTAATCTCCATGGGTCCCCCCACCGCCGAAGTCACCCTGCGTAAAGCCCAGGCCCTGGGAGCCGATGAGGCTATACTGTTGAGCGACCGCGCCTTCGGCGGCGCCGATACTCTGGCCACCAGCATGGTCCTGGCCGAGGCTATTAAGAAACTGGCGGAAAAGGAAGAACTGGCCATCGTCATGTGCGGACGCCAGACCATCGACGGGGATACGGCCCAGGTAGGCCCCGGCATTGCTTCCCGTTTAGGATGCTCGCAGCTGACCCTGGTCGACCGTATCGAGGAGGTAGACGTAAAGGCCAGGCAGGTGAAAGTCAGGCGCAAGCTGGAAGGCCGCCACGAGATAGTTCAGGCGCCTTTACCCGCCATGATTGCGGTGTTGAGGGAAATCAACAGTCCCCGCTATCCTACGGTGCCGATGCGCCTCATGGCCGAAGATGCCTTCATCGCGCTCTGGGATAACAAGGAAATGAAAATAGATGAACAGTATATCGGTCTTAAGGGGTCGGCGACGCAGGTGAGGAAAATATTCTCGCCGGAGAGGGCTAAAGGCCGGATACTGGGTGGCGAAGATGATAAACCGGGAGATGTTGCGAAACTGCTCATAGACAGTATGACGGAAAAGGACCTCCTGTCCTTTTAGCTATTATAGATAGAGTCGATTTGAATGGAAGAACCGAAGAAGATTAAAAGACCCCGCGGCACGGCCCGGCTTATACCCGGCAGGTGTATCGCCTGCGGCGGTCGCTGCGAGAGCGAGTGCCCCAAGGAAGCCATCACCCTGAACGAAAAGGGCGAGCCGATTATCGACCTGGAATTGTGTACCAGGTGCCGCCGGTGCATCAAGGTCTGCCCGGTCGAGGCTATCGAGATTTTCTACACGCCGGAAGAGCAGAAGATACTGGACGAACTGGCGGCGCAGAAAGCCGCCGCCAAGCCCGAAGCCAAGCCGGAGGTCGAGGAAAAAGACCCGAGGCTTGAAAAAATCAAGGAATACAAGGGCGTCTGGGTCTTCATCGAGCATACCGAGGGCAAGTCGGCGGAGGTCTCCTGGGAACTGCTGGGCGTGGGCGGCGACCTCGCCAAAACGAGGGGTGTCGAGCTATGTTCGGTCTGCATCGGCGAGAATGTAGAGCAGCTTTGCAACGAGGCGTTTGCGTACGGGGCCGGGAAGGTCTATCTGATTGACGACCCCGTCTTTCACTATTACCGCACGGAGTCTTATTACCGGGCTTTTTGTCACCTGGTAGAGAAATACAAGCCGGAGATTGTGCTCATCGGGGCTACCGGACTGGGGAGGGATTTGGCCGGCGCCATCGCCACCAGGCTGCAAACCGGGCTTACGGCGGACTGCACCGGTCTGGCCATCGACGATGAGGGTTTCCTGCTGCAGACGCGTCCCGCCTTCGGCGGCAACATCATGGCGACCATTCTGACGGAGTATACGCGACCCCAGATGTCCACGGTGCGACCCCACGTAATGCCCCTGCCGGAAAGGGATACATCCCGTACCGGCGAAATTATCCGCGAGGCTGTGCCCATCAAGGAAGAAGACATCGCCGCCAAGGTGCTGGAGGTAATCGAAGATACTAAACTGGACAGCGTGGACGTGGCGGCGGCGGACATTATCGTCTCCGGCGGACGCGGCATGTGCAACACGGAGAATTACAGCATACTCCAGGAGCTTGCGGATGAGCTGGGTGGGGTGGTGGCCTGCTCGCGCGCCGCCGTGGAAGCCGGCTGGATGCCCCTGGAAAGGCAGGTCGGACAGACGGGTAAGACGGTCCGACCCAAGATATATATCGCCTGCGGCATCAGCGGCGCCATTCAGCACCTGGTGGGTATGCAGGACTCTGATATTGTTATCGCCATCAACCGGGATAAACAGGCGCCGATTTTCGAGGTAGCTACGTTCGGGATTGTCGGCGACCTCTTTGAGGTAATCCCGGCAATAACGAATTATGTGAGAGAGTTGAAAGCCAAAAAGGCTGGCGCGGCCAAGTAATGCCGAAAAGGAATGATGTATTTTGACAGCTAACGTTATAGCGTTTATCGTTGTTTTTGCGGCGGCCATACTGTTCTTTATCTGGAGCTGCTGGCAGCGTTTCGGCCTGGTAATGAAAGGCCGTCCGGACAATCGATTTAACGCCGTCCATAAACGCTTCTGGAATATGCTCTTTTACGCCTTCGGCCAGAGGCGGGTGGTCAGCAAGCCCTTTGGTATCAACCACTTCGTGCTTTTCTGGGCCTTCATGGTGCTACTCATTGCCAACGCCGAGTTCCTGTTAAACGGCCTCGCGCCGGGCGTCATCGACCTGGCGATGCTGCCGGACGGCGTATATTTTACACTGGCCTGTATTTTCGATATCGTCTCCGTTCTTGCTTTACTTTCGGTAATTTTAGCTGTTATCCGCCGCTTTACTTTCCCTCCCCCCCACACGGAGGCCAGAAGCCGCGATGCCTTCGTTATCCTCGGAATGGTGGGCGTGCTGATGATTGCCTTCTTTGGAATGCACGCCAGCGAAATCGCCCGCGGCACAGAGACGGCGGCATCCTATATGCCCATATCCAGCTTCGGGGCTGCCATTGTTCCGTCAGGAGCTACGGCGGGGGGCCTGGAAACGGCGGCAAACGTTTTCTGGTGGATTCACGCGGTGGTATTGCTGGCTTTCCTTAATTACCTGCCCTACAGCAAGCACATGCATGTCCTAGCGTCCATTCCCAACTGCTTCTTCAAGAGCCTGGATAAGGTCAAGACACAGTCGCGGGAAGAGTTCGTCAAAGAAAATACCTTCGGGGTGGGGCAGATAGAGCAGTTTCCCTGGAAGGGTCTATTCGATTCTTACGCCTGTACCGAGTGCGGGCGGTGCTCGGATAGCTGCCCGGCAACTTTCACCGGCAAACCGCTGGAGCCCAGGCTGGTTATCCATGATATTAAGGTCAATCTGTTGAAAAACAGCGGAAAGAAGGGCGGGGCGGAATTACCGTTAATCGGCGGCGAGGGCGAAGGCAGCGTCTCCGAGGAGGTAATCTGGGAATGCACGACCTGCGGCGCCTGCATGGAAGTCTGCCCGGTATTCATCGAGCACGTGCCCAGAATAGTCGACATGCGCCGTTACCTGGTGGAGACGCGGGCGAAGTTCCCGGAGGAGCTGCTGACTCTGTTCGAAAATATGGAGCAGCGCAGCAATCCCTGGGGTATCGCCCCGGCGGAGCGCACCAAGTGGGCGGCGGATATAGAAGTCCGGCCTTTCGAGGCCGGCAAGACCGAATACCTGTTTTATACCGGCTGTGCCGGCGCTTTAGACGCCCGGAACCGCCATACCACGCTGTCCGTGGCTAAAATCCTGGATGCGGCCGGCGTGTCCTGGGGTACCCTGGGAAGAGACGAATTATGCTGCGGCGACAGTGTGCGCCGACTCGGCAACGAGTACGTCTTCGACAATATGGCCAGGGAAAATATCAAGATGTTTGCCGAGAAGGGTGTCAGGAAAATTATCACCCAGTGTCCGCATTGCTACAGCACCCTGAAGAACGATTATCAGCAGTACGGGGTCGACCTGGAGGTCGTTCATCACACGGAGTTTATCAACAGCCTGATTCAAGATGGCAAACTCAAGCTGAAGGCTTCGGGCGACCTGGGTAATGTGGTCTTCCACGATTCCTGCTATCTGGGCAGGTATAACCTGCTCTATGATGCCCCCCGGCAGGTGGTGACTGCGGCTACCGGCAAGGCGCCCACCGAGATGGAGCGCAACCGCGATAAGGCATTCTGCTGCGGTGCCGGGGGCGGACGTATGTGGATGGAAGAAAAAGAAGGCACGCTCATAAACGTGGCCCGGGTGGAAGAAGCGCTGGAGAAGAAGGCGGAAACCGTTTGTGTCTGCTGTCCTTACTGCATGACCATGTTCGATGACGGTCTGAAAGACAAAGAAGCCGCTGATAAGGTGCAGGTGCTGGACCTGGCGGAAATAGTAGCCAGGGCGCTGCCGGATTAAATATTGACGGCGGCATTATTTTATTGCCAAAGGTAGCTGACGGGGCTGGACTTATTTCCAGCCCCGTATTATAATTAGGATGGTTGTTGAGCCGAAGTCCTATAACTAAAGTACAGTATCATCATCACCCCCCGGCAACAAGAACCGTTATATAAGAGCCACGTGCTAGATGGAGCCTGGTACATAGTGGATTTTTTTAACGCATTCGAAAACCAATCTGCATCGGATTACTTATTTCCCGCATCGGTTATTACGTATATCATTGCGTCTGAATATTGAGATGACTCGGAAAGGAGTTGGACCTGATGGTTAAGGAACTACCAGTTGTATACCTGCAAACCTCCGGCTGTAGCGGTTGCGCCGTCTCGCTGTTGAATTCGGCCAGTCCTACCATTAAGAACGTGCTCATTGACCAGATAGTCCCCGGAGTGCACATCAACCTCCGGTTTCACCCGGTGATTATGGCGGCTGCCGGGGAGCTGGCTATCGAGGCGATGGAGGACACGGCCAAACAGAAGAAGGGCGAGTATGTCCTGGTCGTCGATGGGGCTGTTCCCATGGCGGCCGATGCCGTCTACGGGGCGGTCGGCGAGCGGGACGGCAAACCGGTTACGATGTTGCAGAGGGTGACGGAACTGGCGCGGGACTCGCTGGCGGTTATCGCTCTGGGCACCTGCGCTTCCTTCGGCGGTATTCCGGCCGCCAGACCAAATCCCACCAACGCCCAGCCGGTGAGTAAAGTCCTCGAATCCGAAGGCATCGATAAACCCCTGATAAATATCCCCGGCTGTCCCCCCCACCCCGACTGGTTCGTGGGGACGGTGGCCGGCATTATCCTGAATGGCCTGCCCGCGGCTGACGACCTCGACGACCTGCTCCGGCCCAGGGCTTACTACGGCAAACTGATTCACGAGAACTGCCCGCGCCGCGCCTATTTCGACGAAGGTAAATTCGCCAAGAAATTCGGCGACGAGGGCTGTCTCTATGAACTCGGCTGCAAGGGCCCCATAACCTATGCCGATTGCCCCTTGAGAAGGTGGAACAGCGGCACGAACTGGGTAATCGGCGCCGGAGCGCCGTGCAACGGCTGCACCCAGCCGGAATTCCCCGACCAGACGGCACCATTCTATGAAAAGCTCATCGATGTTGATTTACCTACCATCGGTGCTTACTGGGCCAGCAAGGAGGAGAAGTAATGGGTAAGATAGTTATCGACCCCGTCACCAGGATTGAGGGTCATCTGAAAGTAGAATGCACCGTCGAAAACGGTGAGGTCAAAGACGCCAGGACCACCGGCAACCTCTTCCGCGGATTTGAGATTATCCTGCGGGGGCGTGACCCGCGTGACGCCCAGGTTATCACCCAGCGAATCTGCGGCGTCTGCCCGCAGTCGCACGGCATTGCGGCCACGCTGAATCTCGATAGCGCTTTCGGCATTGCCGATAAGATACCGGATAACGGACGGATAATCCGCAACCTTATCCAGGGGGCGCATATCGCCCAGGACCATGTTCTCCACTTTTACCACCTGGCGGCGCTCGACTACGTGAATGTAGCGGATGTCGCCAAATATGAGGGTAATGACTCCCAGCTTAACTCGGTCAAGGACTTCATCGCCCGCGGCGCGCTTGAGCCCTTCCTGCCCCGATATGAAGGAGACTACCGCCTGCCCCCGGAGGTCAATCAGCAGGCCGTGGCCCACTACGTTAAAGCGCTGGAAATCCGGCGTATCGGCCACGAGGCCGTGGCTATTTTCAGCGGCAAGATTCCCCACAGCGTGGGGGTTGTCCCCGGCGGCGTGACCAGCGTGCCCACGGTGGACAACATCATGGCCTATATCTGGAAGATTAAAATCCTGCAGGACTTCATTAATAACGTCTATATCCCGGATGTGCTGGCGGTAGCCGGCGCTTATCTGGACTACGCGGAAATCGGCGTGGGCTGCAAGAACCTGCTGTCCTACGGCGGTTTCGACCTTGAAGGCAGCAGCCCGGACTATGCCTCGCGGAAGAGGCTTTTCAAGCAGGGAACCGCCTCCGCCGACTTCAAGCCCGGCGAGCTGGACACGGATAAGATAGCCGAGTATGTCCGGCACTCGTGGTACGAAGATTCAACATCTGGAAAACATCCGTCTCAAGGTGAGACCAAACCGCAGTACGGCAAGAAGGACGCCTATTCCTGGACGAAGTCCCCCCGCTACGACGGCAAGGTCTACGAGGTAGGCCCGCTGGCAAGGGTGGCCGTTTCCTACGCCAGGGGCGAACCGACTGTGAAAGAGATGGTGGATGGAGCTTTAAGTACGTTAAAAGCGCCGTCGTCGGTGCTGTTCTCCGTGCTGGGTCGCCACCTGGCGCGGGCGCTTTCAGCCAAATTCATCGCCGATTCGCTGGAAGGCTGGGCGTTACAGCTCAAGCCGGGCGAACCTGCCTATTTAGAGTATGAAATGCCGGATGAAGCAACGGGTATGGGGCTTACCGAAGCCGCCCGGGGCGCCCTGGGGCACTGGATAGAGATAAAAGACAAGAAAATCGCCAATTACCAGTGTGTCGTGCCCACCACCTGGAACGTAGGACCGATGGATGATAAAGGCCAGCACGGGCCTATCGAGCAGGCGCTTATCGGCACGAAGGTCAAGGACGAAAAGAATCCTTTTGAAATCCTGCGTATCATCCGTTCATTCGACCCCTGCCTGGCATGCTCCATCCACGTGGTGACGCCTAAAGGTCGAGACCTTGGTCAGTTCAGGGTAGTGTAGCGTTTTAAGGAGGAGAGATGATTTTATCAGAGCAAAAGCCGTTTGAAGAAATCCTGGGCTATCTCGATGGGGAAAAGAGCGTCTTTATACTGGGCTGCAACGGCTGCGCCCAGTCGTCGGGCAGCGGCGGCCCCGTCCAGGTAGAAGAAATGAAGAAGAAGCTTGAAGACGCCGGAAAGAAGGTAACCGGGACCAAGGTTATCGACTTTCTCTGCGAGAAGGCCCTGGTCAAGTCGGGTTTGAGAGCTAGAGTCGACCAGGTAGCGGCGGCCGATTCGATACTGGTGATGACCTGCGGTATCGGCATCCAGGCGGTGGCGGCCTCGGTGAACAGGGTCTGTCACCCGGCCTGCAATACCATCAACCTGGGCGGCAGCCGCGGGGAATGGAGGGGCAGCGAGCGCTGCCAGGAATGCGGCCAGTGCCTGTTGGACTATACCGGCGGTATTTGCCCCCTCACCGCCTGCACCAAGAGCCTGTTAAGCGGTGCCTGCGGGGGGGCGTCCAATGGTAAGTGCGAGCTTTCGCCGGATAAAGAATGCGGCTGGGAGCTTATCTACAATCGATTGAAGGAGAAGGGTCAGCTGGATAAACTTAAGATATTCCTCGACCCGCTGGACCATAACAAGCTGATGGCCCGACCGGAGATGATAGCCACCTCGCGCTATGCCCTGGAGAATCTTGACCAGGAGGTGAAGGTAGAGTGAGTTTGCAATCTAAACTGGAATCGGGAAAGTTTGTTATCACGTGTGAGGTCGGCCCGCTTAAGGGGACCGATATTCATGAAGTCGAGGAAAACGCGGAGCTTCTCAAGGACAAGGTGGATGCCGCCAATGTTACCGACCAGCAGAGTTCGGTCATGCGGCTGGGCTCTCTGGTGACCTCGCACATACTGGTACAGAAAGGTCTGGAGCCTATCTACCAGACGGTCTGCCGCGACCGCAATCGCATCGCTTTACAGTCCGACCTTTTAAGCGCCTGGGTGCTGGGCATTAAGAATGTACTCGCTATTACCGGCGACCTGCCGCAGCTGGGAGACCATCCCGAAGCCAAGGCCGTTTACGACCTGGATTCCGTGACGCTGCTCCAGGCCATCGGCAAGTTGAACAATGGCACCGATATTAACGGCAACGAGCTTCAGGGTAAGCCGTCTTTCTTCGCCGGTGCAGTAGTGAAGGTGGAATCGGACACGGAGGCCTCCATGGAGCTTCAAATTGCCAAGCTGGAGAGAAAGGCCGCCGCCGGGGCTAAATTCATCCAGACCCAGGCGGTCTATGATGCCTGTAATTTCGCCAAATTTATGAAGAGGGTGGAGAAATTTAAAGTGCCTATCCTGGCCGGCGTTATCCCCCTTAAGTCCGCCGGTATGGCAAAGTATATGAACAGGGGCGTAGCCGGCGTGTACGTGCCCGACGATTTGATTCAGAAGATGGCGGATGCTCCCAAGGAAGACCGGGAGAAAACCGGCATCCAGATCTGCGCTGACCTTATCAAGCAGTTGAAACCTCTCTGCCAGGGCGTGCATATCATGGCCATCGGCTGGGAGAAGAAGGTGCCGGAAATTATAGCGGCAGCCGGACTTTAGGTTATTTACATAAAAGAATAAATCCCCGACGTTTTATATGGGCGCCGGGGATTTTTCATGGCATAAGTATACCCCCCCCCAACCCCTCGTAATTATCAATTCCCACCCAGGCCGCCCTCGCACCATCCTCTGCTTAGCCCTTGGGGTGTTCCCCACCACCAAAAGGGGAGTAGCCTGCGGAGGAATACATGAGCACAATACAACCATACCCTTTAGCCTTAAGTTGCCATTGACCTTACCCCAGAATTAGCGCACCACTGATTAGAGTCCCACGGCTGTTTCAGCATACTCCTTTGGAGTAGCTCCTTTCAACGAGCTGTACGGCAGGGAGAACTCTCTCTTTTCCCATAGTCAGAGAGAAGAGGAGAACAAGCCCGGTTGAACTCGATGAGTTCGACTAGATAATTTTGCGCTGTGTGATGTCCCTGAATATGGAAATCTGGCAAACTGTCCCATCGGTATCAACGTAGGGCGCCGCCATTACTTCATAAGTCCTGCCATCCGGAAAGCTGCATTCCCACTTACCGATTTCCTCATTATTGATTACGTCCGGTATCCGGCATTCCTGTTGACAAGGGGCGTCAAGATTGCGCAGGTGTTTGTAGCAGGTGAGGCCGGTACCCTCACCGAAAAATTCAACCATTTTTGTATTCATTAACCGTATAATATAGTCCGGACCGGTGATTGCGACTCCGTCGGCCATCCCATCCATGATTTTTAAAAGCTTGTCTCTCTCGATGATTAGCGTGGCTTCCAGCTGCTGTGACCTTATCGTCTGATTTCGTATGGTTCCGACGAGGGTGCCGATTATACCGGCAAAGACGACGAAAAGCACCATCCGGAGCAGAGGGTCGGGATAGGGGGATATGAAGAAAGCGCGCGGTAAGAAGATAATAAAGCTCACCAGCGTGATGATTACTGCCCCCTTTACCCTGGCGATATAACCGGCATAGATTATGGGGGCTAGAAACAGCAGGCGATGTATATCGTGCACGCCGTAGAAGAAGTTGCTACGCAGGATATCCCACGCCGCCCAGTCTATCAATTCTCCGAAATAATAGAATAGAGCGCAGAGTGCTAAAAGCAGGGGCATGATGAACGGCCTGAAAGTAACCTTATTCATAATTTCACTCTAGCGGCTTTTATGTTTTTAACGTTGAGCTTCGCAGCTCCTGAACGATCATTTCAACACAAAGGGGAATCACCTCACTCACTTCAGGCGTACATTCCTCACTAAAACAGCTTGTATCTGCCACCTCAATAGCAAAGATATCGATATGAGATGGCAGGGGCATACCAAGCCGTCTGCCAAGCTCGAGTGCGGTGGCGAAATTGACATCGTGGGGCGAGGCGGCGTGCCTCGTCCCATTAAAAGCCTCCAGGTCAAGCCGGTATATTTGACCCGGCGTGCCTTCACCGGTCTGAATGGCATCGATAATAATGACTTTATCATAGCCGGTCATCAGGTCCAGGAAATCCAGTCCGGCAATGCTTGCTTCCAGTACATCTGCTTCCGGCTCTTGGAGTCTTTCTTTTAGAGCCGCCGCCACATGGCAGCCAATCCCGTCATCACTTAAAATGGGATTACCGAGTCCCAGAACGAGCGCCTTAAAGTTTACATCTCTCATAAGTCTATAATCGGCTGAACCGTTCTATAACTTCTCTCTTACAGTTGTAAATGATTACCTCGAGCGGCATCTGTCCCGGCAGGGTGTGAGTGGCGCAGGCCATGCAGGGGTCATAGGCGCGGAATGCCATCTCCACCATATTTAACAGTCCTTCCGATGCCACCTGACCCTTCTTAATCAACCCCCGGGCGGCCCTCCTGACCGATATGTTCATCGCGGGGTTGTTCATTACAGTGGCAACAATCAGGTTTACCTTTTCAATAATGCCTCTGTCATCTGTCTGATAGTGATGGATGAGGACACCGCGGGGTGCTTCTATAACGCCGACTCCCTCATCGGGAGTGGCGGTGGGGATAGTTCTAACCTCCGGACTGGTAATCTCATCATCCCGGCAGAGCTCCAGGAGACGTTCGGCGGCGTATAATATCTCAATCAGCCTTGCCCAGTGGAATGCCAGAGTCGCATGAACCGGCTTGCCCCCCAGTGTCTCGAACATTCTCTCATACTCTGCTTGAGCCAGGGGTGTTGCCATGCCGTCGGCCACGTTCAGGCGGGCCAGCGAGTTCACCCGAAAAACCCCGCTGTCATTACCGTCAACCATCCCCTTCCAGCCGACCTTCTTCAAAAAGGGAAACTTCAGATAAGACCAGGGTTCGGTATGCTCGGCGATATGGTCCAGGTAGTCGGCCGGTTTAAATTTGGCGACCTCTTTACCTGCCGGGTCGACCACGCGGAGGTTGCCGTCATAAAAGTTCACTTTGTTATTATCATCAACCATACCCATATAGTAGCTGTTCATAGTGTAGATATCGCCGGTTATCAGTTCCAAGTATTCCTTGTTGGCCAGTACGAGGTCATCGAACAGCTTAAGGCCGAATTTCCCGAATTCCACTTCTGATTTAGCCTTTTCCTCGAAGTCTTTTCGCTCCTCCTCGGTGATTGGCTTGCTCATCCCTCCCGGCAAACCGCAGACAGGATGGGTCGCTTTGCCCCCGATAACCGCCTGAATATCCTGGGCATAAGCGCGATGTTTGATAACTTCACCACCGACTTCCAGGCCGACCTTGCTTACCAGTCCCAGGATGTTCCTCTCGGCCGGGTCGCTCATAGGTCCCAGAACAAAGTCGGGGGCTGCCAGGGCATAGAAGTGTGCAATGTGGGAATGAATCATGTGAGCGCAGTAGAATAATTCCCTTAGTTTCCTGGCGGCTGGCGGCGGGTCTACGTGGTATACGGCGTCGGTTGCCTTGGTTGACGCCATGTGATGAGCGCCGGGGCAGACCCCGCAGATGCGCGGGGTTATCCGGGGCATCTCCTCAACCGGCCTTCCCTCGCAGAATTTCTCAAAACCGCGAAGTTCGGGTATCTGAAGGTAAGCATTTTCGACATCTCCCTCGTCGTTGAGGAAAATTTCTATCCTGCCGTGTCCCTCGAGCCTGGTTATCGGGTCAATGGTAATTTTTTTCACTCTATGACCTCCTTATGAGGCTTTTCCGGTTGTTTTTTCTTTAACATGGAATTCGCCAGCCCGAATCTGTAAAAAGTACCGGCGGGGTCAATCACCTCGTCCACCATCCTGGCAATCTCCTCTTCGCTTTCGCCTTGATAGATAGAGGCGATTGCGCTGACCAGCTTGGCGCCTTGGTCGTCTACTCCCGGCGGCGGTCCGAAGCAGCCGCGGCAGGGCATATTGGCTTCTATACAGCGCAGGCCGCACCCGCCGCGCGTGGCGGGACCGCAACAAATTATGCCCTGCTCCAGCAGGCATTTTTCGGGGTCGGGTATAATCTCGTGGGGTCGGTAAAATTTGGTTATTTTCTTTTCCTCTTTGGTACGCTTACACTCGTCGCAAAGCGTCTTGTCAGAGGCGATTACCGCCCCTGCCGGAGGCATTTGTCCGCTGGCAAAGAGGTCTACTAATTTTAAAATAAGGTCGACCGGCGGCGGGCAGCCGGGGACGAAGTATTCCACGGGAACTACCTGTGCCAGTGTCAGCACCGTGTCAAACAGTTCCGGCAGTTCCAGCTCACCTTCGGCAACCCTGGTTTTCAGCAGCGGAAAAGTACCCTCATCGTTATTATTTGAAGGCGCTTCTATATAAGCCCGCTGGAATATTTCAGCGCGACTGGTGAAATTGGCCAGCGCCGGTATGCCGCCGAAGCAGGCGCAGGCCCCGAAGGCCACCATAACTTTCGACTTATCGCGCAGCAGTTTCGCGATTTCCTCCTGCTCGGTGCTCCTG